>Ga0302186_10004027_pt1 | contig 10428 bp, 12 predicted proteins | sample II_Bog_E1_2_FD_198782 | JGI IMG/M metagenome (GOLD analysis project Ga0302186, IMG submission 198782) | Peat permafrost microbial communities from Stordalen Mire near Abisko, Sweden - II_Bog_E1_1 | ecosystem: Environmental > Terrestrial > Soil > Wetlands > Peat | place: Sweden: Abisko...
TTATAGTAATTTCCAATAAAAAAATGTTGTTATTAAAATTACAAAAAATGAAGAAATATTTATTAAATTTTGGTTATGAAAAATATGTATTTTTTTCTTTTAAATTTATCCAACATGAAAAAAATGGAATATTCGATATTAAAACAATTTTTATTATAATTTATCTTTATTCATTAAAAATTATAAAAAGAGAACAATAATCACTAATGAAAAAAAATAATTTAGAACAAAAAAGGAGAGAAAAAAATTATAAAAAAACTTTATACACAAATTTTGAATCTATTTACTGTGGTTATGTTGGGAAAAAAATAATCAGAATGAAAATGAACAAAAATAGTTAACAAATTAATTTTTTATTCCCAATGAGCCACGAATCAAAAATTCAAATTTTGAATCAAATCTGTTATGCTACTCAAGAAAAGGCCCAAAATCTCGAGAAATTCATCACTCGGTTAAAAGAGGTATTTTCTTTTCTATTTTTATTGCACACATATTAGCAAATAGATCTCTTAAAATTGCAAAATTCAAACCTTTTTGAGGAAATCAACAAGTTGAAGGAAAACATAAGACTTATAAATGAAGAATCAGATTTTTTCAAACAAGAATCAAAAACCTACAAAAAACACATTTTCAATCTTTCTCAGATTTTTGATACCATAACCGAGTCCAAACAAAATCCAGCCTCGCAATTTATGGAAGAATTTCGACAATATCTTGAAAAGAACTTTCTTGACAAGGTGTCCAATTCCTTTTTTCTTGAAGATAATAAGTTGGAGAGTGATAAAAAGAGAGGTGCCTTTATAAGTCCTGTTCATACAAACACTGAAAATTTAATGGTGGCTTCCGAAAATAAAGGTTTTCCATAAAATAACAGAAATTTTAATGTTTATTCTTTAATTTTTTTGTTTAGAAAAAAACGGAAATTTAACCTTCAAGCATAGGGCTTCTTCTGCTCGAAAAACCTTAAATTTTCCTTTAGAGAAAGGTGCCATAATAATTTTTTTTTCTAATGTTTTGTATTTTTCAGACAAAAAATATTTGGAAAATATAAGCAAATTCATTGTTGCTCCTAAATATGCCTCTTTTTTGATAACAAGTCCAAAGTATAATTATTCTTCCAAGCAAAATTTTAACAATTTTTAGACTTGGGGGCTTTCCTCAGAAGAAAAACAGCAAAGTGACTCCTTATCATGACCCTGAAGAGATTTCCTTTAAGGAATTCGATAACACTGAAAATCGACTTACTTTGAACCTGGTGAAAGTCAAGCCGGGGTCGAGCACAAATATCACCCGCAAAAGCCAAATGTATGAAAAAATACAAACTGAGGGCTTTGACAACAAGCCTTCAAACACTTCCCTCAAAAGATCGTTCCATTCCAAAGTGAATTCTGATACCTTTAATGATAAACTTTTCGAGAAATTTTTGGTGATTGGAATAACGAAAAAGGATCTATTAGATTTGGAAGAAAATGTGGGACGAAACAATGAATTAGAAATTCAGAATTTGAAGCCGAAAATACTATATACTTATCCAAAGGAAATCAGTGAGGATGTGATTCAAGATTTCGCCTTTCCTTTTGGGGTCCCTGCTGAAAAAATAACAGGGGCGAATTCTTTTGCAAAAATCAATGAGTAAATATATTTTTTTCCAAAATTATTACTCTTTTGTAAAAAAAAGAATCATTTTTTCGAGCGATCAAAATGATCAAAGTTTCATCTTCAATATAAAATCTCTAGAATCTTATCAAAAGAACACCTTCAAAACTAATCGGATTTTGAGTATATCAAACCCTAACAAAATGATCTATGGAATTTGTGTGATCGCGAATGATTATTATGAAACAGTTGATTCTAAATTTTGTTTTCTGTTATATTTATCATTAACTAAAGACTTCCGAAAGCAAAGAAAATGTCGTAAAGGATAGAAAAAACCGCAAATTTTGGGCTGTTCAAACAGCATATTGTTTTTTGAGTTATTTTCCATTTATGAGGCTATTTGTTGACCTCATAATTGCAATTTTAAGTATATTTGATGTTTAATTTAAGTTTTTTGTAATTTATGAAATAGACAATCTCAAAATTCGAAGATTAAAATTGTTTTCTGAAAAACTAGTGAGTAAACAGGAAAATTTAAGAGACATCGATGCTGAATTCATGCTGAAGGTTAAAAAATAAAATTTAACTTTCACCATTTCTAAAAATCGCAAGGAGTTTAATAATGAAGCTTCATTTATTTTACAAAAATGCTATACATACACCATAATGAATAAAATTTCCTGTAATCAAAAAATAAACATCCTTTACAACAATCAGGAAATTTCATTTTTGATTCCCACCGAAGAAAAACTCTATTTATTGGAAGGTTTATGGGGCAGTCCTTTGGCTTTCTCAAATTTATCTTTTGATGATTTCCTCTTCATTTATTTTTCCCTTCTCCTTGAAACTCCGATAATATTTGTTTCTCAAAATGTTTGTCTTCTCACATTGACAATGTTTAATTTTTGTTTGGTACTTAAATTTATTACAATTAAATAGTTTAACGTTTTTGGCCTTGATTAAACCATTCAAATGGCCTCACGCGAGCATTTTTAATTTGCCTTTCTCATTGCTGCATCTCCTTGAAACCCCTTTTCCAATAATAATAGGATTGAATGAATCATTGAATTTTGTCTTGCAGAATGATTACAATACTCAATATCCGGATTTTGTCTATGTGTTTCTGGATCAGAACATCATTTTAATGAAAGAGTCATTAGCCAAAGATATTGGAAATTCGATCCCTATATTCGGAAATTTTAAAAATAGGCTTAGAAATATTTTTGAGATTTTGAATCCTTTGCCTTCATTGAATTTTCCATTGTCCAAAAAAAACAAAAAAACCCCATTTCTATATAAAATACCAAATATCAATGAAAACCAAAACGAAAGGAAACTCAATTACTCTCCTAATGGCAAAGAGTTGGCTGCATGTGAAGAAATCTTCAAATGCATGAAAACCATCATTGAAAATAACATTTTGAATAAGATTCCTATTGAGCCGAAATTTGAAAACGATAAATACGTATTTTTTCTCTTTTTATTACATTAATATCATTAAGTAATTTAGCTTGATTTTAAATTCATTGAACAACAAATGACTCATGGAAGAATCCAACAAGATCAAATTTTCCTCAGGCAACTAGTAAAAACTCAACTTTTTACGTATTATTTGGAAGAAAAATACCTCCTTTAAATAGATGTTATTATATATATGTCATTATTACGAGATTTTGACCCCCTGCCAAAATATTTTTTTTTATTTAAATGTTATATTTTTTTTTTAATTAATAAAACAAAATAAAAAAATCTAAAAAATTGGATTTCCCAAAAAGGAATTTTTTTTTTTAGTCAGATTTATTAATTGTTCGATTTCCATTTCATTAAAATTCCGATTTTAAGGTCTTTTTTTTTTGTTTAGTTTTTTTATTTTTTTTTTTCAATTTTTTTTTATATTTAATTCTTCAAAAAGTCAGAGTATGCAAAAAACTGGAAACCATTCAACTGCATAGATGGACTGGCTCCATATCTCTTCGTAAAACTCGTACTAAAATTTTGTTCCACTTGTGAGATATCAATTTGACCACCAAAAAAATCTGGCTCCACAGAAAATAAAGGATAAATTACTTGGGTGTTAGTGGTTCCCAACGCTGTTTTTAAATTATCATAAACTCCTTGACAATTGTTCATTATTTGATCAACTTGACTATTTGTTGAATAACAAGATAAAAATAACCGATTGAAACCAACTTTTGCGATGGAGGAAAGTCTTGAGCTTGTGATTGATCCCTGGCTTTGTCCCAAATAAGCTCGATTTTTTTGGTGCCTGCTTTTTTTTTCATATAACTCGCAAGACTTAACCAATTGGCAAAAGCTGTTGTGACGCTTGTTGGGTCATTCCAAAATTCACTTTCCAAATTAAAAGCATCCAATTGCTGAAGAGGTGCACTTGCAAATTTCTCCTGATATGTAGCAAAAAGGTCAAAATGGCCAGTCCAACCTCCAGCGGCTCCAATTTCTTGTATACCTTGACTTCTTGCTTTTAGAATGAAAGCTGCCAATTCATCAGATCGACCATTATCTAATATGACTCCTACATCATAGAGACAAATGTAGGTGAATCTATGGCTTAATGCGAAAGAAATCGCTTGATTTTCTGCTGTGTTATTTCCCAAGATGGTGTCAAAGAGATCGATGTACAGACCTCTCTCTCGACAGAGAGAAGGAGAAAAGGAAAGCATAAATACAAACAAAACAAAAAATTTATTCATTGATAAATTATTAAAATAATTTTATTTAGACAATAAATTTTTAATTTTTTTTGTTATTTCCAAATCTTTGTTGAACTGTTTTGCTTCTTATTGATTCTTTTGGCTGTAGCTTCAATCCCTTCATCATGAAGGACATAAAAATTGTTGTCCTCGTTTAATTTCTCACCAGGCTCGCTTTGACTCGGAATCACTATTTTAAATACATCGTCTATTAATTTTTTCTTTAATATTTTGTCTGCCTCATTAGTTGTTGTCAGCGAAGGACTAGCATTGATTTCTATCAACCATGGTTTGCAGTTTGAATCTAATAATATGTCATATCCATACATTTCAAAGCAATGTTTATCATTCATAATCACACTTTGAACAGATTTTATGGATTGAATTATTATGGTGTTGATCCCCTCAAAGCATTTCATCATAGTATCCTTTCCAAAAACTGATTCTATGTAAAATTTCAATGATTGCAAGCCCCATTTTCCACCATGTTTTTCACTATATTTATCACTATATTTTTGAATTGCAACGTTTGTCAAATGCACAAACATGTTGTCCATCTCCGCAACATCAGTTGTATATGTTTCATTGCAAAAACGTGCAAAACCTTTTGAGTACATCCAAATTTTCAACGGTTTATAATTGGTAACCAAAACATATAATCTTAAGTCAAATTTCTTCCCCCCTATCAATAAAGGGTTGTCAATGTATTTTGAAATCACATAGCTTTCTCTTAAGGAAATATTTTGTGACCTTAAAAATGAAACTATTAACTTAACTAAACAAAAAGAAATTTTTACCTGAAAGTTCCATTGCTAATCTTTTTTAATTGGTTCGGTTTACTTAAAAGAAAAATGCCTTTGCCTTGAGAGCTTCCTGCTGGTTTAACAATCCATGTTGGATTGGGATTCCTATGAAACTCTTCCACAAATAAAGAATACTCGCCTGGTAAAATAAAGGTTTGTGGAACAAAATCAAGATATTGATAATTTCCCAATTCATCTTTGACTGATAAGGGATGGTTATCTTTTTCTAGCTCTTTTCTATATCTTTTGATGTTTTTTACCATTAAATCTTTTCGAGTTAATTCATAATGATTCGGAAAATGGTTGATGATTTGGTTTTCGTTCAACCGATAGCCAGTTTTTGGATTGAATATGTTTCTCACAGTCCAAACAGTTGCCCAATAAACGTTCCAATCTTCTATAAAAAATTTTTATTCTAACATTTTTGGTTTATGAGAAATGTACCATCTCCTTGAGTTTTATTCCAATTTCTATCGGTGAAATTATCAAGAACGACAGATTTGTCAAAATCGGATTTCCATTTCATTTTTGTTAGGCTTTTGTTATTAATGGTAGTGAAACCTGTTGAATTCATTTTTCAGGTGGTTTTTTAAAAATTATAAATTTAAAAAGGAACAACTTAAAATGATAATTATTAATAAAAAACAAAAATTATTGAAATAAGAATTACTCAGGAAACCTCAAAAAAAACCCCCTTCAAATATGAAAAAACAAAAAATAAAAAGTCTTAAAGATACAAAATAAATTATTGAAAAGAATCAAAATTAAAAAAAAAATCATTTCAAATGAGAGCTTCCCTCATCATTCTGGCCTTCTTTCTCTTGCATTTGTCAGCAGCCACTTGGCCTTACCCCAATTCGACAAATGTTACCACATTTTTCACCAGTCTGACCAATAACTCAAATTACCAAAGCTACGTCGGCTACATCAATGTGACCGATAGTGGCTCAAACATCTTCTACCAATTGGTCACTGCCAATAATTCAAATCTAAATGACACGACAAAGCCATTGTTGGTTTGGTTGCAAGGGGGACCAGGATGTTCTTCCTTATTTGGATTGTACACTGAGATCGGCCCTTACATCATTGGTTCTGATTTAAGTTTGATCATGAATAACAACACTTATGCCCAAGACAACCATTTGTTATTTGTTGAACAACCCATTGGAGTTGGTTTCTCAAATATCAGCCCACAAGATCAAGCTCCTAATTATACCACTGTTGCTGCAAAACATTTTGAGACATTCTTGGTGAATTTCTTCAAAGTGTATTCCTTTTCCACTTTGGCCTCCAATGATTTGTATCTCATTGGTGAAAGTTATGCTGGACACTACATCCCAGCGTTTGCTAGCCAAATCATTCAAAATAAGGCAGTCAACAATTTGACTACATTACAAGGGGTGATCATCGGTGATGGATGGACTGACCCTGAGAGACAATTAAATGGATATGATTCCTATGCCTATTCCATTGGTTTGATTTCCAATGTAAGAAGAAACCTTTATAGAGACACCCAAAACAACATTTTGCAAGATATTATAAATGGACAATTCGTGGAGGCTTCAACACTCTTCGATTTCATCACAGGAACTGATCCACAATTCAATCAAAGTATCCCAAATGTTGCCGGAAACGTGAATGTGTACAATTATAGACAATATAATTATAGTGGACTCGATGGTCCTTTGGGTACTTGGTTGAATAGCAGCAACGTGAAGAACAATTTCACTATATATCCATCAACTTTCAATTGGCTTTCTTGCAACAATTCCATGTACTACAACTTTTATGATGATATCTCCAGAAGCTATAAACAAAATATCTCATTCCTTCTTGAAAACACCAGAGTTTTGCTCTATAACGGACAAAATGATATCATTGTCAACACGCCTTCTGTCGAAAATTGGATTTATTCCTTAGAATGGTCCAGAAGCTTAGATTTCCTACAAACCCCAAAACAGAACTGGTTAGTCAATAAAACTGTTGTGGGCACAGTGAAACAATTGAATCCTTTGACCTTCGTACTTGTGAAAAATGCTGGACATATGGTGCCAACTGACCAACCAATTAATGCATTGAATATGGTGAACAGATGGTTAAATAACAACACAAATTGGAGTAATTAAGTAGAACCAAAAGCATTAAAAATTAAAACCTAATTAGATAGCAATAAACAATGAAAACGCAATTTAATTAATTTTTGAAAAAAAAATAAGGTTCATATATTTTTTGTTTTTTGAAAATTTTGGAAAAATTATGAAATTCATTTTAAAAATTAATCAAAATGTCAAAGAACAAATATCTGATCTACAATATGCGATAATATTTTTCTAAAATCAAATGATCCGAGATCAAATTATTTTTTTTTAGCAAATGGTCAAACAATCTCCATAGCTTCTCAAAGAAAGTCTTATTTCTAAATCCTATTTGAGAAATTTTATTAAAAACTGTGCGATGAAATTTAAAAATATTTTTTTAAAAACCAATGTGAGCAATGCAACACAAAAATAAAATAAAGCCTTGATAATCAATGATTTCTTTTTCCTTTACTCTCAAATTTCTAAAAATCTGAAGTCTGCATTTTGGATGCCAAAAAAACGTTAAATAATTCATACATTAATAACTTGAGGAGAGTTGCAAATCGCAGGAATTATATTATATGTTTTGCAAAAATCTATAATGCTTTTCTCATCTATGAAACGTTCTTCAAGCCATCTTATATCATTTCTCGAGAATAAAAAGAAAAACTAAATTTGACAAATGTAAAAAAAAAAAAAAACTTAGTTTAAAAAATCTATTTCATATTAAATTACATGGCTTATGACATCTTTGAAATCAAGAATCATCAGCAAGATCATGTTTTCATCCAATTGACTTTGGTTTTTATTGAACACGAATATTTTTTCAATATTTAATTCAGCCTTTTTGAAATTATATTCATTGTATTTAGTATGAAGAATTTCTTTGAAAAAGCCTTTGAAATCTTTGGATGTTTTATTTTTCTGGTTTTTGTTCAGTTGATAAAACACCTCAATAAAGCCTTTCAACGTCAATGATTTGTTCTTCGAGAATTTTGAAAATAAAACCTCAACTTCAGACATTTTTAAATGGGTCTTCTTTAAAACATCGAAATCTTTGATCATTATTAAGAGATCCTTTTTTTGCATTCCAATTCTTTGACTTTGATACATTAAATATATTTCTTTCACCATTTCAAAATTCTCATTTCCGCATTTTTGCACGAATTCTTTATGATTGTTCTCTTTAAAGCCCAATTCATTCAAACTTTGGCTTGGAATTAACTCTATTTGGTAAAAGTCTTTGTTCTCGCTGTTGAAAACTCTATTCATGTTGATCGTGAACTCAAAATTCTCTACTTTATGTAGAATTTCTATCAAAGAATCCTTGGTTGGAGATAGATAAGGCTCATATAGCAGTTTCCTTTTCGTTGTGAGAATCCGGTCAGTTTGAATTCCATTTAACTTCGAAGTGAGATCAGAAAACATCCTGATTTTTTTATTATTCAAGCCATTGAAATCGAGCTTTGGGATTCCTGTATAGTAAATTAGTAAAATCAAAAAATTATTTTTCTATCAAAGAATATAATTTAAGACTTAATTTAGGATTCTGAACAAACATTTTATGGGAAAATTTGGGAGAAGGGGAGTTAATTCTTGGTGAAAGCTTGATTGAATCTTTTTGTTCGTTCCTGGAATATTTAAATTCTGTCCATTTGCATTTGCGAAGAACTTCCTTGTATTTTTCTTTCTTCTTCTCTAAATTTTCTGAACTTATCTCGCTGTTTTCCATCGTTTCGGTGATCACTCTTTCCTCTTTTTTCTCAAACCTTCGATTTTATTTTTGTCAGAAATAAAGGCGGAGTTACCGTTTTTTTTACTCTAATTGTTGCAAATTCACTTTAAATCCAGCACTTGTGTCATTTTTCGAGGCTCTTTTGTTTTGGTATTGATTCGGAAACCTAGGGGAAGCTGAATGAGGACTTGTAATCACATCTATTTTCGAAGAAACCGAGTTCCGTCTGGAAAATGTGGGTCTGGGATATGCTTTCGTTTTGGCTTCCAAAAGTAAATCACTCATGTTTCTAGTGGTAGTGACATTATGAATTGCTTTCGTTATGGTTTCCAAAAGTAAATCACTCATGTTTCTACTGGTAGTGACAGAAGGAATTGTCCCAGATTCGAACACTTTGACCTCAGAAAAGGATTTCTTTCTCTTTCGAGACGGACTAAAATGATCGCTGGCAGGAACTTCAATGTTTTTTATCGATGAGTCACCGTTTTCAGAAGAGTTGGCTTTAGATAATTCCTCATTTGTCTTATTTTTTGAGATTTTTATCCCGGAATAAAAAGATGTTGGGCTTGTTGGTCTGCCATGGGCTTTAGGAGTTATTGTATTGTTACTTGGGTGAGAACTGTTGTAGTTCATAGACTTTTTATGCCTAAGGGAGGTCATAGTGGGGGTTTTTGTGGTAGCATATGGTAGCTTGCTTGGACGTTTAATCATTTCAAGGGAACTTATTTTTTGTTTAACTGAAAATAAAAAAAAAAAAATATGTTTTTCAAAATAAAGTTGGAATTAGAAAAACAATCAATTCTTAATCCTTTCAAAATAAATCCAAATATAAAATTTGAAAATTAAGAATGTTTTTTTTTCTTCTCAGAATTACAATTTTATTAATTTTTTAAGAATTTTAGATGAATTAAATCAAAAACCAAATTTTTTTTTTTTAATTTTCAGACTATGCAAAATGCTGGCTTAAGAAAATTCCTCTAATATATTTAGTATTTTTCATTCAATAATAAAAAAAATGAATTTTAATTTTCAAACAAATAAAACAACCCATGTTGACCCTGATCTTCATTCTATCATTATCAATGGGCCTTTTGAACCCACTTTTCCACCCAATGGTTATTATAAAGAGGAGGAATATTCATTTGAAACTCAAACCAACAGCATTTTACGAGGAAATTATAGTTCTTCAATCAACGATTTGTTACCAATTGATCTCATTTATGTTACGGATAACTCTTATGTTTTCAAAATGGTGAACCAAAAATCTCATGATCACATCATCGCAAAATTACCAAATGGAAAAATTAATAAGAATGTGTTTGAAATGGAGGTAAAAATGTGCCAACTTGTCTCTCGATTGGATGATTCGGAAAAATATTTTATGCAATTTCAGGGTTTGCAAGAGTTTGTGCAACAAGGTTCGAAAATCAAAATTATGATTTTCGAGTGTGGTTTCGACTCAATGAAAAATATTTTGAAATTCAAAAAACAATATTTGGAATCTG
>Ga0302186_10004029_pt1 | contig 10426 bp, 13 predicted proteins | sample II_Bog_E1_2_FD_198782 | JGI IMG/M metagenome (GOLD analysis project Ga0302186, IMG submission 198782) | Peat permafrost microbial communities from Stordalen Mire near Abisko, Sweden - II_Bog_E1_1 | ecosystem: Environmental > Terrestrial > Soil > Wetlands > Peat | place: Sweden: Abisko...
AAAACCCCTCAATTGGAGTCAGCCAAATCACAGCTAATACCCTCGATCGTGCCCCTCAGGCCGAAAGCGGTTTTCACTGTTGCCACGTCATCTGATCTGCCTATAAAATTAATTAATTATTATTGCTATATTACAGTTTATACTAATTAATGGTATCTGCCAACAATATATAATCAAAGGCAGATTTAAGTCAGCAGACTACGGTTCACAACAGACAGAATCTCGCTTAAGAGCACACGCACTTACAGTGACGGTGTTTTAATGCATCTTACCAAGTAGGAGTTGAGAATGAAAAGGATTGCTCGTGGACTTTTCATTATTGCTGATTCACTTCGAGGAATATCTTGAAATGTTTGTGATAAAAAGGATGTCAATTCGCTGTATACTTCAGGATTGACTTACAACTCCGGTAGTTTCTTCAAAAGAAACTTCAGTTCCCACTCGACATCGCTGTTCTCTGATTTTTTGTCATCCAGTTATTTCAAGTACTTATTAAAGATTGAATTTATTTTCAATAGCAGAAGTTTGGCCAACGCAGCCTGCTTGGCTATAATTGAGGGGATAAGATTGCTTCTATTTGCGATAGATTTGAAAAGAATATCGTAAACATTTTTAGTTTTGGAAGTCTTGTCGTTTTCCTTGAAATTTTGAATCATTTCCCCGATAACTCTATGCAAAGCTGTTTACTGTTATTGGGTAACAAATTCTGTGCCGCGAGGATGGAGAAGATAGTTTTCCAACAAAAAATACAGGAGAGAACATTCACTGTCGTAGTAATAGGTTAGGTAGTCTATTGTGGCTTACTATTCTAAGTATATATATCTTTTTACCTTGAAAAGTGACTGCCTTTGCAACAATAAGTGATATAGAATTCAAAAATTTGCGGTAGGAACGTTCGCTTAGAGGGCTTTTAACCGATTCCTTCTACAATAAATAACCGAGTTTGACAGTTTAGTTGGATGCAATTAGCCAAATAGGCACATCCTTGCTTTTTCCGTATTGTTTTCTCCAATTTTAGCTCCATTTTAGTGACAGGACCGCTGCATATAGATCGATAGTGTGTTCATTGTCTAATTTACTGCAATATTTTTCGTTAATATTGTTGAGGTAGGGCAGCATTTTACTGAGAAAGAGATAGTCTTCATAGAGGATTAATTTATGCAATGTCATGATGAACATTTAAAGGTAATCTTTGACGATGGCATCGTCATTGACTTCGAGGATATATGCGTTGAACTTACGCCAAAACTACAAGAATACTTTCTATTCGAAGAAGATACGCATCTGATGAATTTTTATGTCTTTCTACTCTGCTTCCAGGCGGAGGAGGAATATCTTCTCCGCTAACTTATAGATTAGTCCAAACTTCTTTGGAATTTTAGAGAAGCTCCGCACCAAAATATCGTAGATGTCAATGGGCAAGTATGTTATTAGGGATTTAAGGATTTTGTTGTCGTCCTCGATGTAGTATATTTCAGTTAGCTTTAACAAAAAGCTATCGTATTGTTATAACTCCATTATCACTTCATTTTTAAGCGCAAGGATTTAACGGACCTGTTTGAGAGTTGATTGGTATATTTAGCTCTGTCGGAACGAAATAAACCGACTGATTAGCCCAAACAGATTACTTAGCTTTGACTTAATAAAAGCCTAGTGTCCCTATTCAAGTAAAATGAAACACTTTCGAAATATTTTAAGTAAATTGGCTAATAGATTCTTGAGAATTTCCTAAAAGTTGAGTCTGTCTCTCACCTAGTCGCACTTATCAACTGAATAATTGTAAAACTGTTCAATCAATGAAAATATCCAAGCCCAAAATTCCTCCTCCTTCTCATTGCAGTTATGCACAAGTAATTCGGCCAGAATATAGAAAGAAGAATGTCTTGCCTCAGTGCCTAATACAAACATTTCCTCTGGTTGCAGTAAAAGGGCGTAGATCTTTCGAAGGATATCAGATTGGCACTGTTGGTGAGCGTGATCTCCAATCGACCAGATTAAAGTTAGACAGAGGTACTTTTGGTTGGAGTCCGAAAGACTACGTTAGACTTGGTCAATGATGTCGATCACCTCGAGGATGTAAGGGTGTATCTTGTCGAGGAAAGTTTATATTATAGCTTGGAGGGAAGTTAGGTCCTGAAGACTTCTGACGACGCCGAGAATGTTCTTCCACCCGTGGGTCATGATATGGCCATAGTCAATGACTAGTTTACCAACTGCAATGGCTAATTAAGTTCTAATCTCCTGGAATGGAGAAACAGCAAGATTAGTCCAAGGCTACAGAATAACTGATTCATAATCTTCGAGGGTCATCCTTTCACCTAATGCTTCTTTATGAGTATGTAGATAATGCAAAGCTAGTGGAATGAGTGTGTCAATCAATGCCAAAGAGGAGAATCGAAAATACTGAACCTTAGAAGTCGTAAGAATGAGGAGACTGGACATCAGACCGTGCCATATCTTCTACACTCTGAAAAGGTTCAGTTTAAAGATTTGCTAAATTCTTTCGAAAGCGAATATTTTCCTATGTTATTCGGCATATGTGTTTTATAAACATTAGTAAGTAACCTCAACGAGTGATTGCAGTATGCTCAGTAAATATTTGTCATCATAAGTGGGGCTCTGTGTGAATATTGACTCCATGCTAGCATAGAGTATCTGAACGTCGTTCTCCCTCTCGGCTTGCAACTCTTACTTTCCGAGTAAGTATCTATTGTAATAGAGACTGTAGTTTTAAAGTGCTTTCCAGACAGTCACCCAGCAGCCGGTGCTGAAGAGATCTAAATCAAAATCAAAATACTTCCAAGACAGTTAGCGGTATTGAGGATCATCTTGTTTATTTGCACGTGGCGGTGTGCAATTGAACTCATACCTGCAGGTAGACAATGCCGGCACATCAATTTAGTGAACATGCCTGCAGTATTATTGTCTCCGAATACTCCAGCCAAGTTTATGAATCTCTCAGCTACTTTCAGAAGGGACTGTAAAGTCTATTCAGATATTTCTCGACCAATGATGGCTTTTTAGATTTAGAAGATGGTCTTGTGGAAAAATTTATACGTTTTTTACAGAGGAGGCTTTTCTTACAGCTTTTTATCGAGGGTAAGCTTATACACATCAGAATATATCGAAAAAAATGTAAAAGTAATTTAATCGATGTTCTTGACCAGGCACTTTATTTCAAGACCAGAACCAAACTATTGACAGTGGAAGTCTAATCCGTTATGAGTGAGGATGCGTTGTGATTTATCCAGTTCAATTTTTTGTAGTAGATCGACACTCTCCCTTAGCTACGGTTGTAATATCTTGACTGTATTGAATAGGGTCGTCATGAGAAAGTTGAACAGGTCACAGGAAGGTGACAGCAGCATGGAGTGCATCCATAGACTGCTCGAAAAAAGATAGTTGATGCTTTCGTACCCGAGAACCTTTAGTCCTGGATGACCTTTCTCTGTTATGATTTTAATGACTTCCTACAGAATCTCGAAAGATGATTAAAAAAGACGGCTTATCTTGCAGCTGACTCGAAGACACATCACTAACTTTATTTATATTGGTAGCTACCAGTGTTTGGAGGGAGACGTTGGAATTTGGTAGAGAGCGCCCTCATGCAGTTTTATTATGAATTTACGTAGAGGCAACATCATGGTACAAAGAATTTCACCAAATTATGTTTTATGCTATCTTATGTAATTCTCCTATAGCATATCTGAAAGCAAAGCCATAAAGATATACGGTTATAGAGGCTCCAACAGCCACTTGGGAGTATCTCCCCTTGCCATGTGCGCCACATCATTTATATACCCTAAAAACTTGTCCCTTTTGAGAGCTGTTGGATTTTAGTTCAGTTAATTTATGTACAAATGTGAGATTTGACTGATTATTGATAGAGTCTTTGTCCAAACATTTTTGTATTTTTGATTTTATAGAGAAAGCAGTATGTTTATGATACTATGAGTATAGGGAAGGTTAGTGAGGCTTATTGCGTTTTTAGACACCAACAATAGCAGAATTTGTTGTAGTTTTACCTCATTCTCGAAATTGTGAAATTTTGGCATTGATTTTACGTGAGTCAAAAGAGTGATGATCTCGCGAGTCATTTACTTATTGGCAAACCCAAGGTTGATAGTGTTTTGCAGAAAGGGGAAGAAGATGAGGCAGGCGCTGACACTACTTGTTTAAGGGATTTGCCTAAACAGTCCAAAGCAGACTTCATAGGGAAAGATGGGTAGGTTGTCGTTGTCAAATACCTAAGCTACTTTGAGTATTTCCTTGCGAAGCACTACATACTTTTTATTGATGGCCGAACCCACCTTGCGGAGTTCTTCCCTGAATACGACGTTGTGGTTGAGCATGACTGTAATTATAACTCAGATTTAAATAATATTCACATCAATATCAATCTGTGAAAATCCTTTCACTTATCTTGATTTATACGGACGGTTACCTGACTATAATTTAATAGTCTCATGCATTGTCTAAACTATCGCATCGGCATACTCTTTAGATAGAATGTTCAGAAGAAGTCGTATGAAATGAGGTATTTCTTTATCGATGACGATGCCAATCTCTTCTATGTAGCTAGTCTCCCTAGACTGCAGAAGGTTATACGATTAGCTAGTGACTTCAAGGAAATACGCACCAAACTTGCGAAAATGGGAGAGAAAAGCTTCCCTTTAGCTAAGTATACAGTCACTGGGCCTAGGAACTACATCAGCTAAGCCATACTGCCATTCAGCAACCGCACTTGCATTGACATCAGAGAAAAGGAAGGAAAAGACGAGAGAGGATATCAATTGTTTGGTCTCATCGATGAAGATACTCCAATTTTGCTGTAGGAGGTTCTTCGTCTAACAGGCCACAAGAAAGTCGAAATATCTAAACGCAAATCTGTCATTGAAGATGAGAAAAACAGGCAAGAAGAACATACTGTTTAGTTCTTTCGAAGGTTTCTTTAAAATGAAGATCGCTTCAAAATGTAGCACGTGGGAGAGTAGAACGCAGAAATTGAGTTCCAAGGTGATATGCCGGCCAATTAGGCCACAGGAAAATGCGTGCAAACCCTTATTAAAGAAGGCATCACATACACAGGCTTTTTTAAGGAGGGAAAAAAACACGGGGTTGGTTTGCTCGTCAGTGAAAGTTTGGATTCTCTCGATTGTGAGTTTATTAACGACGAACTGTCAGGCATATGATCTGTTCCACTTAGATTTTTATCATTTTCTAACAAAACACAAATAAACCCGTACAATGATATTAAGAGTATAAACAGAAGCTATGATTCACTATTATGAGCGCAATAGTTATAGATTACTATAATAATTGAATGAAACTAAGTGAAAAAAATGATATGCAACTCAAGAAGCAGGCCTTGAGATCTAAAATTCGTGAGGAGTGGAAACAATCATATTTTCAGTCAGTACGCAAATCCATACTTTGCCACGAACAGCGTACCTCGGAATACCAATAACAAATACAGGCAATCATCGATCAATTGCCGACCAATCTAACTTTGCTGTTGGCTGAGATGGACAATTAGTTTTAAACTGTTTACAGAATGTTAGTTGAACAGATAGATACTATTGCTGATAAGATGGTTCGAGTTCAACTTAGTGAATGGAGGGAATATGTTTCTGTAATCAATCGACTACTCTCCAACCCTCAAAGTAAGAAAGATGTTGATCAGGTAATAGCCTATACCTTATTGCCATTGCTGGAGTGCGGATAAATTCTAGCAAATCAATACAAAAGATAGCAAATTATGTATGCATTAGTTATGCAATCATGCCTGGAGTACTGCCTACGGCTCGGGCAACGCCTTTTGAGATTGGATCAATTGCAGGAATGCGCTTTATAGACAATTTTAAATCGATTGTGGTCGCATTAAGAGTAGCAGTTAGAGAATGACATGAATAACTATGATTAATAAAATCTCAGTTAAGCTATTCAAGAGGTAGAAGATAGTTTAGAATAGGACTAAGATCACAAAGAGATGAAACTGGTGCAGCTGACTAATAATATCATATGCGCCCAATTTGACAAGGAGTAACAATCAAGAGTGACTCGTGGCGAACAGAATGACCTGTAAATGATGAAAATATTCGTGATTCAGAGAGTATTTTACAAGAATTAGGGAAGACTGAAACTTCTAATGCGAAGATGCTTCAAGCTCAATTAAAACGAAAAAGGAAGAAATACTCTTCAGTTGTACCTGATGTTGCTTGTCAATTTAACAGTCTACATCAATAATTCAAGCTACTATTTTCCTCTCATTGCTGCACATGTAGTACTCCTTCTCAACATGATTTTCCAATAAAAAAGCACCCATTCAGAAACACTGATCTTAGCTGTAAAACTGCTTAACAACATGTTAGTAAATGAAGGAAATCTCACATAAATTATCTTAAAAGAGGTGTGGCTGACTCCAATAATAAAATTGTACAATTTTAAGCAGCAGTGGGAGTTGCAAACTTAGATTGGATAGCTATTCAGTAACTTGATCCACTTCATGAATCACGATAAATAATTAATACGGACTTTAATGAATCTCTAGGCCGATTAATTACTTATCAGCAGACTTGATTATTATCAGGAAGCAACTTAGAATCAAGTAGGGCAAATACTCTCGTGCTTTATCATTATGATGGACCATCACCCCTATCCCATTAAACAACTTTTGAGGAGGGAAGAAACTAAACTAAAAATCATAATGGAGGAAAAGGGACCTTTTTGTGCAAACATGATCGGTTAAATCCTTCTGGCAATCAAAGAGGAAAGCCCTTTATGATTAAAATTTATATGATTGACTGAAACACCTTTATTTGTATTGTTTAATTGTATGGAAGCCTATAAATTTAAAATCATAATTCGAGCTGTTATTATCTTAAATTATACAATTATCTTAATGATTTTATCATCAACTTTTTATCAACTGATGAGCATCAAAGAACTATTATTTCTCCCTTAACGCTTTTCTATATTCATTATTATTGAGTTGTAGCATAGTGGATTTTAAGAAAGATTTGAATGAGAAACTCTGAAAATTTTGCTGTTTGTTGAAAGTCAAAGTCCAATCCTTTTTCCTTTTGTATTTGACATTTTTATTGTTTTTTCTGACCTGAATATGGAAATGTAAGAATTTAAAACGAATATTAATAAAATATGGAGTTAGGATAAGCTTTATCCAATAAAGTTTACAGATAAAACATCTCTATTATGACAGAGGCCAAAAATTCTGAAGGTAGAATCAAAGAGCCTGATTTAATTGCCTTAGAAATGAAGAAAAAGTTAATGGATATGGAAGGGGAATGTAAAATCAAGGAGGTTCTCTATTTGCAAATAAATTATCCTAAGGCTATCGTTCTTATTTTATTTATGACAATGAGCGTAGTGGGACTTTTGCTTCTTAAATACTACAAAAAGCTGAGAGCCCTGGCCTTCTATAATGAACTTGATCTCACTTAAATTAATGAGGCCACCCATCTCTATGTGCTTGGGATTGACAAAAGTGATTAAATTTGTCAAATATACAAAGTCAACTATGATTAAAGGGAAAGAGTAATTTTCTAGTTCAAAAAACTAAAATATGAGATTTATGCATAAGAATGCATTCCATTGGGATTAAGGTATATCCAAACCATCAACAACTATAGAACCTAATCATTTATGAAAAAAGGATTATAAGCTGAATAGGCTGAAGAAAGAGAAATGTTCTATGGCCGTAATGAACACTGCGTATAGGTTCCTCACTACTTTGAATACCTATTTGATGTAATGACGAAACCTTTCTTTATTTTTCAGTACCTGGTATCTCTCATCTATATCCTTTAAAATGTGGCTGTCTTTGGGATACTTATGATTGCTTTCGGATTTATTACAACTTCCATCAACTATATATTAATGGTTCGTTCCTATGATCAAATTAAAGAAACAGCCGAAAAAGAGTTCAAAATTATGGTGCTTAGAAGTGGTGAATTGTTAGAAAAGACTAACAAAGATTTAGTTCCCGGAGATATATATGAACCAGATGATTAAGTACCCTGTGATTCGATTTTAATCAAGGGTTAATTGTTCGTAGACTAAGTCAATTTAACAGGCGAAAATGTACCCATAGCCAAGTTCAAGCTTATAAATGAATCCAAAATTCAAGATGCTAGCCATTGGATTTTTGAAGGTTCAAAAGTGGAAACAAAAAAATAGCATACTTTAGCTTTGGTAGTGAATGTGGGTTTCGGCTCTCGCCGCGGTAGTATAATCCGTAAAATTCTAACCAAAGTTCCTAAGCAGCCTTAATTTTTTAAGAAGCTAATATACTTTTTGATTTAAGTAATGATAGTGAGCATAATTATCTACTTTTCTACGTTCAGCCAAATGTTCTCTCTGCAGATTGACACCATCATGATAGTGTTCCGCTTCTTTGACTTTATCACTTATAGCTTTCCTGCACCCTATCCGATTTTCTTCAACTTGGCTTATTCCTTCTGCCTCCGCAGACTTAAAAACGAGGGTATTATTGGAACGTAGGTCGAAAAAACTGTGTAGAGCTCTCGGCTGAAAACAATCTGTTTTGACAAAACTGGAACTCTCACTCAAAATAAAATGCAAATATCAAAAATTTATAATTTCATAAGCTCCAACAAAGTGGAGGAAGTTTCTTAAAATTTGTAAAATTGTCCAATGATAGCAAATCTTTTTGCTAGCTGCCATTCAGTAGAGCTTATCAATGGGGAGTATAAAGGAGATTAAATTGATTTGAAGATGTTTTTGCATACGAAAGGCTGCATTCAACCTTGTCATTCCATTTAGGCAGTCAGGTAAATTGTGGTTGAAGGCAGAACATTGTAAATCCTAAAAATAAACCAATATGAATCTCAGTTTCAGTCAATGTCTATTTTGGTAAAAGATATGAAATCCAACCGATGTTTTATCTTTTGTAAGGGCAGTCCTGAAATGATTCATCTCCACTCATAAATGAAGGTTAGAGACTACGATAATTTTATTAAAAAATTATCCCTTTAAGGGTATAGAAGCATTGGCTTTGGATTTAGAGAAATCAAGCATTCAGAAGTCGAAAAATTGTTGCAGATTGAGAGATCTGAGTATCTGAAGAATATAACCATCTTAGGAGTGGTAACGTTTGTCAATTTGCTAAAAGATGATGCAAAAAGCACAATTACCACTCTTACTGAGGCAGAAATCAATACTAAAATCATTACAGGTGATAATATTTTTCTTGGAATTCAAACTGCCATCTTTACGGGTATGATTGAGCAGAATGATAAAGTCATTGTTATTGAAGGAAGAAATTACGACAGCCTTTCCAACTCTTGTGATGTAATTGAGTTGCAAAATATCAATAATGAATTTAAATAGCAAAGGTATAATATAGCCAACTTTCAATTCTAAAATAATAGGGGGCAAGCTTATGCTATTGATAATGATTTTATTACAAAAAGAAAAGAAAATTTTTTGCACAACAAAGTCAAGGTGTTCGCCAGAATCAGTCCTGAAAATAAGGCTCTTATCATTCGAAAGCATAAGTAGATAATACATGCTTAATATCAACTAAAGAGCCGATGGCAGAAAATCATTGGATAATGTCAAAATAAAGTTGGAATGGTTGGTGATGGTGCAAATGACCTTATTGCGATTAAAGATGCTGATGTTGGCATTGGAATTAGCAGCAGTGATGCCATATATAGTGCTAGTTTCGCAGTTCAAAACCTCTGCCAAATCATTGATATTATCAAGGAAAGTAAAAATACTGAAAGGCAAATTGTGGATATAGTTCAATACTTCTCTATTCTTCAATTCTTGAGCATCATAAATACTTTAATTTTAACAGCAGATGGCAGTTACACCACTTCGAACTAATAGATATACAAAAATTTTAGTTCCAGTTTAGTGATATGTGTGTCCATTTGTTTGAGTAAATTTGCTGGACAAATGGTTAAACACTCTCCCAATTCAAATTTTATGCATCTGTAGAATCACTTAGTACTTTGGGGAAATATCATCATTTTTACTGTAGCCTAAGTGATAAGCTATCAATATTACATACAAACCTCTGATTTTGTGGCGAACCCTGATCCCACCGTAACCTTTGCAAACGGTTGGAATGGTATAAATAAAAGTGGAACTTTCGTTTTTCTAATGATTATAATAGTGTACACTTTCTTACCAATGTTCATCTACCGCAGTAACCCTTGGAAGCAATAATTCTATAAAAACATTCCCCTAACTTTCATAATTTTTGTAAACATCATCCTTGTTTTTATCATTTGCTACACCACAAATGATCTATCTTTTCTTGATTTAGTGTCTATAGGACCAAAATATGTCTCAGTAATGCTTGCAATAATGCTTTTTGCTTGTCTTGTCAGCTTCATCTATAATTTGGTAATTTAGAAACTAACCATGCATTAACAGA
>Ga0302186_10004030_pt1 | contig 10424 bp, 18 predicted proteins | sample II_Bog_E1_2_FD_198782 | JGI IMG/M metagenome (GOLD analysis project Ga0302186, IMG submission 198782) | Peat permafrost microbial communities from Stordalen Mire near Abisko, Sweden - II_Bog_E1_1 | ecosystem: Environmental > Terrestrial > Soil > Wetlands > Peat | place: Sweden: Abisko...
CTATGTTTTATAAATGGCCTTTTTTTGAAAGACAAATATGTTTGGAATAAAATATATTAATCCTGTAACAAAATAGAATTGATTTTCACAAAAAAACCATACTATTTAATATTACATTTTACTCATAAAGTTTTTTTTTAAAGAAAAATGGAAAATTATTTAAAAAATTGGATTTTGAATGTGGTTCCGTAGCATAAATTTGAAAAATTTAGAAAATTTCAAAAAAATTATCAAAATAAAAATTCGAAGACCCTGTCCAAAACAACATTAAAAATTAACATGAAACGAAAAAGAGAAGAATTTTTAATCCAACAACAGCAAACTATAACTGAACTTCATCACGATTTAAAAAGTGGGATCACAATGAAAGGAGCTCTTGTTTCCTTCGCACTTTTGCACGGGGGCAAAGACATCGAAAACCGTACAAAAAGAATAAAGCCTGGTTGGTACGCTTTACACACTGGTTCAAGCAAAATTGACCCCTCAATTGAAAAATATGTTCTTATAAATCTCAAGAAAACGATGGTCGAAAAAGAGATCCCAAAAGAAAAGGATTTGCCTCATTCTTGCATTGTGGGTGCTTTTCATATAAGTGGTTCTGATGAATTGAAAAATAACAAAGAATTAGAGAAAAATGGATGGTCTTTGGGTCCTATATGCAATTATGTTGATAAAGCCTTCGCGTTTGATAAGCCGATTGCCACAAAAGGAGCTATAACTCTAGGCTGGGGTTTTGATTGTATTGATAAAAGGAATAAAGACCCAATAGGCACTCTTAAGGGAAAAATTACAAAGGAACTGAATGAAAAAAGTGAAAAAATTAAGATAGAACTTGAAAAACTTGGCTAATTTTCATTAATTTATCCATATATGGTTCGGAAAAAAACAAAATAACGATTTCACACACGGTTAGTAAATATCTGATTTTCGAAATTCACCTCTTTATTGGTTTTAATTCATGTTTTTTCTAATAGGATTTTTTTTTTAGATAATTCTTTATTCCTTGTAAAATTTTGATTCTTTCTTTTTAATAACTTGGAATATTTCTGCACTTTATACAGGAGGAGGACAAATATCCATTGAAAATTTATTTTATTATGATTAAAAAAGCTAATTTTCATTAAATTTATTCAAATATAGTTCGGAAAAACTAAATAAAGATTTCTCTAACAATTAATAAAAATCCAAATACAAACTGTCTTTATATTCCATATCGTGATTTTCGAAATTCACCTGTTTATTTTTCTTGCCCTTGATCCTGAAGATTTTCCTATAATTATAATGATGTTCTTTTCCTCCTTCAGTATCGTCGATTTTCCTCAAAGTCATAATTTCATGGAATTTCGACTTGTTTTTCTCCGATAATTCATCAAGTAAAAGATCATAAACTTCCTTTTTCTGCGTTTTGAGTTTCCTCATGGTTTCCTGAAAATCCTCAATTTCATTTTCTTTTTTCAAAGGATTTATGAACGTCCGCATCAAAAATTCCAATTTCTGGCTCGGATGTTCGAATTGATATTGAAAAGATTGGCTTTCATTATAATCGATACTATCTAAATCATCGTTTTTCGATGAAACATCATCTTTTTCTTTGTTTTCTTCGATTTCGATCTCCGTGTTATTCACAATTTCGAGATCCGCTTTGCGTTTTGCTTCATTTTTCGATGGGAGCAAAGGACTAAGAATTGTGTGATTTTTCTTTAAATGGTTGAAAGCTTGGATTTCGACGATTAAAGTGAAAATTTTTCGGAAAATTGGTGAAGAAACTATCTCAATTGAGCCTGTGAGCAAAAGAGAACAAAAAGTCAAGATCAGAACCTTTTGGAATGGATTGTTTAAATAGGGAAATGAAAAGGATTTTTACTTGAATGTCATAAGGAAAACAACTGAAATAATTAATTTTGGAAATTTTCTCAAGGATTTCGTTGAGTTTTTGAGTGGAAGAAAGATATTGAAGAGTTAAAGATGGGAGATAAATGATTCCGAGCTCATAAATTTCGAAGAATCTTAGGAAATTTTATCAAGAAATTATTAATTAATTAGTTAAAAAATGGGTTTTACACTAAATATGAGAATTCCGTTTTTGAGAAAGTTGTTAAAATATTGGAGATTAATTCGAAAATATGCACTAGCGTATCGTTTTGGATGAAATCCTTATAAATCTAATTATTTATTAATGTTACTTTACTATCATCAAACTAAATTTATGATTAACAACCTGAAACACAAGATGAATGAGCAAAGCGGCTTTTATTTGATTTAGCTCATCATTAGTTTTATTTTCCATTGCAGTTAGGCAAATCTTTAAGATCTTTTAATAGAAAATTTTTAGATAAAACTCAATAAAATTATAAAAATCTATAAAAATCTAAAAAAATTTATAAAAATCTATAAAAATCTATAAAAATCTATAAAAAATCAATAAAAATCTATAAAAAATCCACAAAAATCAATAAAAATAGTGAAAAATCAATTAAAAACCTCTTCCAAAACAATCAAGTTGGATGCTATGAACTCTTTCCCGAGGATTAGAAATTGATTAATGACCTGGAACAAGTTTCCGAATGAATATTTGCTATTAGCGAAAATCACATTGAATAATTTCAAGTCCATGAGTAAATAAGCAGGAACTGTTTTTTTCTCCTGCATAACTCGATAAAATATCAATAAAATAACATCATAAGAATCAGAACATTGCGGATTATAAAGAATCCCTAATAAAGGAGCGATATTTCCTTCGATTTCTGGCAGAAAATACTCCAAAACATAATCATCTTCACAAATTAAGAGGAAACTATTCAGACAAGATTCCAAAATATTAGTGTTTTTTTGAGTTTTTTCATGAATTTCAATATTGATTCTATTCAAAAAGCTTGCCATTATATTAGAAAACACTTCTTTATGGATAATTATATTATAATTTCTAATAAATTAATGATTTTTTAGAGAAAATCATTGAAAAAAACAAAATTTACTTGATGGCATTTGAAAGAAATTCGAAAAATGGGAATTCCTGGATTTTTTCAATAGTGCCTGAATTTTTCACCGAATTCATCAAATTATTTATAATCAGTTTCATTCTTTCATAATCCGTATTATCAATCACGATATAATTTAGAGTTTCTATAGCCTGTAATACAATCGCACGATTTTCCATTGGCTCATTCAAAGAATCGAAAATGAATTGAAAGAGGATTAAATATCGATGTTTATGATTCTTTTTGAATAATTCGAAAATATAATAAGATGCAAATAGACAAAATCTCGATTTTATGAGCTCTAAAGAGAAAATTTTTACAATTTTATAATAAAATACAAATTTTAATAGAAAAATCGACTGTTTTTGTTTTGAATGATCAGAATATCGAAGAATTCATCCAAAATGTCTTCCAATTCATTCCTTTTTGATAATAGAAAATCTATATTTTATAACAAAAATCAAAAAAATTATTACAAGAGATCTTCTCTTTTGATGATCAAATGACTTAATATCGAGAAAATCACAATTGAAGTCTCGACTTTCGCTTCTAAAGCAACCGCGTCTGAAAAAAACAACAAATTTTTGAAATTTTCCAATGAATTCCCACTTTTCAACCATAATTTCAAATTATCTGATAAGCTATGAAAGACATAACTGAGACATCCATCGATTTTAGAACATAAGCCTGCTAATATGAAAGCTGATATGCCTTTGATTGTTTCAAAACTCTTGAAAAAATTAAATTTTGATGGGTTTTTAAGGTATTTTTACGAAATTCTCACTGATTTTAGTAGAAAAATCAGCGAAACCTGCTGGATTTTCTGAAAATTCAAGAATTTCATCTTTTGATGTCAAAAGCAGGGGTAATAAAAAAATCGAGGTGAGTCTTAGAAAATCAAGAAAATCAAATATATTTAAAAGAAAAAATGAATACTTTTCCTTAGATTCTGCGAAAATCGGATAAATTTCTTTATTTTTTGCTTCCTGAACGAAAATATTAAGAAAACTCAAATATTCAAGCAATAATTCTCTCATTTCATTTTTCTTTAGAAAAATTCAATAAATTTAATGAAATTCTCAATAAAAAAAAACTCACCACAATTCCATTCAAAATTAAAGAGAGGTTTTTGAATTCCCCTGCAAATTCTATCAATTTCCTTATGATTTCCTTGAGAAATGTGAAAAGACAGCTTCCAATCAAAGGGAAAACAATCTGTTTTTGTTCATTTTCCAGGTAATTTTGAGTTAAAAATTGCAGGCATTTAAAGCATTTAATTTTCGCATTCATGAGGTTTTTCAGACAATTTTCATTATTATTATCTTCGATGAAGATCCCTTTTTGGCCCAAAAAACTCATATCAATGATAGCTTGGAAACCTCTAATTATCTGAACATCTTCAAATAAAATTATCAGATATTTCTCATGTTTTTCCTTCATATGTTGAATATAGAGCTCGAATACTTCGCATATCAAATTGAGGCATTGAGTCCTTTTTCATATGAATTTTAATGATTATTAGAGAAAAAAAATATTAAAAATTTATACAATGTTTCGAAATTGCTGAGATTCTCACTATTTGGCTCTAATATACCTATTTTTAAAATTATCAATTTCATCATTTCCTCCATTCGAGGCAAAGCTTCCTCCTTAAAACATGAAGCTAAGAGTTCGGTGTTAGAATATGCCCGTTTCAAATAAAGACAAATCAAAAAAAGCAGCCCAGCTATGAAATTTATTAGATTCTGAGGATTGCTGAGGTTTTTATCGATTTTATCAAGAATTTCAAACATCAACTTTTCATCTAAAATTTATAATTAAAAAATAAGCCAAAATATAGAAAAATAAAGAAAAATATAGAAAAATATAGAAAAATATAGAAAAATATCGAAAAATATAGAAGAATATAGAAAAATATAGAAAAAAATAGAAAAATATAGAAAAATATAGAAAAATATAGAAAAATATAAAAAAATATAGAAAAATAAAGAATAAATTACCCAAATCGCTTTCCAAAATCTCATTTAAAATCCCTATGAATTGTCTTTTTATTTTCAAATGGAGTTTTTCATCAAGGAAAATCTGATATATCAGATTCACATAATATAATTTGTTTTCCAATTTCAGAGCAGACAGGTTCTTGACTTTCTCTTTGATAGTGTTGATGAAATGTATTGAGGCAGCGACTCTTAAATTCTCTAAAACAATGATCAAAAAAACGCGGAAAAAAAAATAAACCCTCGATTTTATCGTTTGTGATAATTATGAGCAAAATCTCAAGGAATTTCTCATATTGGCCAGCCAAAGACTTCAAGGTCTTTTGTGAAGCTTCTACTTCCCAAGTGTTTAGACTTTGGAAGGTGTTTTTGAGATGAAAGCAGGTGTTTTCATAGAATTCGACGAAATCAGGATCCATTTTGGTTTTAATTTTAAAAGAAATTCCGGAAAATAAATAAAAGCTTAGTTTTTTATAATTTATTGTTTTTAAATTAAAATTTTATCCTTGGCTATTTTAAAAAGACTTAATCTGACACAAAATTCTTGTTATTATCCATATTTATCAAAGTATAATTCGTATCCATCTTATTCAAATATTGATTTTGTAAACTGATGGTATTATTCTGTAGAAGTTCAGTGCTATTCGTATCAATGGCCTTTTTCATTTCCTTAATATAATCTGAATCCTTTTGAAAAATCCCATTTAAAACTATTTCCTTTCGAAATTTTTAGAAAAAAAAACCTCATCAGCCACTGTAAAAACATCAATAGCTTTCCCATCTTCTTTATGCAAAGTTCTTCTGACATAATGTGGATTGGGAGGCAATTTCATTCGATAATCGACCTTTACTTTAACTGAAGAATCATCATTACTATAGAGCTTATGCAATGAAATGAAGCGATCTTTATCAATGGCCGCGATAGGATAACTTATAGTCACTTTGAATGAATTGTCTAATAATTTCTTCTTGGAAATATTCGGCAAAGTGCCGTTTTTTATCGGTTGTACGAAATTCTCCCAGATTTCATAATCTCCTAATGGATTTTATTAAGAAAAAATAGGGAAAATTAAAGAAGTTTTTTCACTGTCGACATTCAGAGATCGCATTTGAGAAAAAATGTGTTTTTGTTCATCGTAGAACTTCTTTGAGGCCTCCTTAGCGGTCCCACGGACCCATATCACGAAATAATCTGTGAAAATAAAGACTGCGATATCATCGACTGTGATTTCAGGCTTTTGGGGGGGAATTGTCACGACATATTTCTGGTTGTAATCATCTTCAGAAAATATTATGTTGTTTGGAAGATTTGATGAATCTTGCTTGAGACAGAAACTGAACTAAAGGTTGGCAATTTATATATAATTGGAAAACTAACCTTAAGGCTAAAAAAAGAAGAAAAAGATGAATGGAATTAACATTAAAAGACTTCATTTTTATTTAGATTGTTGTAATTTTAATGTTTTTCAATTTTTTCATTTTTTTTCATTAATTTTTGTTTACAAAAACTGAAAGAAAAAATTAAAGTGTTTTTTTTTTTAAAAAATAAAAAGAAAATTTAAAACTCTAAAAATTTATTCATTCTTTATTTCTATCACCTCCTCTGGTTCTCGGTGCTCTCCCGCCTCCTCTTCTATATCCTCTGCCGCTGCCTCTATATCCAGGGCTTCTTTCTTCTCTATGTCTATATAAATACAATCAACATTTTGTTATATAAAAACTAATTATTTACTCATTCTCTTGACTATGAGAATAGGCTCTTGGTCCCCCATAACCACCACCACCACCTCTTCCACCTCTACCACCTCTTCCTCTGCCTCTGCTTCTTCTTTCTCTATGTTCATAACCACCTTCTCTATGTTCATAACCACCTTCTCTATGTTCATAACCACCTTCTCTATCATCTTCTCTATCTCTATATCTTCTTTCTCCACCTCTTTCTTCTCTATCACCTCTTTCTTCTCTATACTCTCTTTCTCCTGGTGGGCCACCTCGGCCTCTGCCTCGACCACCACCTCTTCTAAAGCCTCTGCCTCCTCCTCTTCTACCACCTCTTCCTCCTCTTTCTCTGTCATCTTTTTAAAAACACTTTTAATATTTTCTACTTTTTAAAGTTTTTTTTTAGATACCTTCTCTTTCTCCTCTTCTATCCTCATGTTCTTTGATACTTTTTTTGACTTCTTCTTCTGATAAAGCGGCTTGAAATCCCACTTGAGCCTTATCATCGTTAGTCGGATCGAGAGTCAACACGATTTCTAATACTACAATGCTTCGAGAGACAGTCACCACATCCAAACCTTCTTCCCTAGGCTCATATTCATCATGGATTTGGGTGTTTTTGATCTTGGAAACCAAAGCAAGACCTTGGATTCTATGTCTTAGAACCTCTGCAATGATACAACATTTGGAAATGGCAGTGCCTGAACCCTTCAGAACCACATTATTAAATTTCTTTTCTTCGAACACTTTCATTGCGTAACTGATGTAGGAAGAAGTATATCCGTTGGCCGTGATACGGATCTCGTTGGCCTCGGTCTTCTCCCTATCTTTAGTTATTAATCGATATTTCGACAATGTGGACATTGGTTTTTGCTGCGTGAATGGATTTTTTGGAACCTAAAAGATTCTTTATGTTTTATTGCTTTTGATATGAGTTTGAATCTTTAAATAGTTTTTTTCAAGTCGATTTTTTTTATATTTTTTGATTTTTTAATTTTTTTAATGTTTTTTGATATTTTCAAATGCTCTTTGATATTTTTAAATGTTTTTTGATATTTTTAATGTTTTTTGATATTTTTTCTGTTTTATTCAAAATTTCGAAGAAATTTTTAATGAAACTCTTCTAAAAATTAAACAACAAATTTAAATTTAAACCCTATTATTTAAATAAAAAATGATCTCTTTTAACAATACCAAAAAAAATTCGACTCCAAAGGATCGTAACTCATTAACCTTGCATCATCCAAACATCCTAAATAGTCCCAATTTCCCTGAACTCGAGTTCCGACAGACAAAAACTTCAATGAATCGTTCTTTTGTTGAGGAATCGCGTGAAAAGCAAAAGATCTCAACATTTACTCTCGGTGAAGCTTTCAACCCTGCTTTTAATAATATTAATAATAATAACTCGCAATCTTCATTACGCATTGATGATTTGAAAGTGAAGAAAAACCATTCTCTTCGTTATAGGGATGAAAGTCTCAAGATTTCAATGAAAGAGAAGCTTTTGAAACAAAAAATCGAAGAAGATAAGGAGATCTTTTGTGATACTGAAAATATGGGTGTCGGGTTTCAGAATATTCTCAATAACCAAAGCACACAATGCACTGTGAAATTCAGAAACCCGAGCGAAAAGACGTCGGTTCAGACTTTCAATACAGAGACTTTATCCTTCGAAAGCGAGAACAAGGAATTTGAGCTAAACAGGAGATGCGGTAACGATTATACCAAAATTTTCATTCCAGTGAGCTTTTTTTCAATTTTTCTAATAAGTTATATTGAAAAAATGATAGGTTTTAATGGAAGATAAAGAAGAAGCTCAAGAATATAAAGAAGGTTTTTTGGAAATTGGCGACACTGTTGTGGGTCTCTATAAGATTGAGGGGGTTCTCTTGAAAACTGAAAGACATATGGTTTATTCAGTAAGCCTTAGAACGAAATTCCTTATAAATTCCTTCTAATATTTAAGGCGATTGGCTTATCCAATGAAGAAGAGAAATTTCGAATAAAAATGTATAATAATCAAAGAAAAGACGCCTTTGATTTCGGACTCTCAGAAATCACGAATTATTTATATCTCTATGAGAAGAACCTCAACTTTAAGAAAAGCGGAATTTCAAAAATGAGGGATTACTTTTATTTAAACGAAAGTCTATTCACAGTGACTGAATTCATTGGGAACCCGATTATTTCGATAAACAAGAACCATCTAAATTTGATAACTATCAAAGAGGTATTTTAAAAAGATTTTTTCTCATATGATTTAAAATAAAAAAATTAACGATAAGCTCATTTTTAAAACAATTTCATCTTTGAAAACATTGCATGAAAACGACCTCATTCATTGCAATTTGAGCTTCCATAGCATTTTATATAAATTGTCGAAAAATTCAAAAATTGATGTAATTTAATTTACTTTCATAAATATGAAAAACCGACTTTTTAGATCACTCTCGTTGATTTCAACAATTCCAAAATCCTCAAAAAAAGAAGGAAAAAAAATCTCACCATTGATAATTATTCAGCTCCGGAACTCATCCTAGGGATGGAATTTGATCATAAGGTTGATATGTGGTCCATCGGATGCATTTTATATGAATTACTCACGAATGAAGTTTTGTTCCCGGCTACATCACCTAAAAATTTGATGTTTATGGTAACATTTCAAAAATTTGTCATGAATAATTAATTTTATTCAATAGATTAAAAAATTGTTTTCGAGAAAACCTCTGGCTAGCAAAGGAGAAATGGAAAAAGATAACAGTTTTTTGGAAGAATCTGAAGGATATTCTTCTCTTTCACAAAATAGCAAAGAAAATATTGTATGTTTTTTTTGAAATTATGTGATTTTAAAATGGTGTTGTGAATGTATTTAGGAAATCAATGCGAAGATAAATGAAATAAAGTATAATTTGAATATTTTGAAGGAAAATGCTTGTTTGGAAGACTTTTTATTAGGATTATTGAAAGTCAGTCCGAATAGAAGGTTGATAATAAGCAAATAATTTTCGTTGATGATAAAAAAAAAAATTTAGATATGGAGCAAAAGAAGCTTTGGAACATCCTTGGTTTAAATCCTCGAATATTAATTTATTGTAATAAAACAATATTTTTTTGGGTAAAACATTTTTTTCTCCTGTTCGAAATTAAAAGTTTTAAATACACACAAGATAAATTATATATATCTAACATAAGAAATTTTTCTATAAATTCAAATTTTAATATGCGAAATTGTTTGGCAGCAAAAACAAAATGAAAATCCATTCCATGAACTATAAGAAAACAAATAATTTAAGGCGTTTATCTCTTAAAAATTTGGTTTTTATCAGAATAAACTTAGAAGAATACATGAAAAACAAAGTTAAAAAAAGGTTTTTACCAGCAATAATTATAAGTACAACAAATTACTTCTAAAAATGAATTTAAAATAAAAAAAAAATTTTGAAGACATATCTTTTTAATCTCGGAAGATGAGAAAAGTTTGGCTCTGCCTGCATTGAGCTAGAGATATTAACCCCATTTCAAAACCAGCTGAATTGATCGCTTCTTGTGTTTGATTCGGGCTCTGTTTGAAATAGACAAATCGAAATTTGTTAATAAACTTATAAAATTTGGATTTTGGCTTCCTTTTTTTCATTTAATTTTTTTTCGGAATTTTTATTGCGTAAGTCATTTTAATTTGTATAAGATATTTTAGTCTTTGTGATAAATGTTTTCATCGTTTAAATTA
>Ga0302186_10004033_pt1 | contig 10419 bp, 11 predicted proteins | sample II_Bog_E1_2_FD_198782 | JGI IMG/M metagenome (GOLD analysis project Ga0302186, IMG submission 198782) | Peat permafrost microbial communities from Stordalen Mire near Abisko, Sweden - II_Bog_E1_1 | ecosystem: Environmental > Terrestrial > Soil > Wetlands > Peat | place: Sweden: Abisko...
AAATTTAGATTTGTTTTTCAGTTTTTACCAAATTTTTCTTGAGGGTCGTGATTTCAAAAGTGAGATTGCTTTTCTCTTCAATAAACTTGTGCTCAAGTTTTTTTATATGAGAATGATAATTTGGCACCATTTCTTCGATGGTTTCTTGGAAATGTTGATTTTGAATGCACAGTTTCAATATATCCTTCTTGAGATTTTCCTTTTCCCTTGCAATCTTCTGTTTTTCTGTTTCCAACTTTGCATTTTTATTAATCAGACTCTTCACCAATTCTTCTAGTTCCGCCACATAACTATTTTGATTCTTCAATGATGTAGAATTATCAATCTCCATTTTCTTTATTTTATTTTCATAGAAATTTCTCTGATTTTCTAAATATTGTTTGTTCTGAGAAGATGACAATTCCTTCAATAAAGCCATCTCTTTCTTATGGGAATTATCAATATTTTCCAATTCCGTCTTCAAACTCACACATAAATTTTGATAATAATTGAGTTTTTCTTCATTTATTTCAACAAATTCCAAGGATCTCTCCATAATTTTCTGCTGGGAATTAAACAACAAATTTAATTCTTTCTTTATTTTCTCTTCGTTTTCCTTTTCGAACTTCTTCTTCAAATTATTTATGTTTTCCTCATTTTCCTTATTTTGTAAATCAAGCTCCTCTCTTAAGATATCGATCCTGCTTCTTAATTTATTCCTTTCTTCTCCCACATCCATCAACATCATTTCCATGCTCTCAGTCCTTTTCTCTTCCTCTGATAACCCAAATAAATTTTTGGCAGTGGGACTTCTAGTTATTTTGTACATTAGCTCAGAAATTTTCTGATCTTTTTCTTCCGCCAAAGCAACTTTTTCCTCTTTGAGATTCTTATTTTCCTCTCTCAAGATATTGACATTTTCGAAAAGTTTCTGAAATTTTTTATCATATTTAGTTAAAATTATACATTTACCTCAAAAATGTCTCCAAAATTAATTTTTTCGGTGCTATAACTTTCTTTCTTTTCAAGAAGATTTTCTTTATGAATACCTTTTAAAGTTTGTTCCGATTTATTGCGATATAAATGATCCAAAGATTCCTCATCACTCTCGGAAATGGGAAAAATCACGCTTTTAACTTGATTGCTCGAATAATTTTGAGGCTCTTTGGAAGAAAGATAAGAATCGTTCATAAAATTAATTAATTTTCACGAATTTATAAATATATTCTTAGATAGAATGACTCTGTAATTTTTATCTACCCACTTTCTGAATTATTTTATACTATCGGTTCTTAAAACAACAACAAAAAAAATTAAATTTTTTCATTAATTCTTCAAAGCATTCACAAGCCATTCCATCCCATCGTTCAATCCATATCCAGTGAGAGCAGAGCATTTAAAAATCGCCCAATTTCTATTCTTTACATTGGTTAGTCCCATATATTCTGAAATCTTTAAGAAAACGCTATGCAATTAAAAAAAAGGTTTATTCAAACTTCTGCTTCAGTCATTGCGTTCAATAGATCCTTAAATTTATTATTTATACCATTGATAATTTTAAAATAAACCTGTTTATTTGCTAAAACCATCAATGGAATCCCCTTTAATTCTTCTTCCTAAAAGAGGAAGGAAAAATGAATAATTTTCTATTTATTTATATTTACTTCAAGCATTAAAAACAGCTCTTGTTTCGAAATTTCCAATCTTTCCCGATCCACGGAGTCCACAACATAAATTATAGCATTAGTATTTGGGTAATAAGATCTCCAATATGGTCTTTAATTATCAGTTTTTTATGAGCTTCCGAAATAATATCTACCTAATTCCGGTTTGTCCACCGAGATCCCAAACTTGGAATTTCAGATTCTTATAAACCACAGTCTCTACATTAAATCCGATCGCTAGATAGATTATAATTTTTGTATTTCATTTAAAAATTTACCATACTTGGAATCGTCTGAACGACATCATTAAGATGTAATTTGTCTAGATATGGAAATTTATTGGAAAATTAACATGATTTTTACATAGAATGGTAGTTTTTCCAGCATTATCAAGCCCCAAGATCAAAATTCGAAAGTCTTTAGCCCCAAAGAGCTTATTAAAAATTTTGGAAAAGAGAAATCCCATTTGAGCTTGCTCACTTTTAATTAATTAAATCTTCACTTTTTTATTTTTTCTTTGCTATTTTTTCAAGCTTCGAAAAAAAATTAAGTACTTTCATGCTAAAAACCCTTTGAAATTTTACAGAAAATCAAGAATCAAGATAAGTTTTAATTTTAATTTTAAAATTTCGGAAATCTAGCATTTGCAATTTATTTTCAGAAAATATAATAATTGTTCTCTAGAAGCCAGAAATCAAATATATGAAAAAATATTTCCTGATTTTTTTCATATACAAATTTAAAACAACTGGAATTTTAAAAAATGGTTTTTTTTGTGAATTTTTAAAATAAATAAATAATAAATTCATTAAAATAAAATGAACTGCCTGTCTAAGTTCAAAATTTTAGGAGAAACTAAACTCTTAAATTAAAGAAATCTCAAAAACAAACACTGCCAAATTTTATTCGTTTTTATTATCCATTAATTTTAATCTATTTAAAAATTTTTATTAAAACCCTGGATCTATCTTAAAAAATAAAAATTTTAATCATTCTTGATATTCAAATTTCCATATTTAAAGTCTTTTTTCGTTTTATAAATTCATTAATAATTTGAAAAAAAAAAATAAGCGTAAAACCCAATCCTCATCCAAAAAATATGTTTTCCAAAAGACTCTTAGCCAAAAGAGACCTCAAAAACGCTCAAATGAACGATTATTTGACTGAAGACAATAAAGTATATAAAAATCGACTAAAAATAATTTATTTATTTTCACTCCGAAGTATTTCTTCAATATGCTCAAAAAACAGCCAGAAACCCTTAAAAAGAAGTACAACCTGCGAAAAAAAGAGGAGATTAAGGTATTTTTCATTTTTTTATTTTGATATTTTGAAAAATTCCATTCTAACCCTTAAATATTTTAATGACCGTTTAGGAAGCCAAGAGTGATATATTTGCGAGATTCGAAAGCGATGAAGTGCAGAGATCTTCAACAGCTTTGTATAAATTGGTGGAATCGTTCAAACAAGGTTTCTACTTTTTTCTGTGATATTTGGAATTTTAATTCAATAAATCTTAATTTTTTAACCATTGGTTTAATTATTTTTATTATTTTTAAAAAAGAAGACTCGAAAAAATCTAAAGTCCCACAAATCACAGATTGCGACGAAAATCTCAAATCGATCAACAAAACGCCACAAGATGGTTTTATTTGGTCCGAATTACTTCACACTTTGAGATCAAAACATGCTCCAAAACCTGAACAAAATAAATTAAAAAGTAAATTATTAGCAGAATCATTAAATAAAAATGATAATTCTTATTTTTAGGAAAATATGAAGCCGTTAAAAGTACCACTATTACTTCAGATGGTGAACATTCTGATGATAGCATCATTGAGATCTCAAGCAAAAAAATCGATTCAAAGTAATAAAAAAATACAAATTTTTATATATATTTGAAATTTATTTAGGAAAGATGTTTGTTATCTTGGAACAAAACAAACCTACCCTCAAAATCAAAACATCCCTCAAGTCGATCAACAAACCTTATCATTGCTAAAAAAACTCAATGCTGACATCATTCAAGAAAACAGCAAATTTATGTGTTCGCAAATGAATTTCAACAGCAATAATATTTTTCCAGGGTTCCCAAATTTCCAAAATCTCTCATTTCCACTTCAAAACAACAACATTCAAAATAATCCACTTCTTCAAAATTTGAGATGTACTATTTTTTTTTTTTTATTAATAATTTTTATAATTATTTGTTAATTTTCAGTAGCTTTGAACAATAATTCTCTTTATTCAAATCTCAACAGCCTACCTCAAATTCTCAACCAACAACTATATCCTTCGAACAATTTCAGTCAATTTTGGAACAATTATCAAAATTCAAATTCCATCCTTCAAGCGAAACTCAACAACCTTAATCTTATGAACACGATGAAAACTACTCCAAATTACAACTGGAGCTCCTTAATGACTCTTTTGCAACAAAATGGTGGATTATCAAATATATAATTTAAATTAACCATTATTTTGTGCAAAACAAAGTAGTTTTTCCTGTTTATGTGTTCATTCCAAAAAATTTATAGTTCCTAAAAAAAAAAACTAAAACAGTTTTTTTTAAAAAAAAGCTAAATTTTTTCATATTTTAACAATAAAATAAATGAAATGAATTTATCTTGCTAAGAATACCTGATTTCTCAAAACAAGCTCAGGAAATAAAAAAATAAATAAAAAAACCAAATTTTAGAGTCTAAAAAAATGAAGCCATCAACTCAGAAAAACGTACCCTCAAACCAGATCAAGAGCCCACAAGTCTCCACAACAACTTCCACTGGTTCTTCAGCCACTAAAAGCTTGGCTCAAAGCATAGCAAAATGTACAAATATAAAAAAATTAAGCTAAATAATCTTTTCCAGATAATGACCCAAAGCAAGTTCCCAAAGAATATAAAGATCAGTTCATAAAGAAAATCCAATTTTGTTGCATCACTTATGACTTTAATGAAGAATCAAGGCAAGTCAAAGAGAAAGTAGATAAATTTATAAAATTCAAGATTTAAGATATTTTAGAACGAAAGGTTGGCCTATTTGCAAGAATTCACTGAGTTGGTCAACGACCAAAATTGTCTGACTGCTATCATACTTCCAAATCTCGAGATTGTGATAGAAATGATTGAAAAGAATATCTTCAGACCATTGCCAATTTTGAAAAAAGCTCCTCCTCCATCAGAAGGGATGAATGCTGCTGAAGAAGATGATATATTGATTGATCCATCCTGGGCTCATTTCCAAGTAATTTTTCAAAAAAAAGTCTTAAATTTTACAATTTTCATAAAAGCCGATCTACGAATTTTTCCTACAACTCATTAGCAAAGAGGCAATTGATGTAAAATCGCTAAAAGGATTCATTACCCATTCTTTCATTCAAGAGGTTTCTATCATTTTCTTTCTATGATTTATTTTAAGAGACTATAGTTTTTAGATTTGTTCGACGCAGAAGAGCCTCGAGAAAGAGAGTATTTGAAAAACATTCTCCATAGACTTTACGCTAAGGTAGATATTTTATATACACAAACAGAAATCAAAGGTTTTAGCTTGTTCCGAGGAGAAAAATGATCAGAAAAGCAATGAATGATAGCTTCCATTCTTTAATACATGAAAGTGTTAAATTCAATGGGGCCCCTGAGCTTTTAGATATCTTAGCGAGGTAATTACTCTTTAAAATTTACTTTTAATTAAAACTTATTTATCTCTTTGTTATAGTATAATTAGTGGGTTTGCAGTTCCTTTGAGAGAAGAACATATAATCTTCTTTAAGACAATCATCATTCCTTTACATAAAGTGCAATCTTGCTATTTATATCATGAAAATATTGTGCGAGCTTCAATGCTTTTCCTTAGCAAAGATCCAAATTTATCAATAAATGTAAATATTTTTTTTGCTAAAATAATATTTATTTTAACAAAAATCAAAAATTAGTTAGTGGAAGGGTTACTAAAGTATTGGCCTTTTGCGAATTCAGCCAAAGAAATGATGTTTTTGAATGAAATCTTAGAGGTTTTGGAAGTTTGTGAAATCACCAAATTGGAGCCATTAATCAACAAACTGTTCAAGAGATTAATAAAGTGCATTGCTGGATCACATTTACAAGTGACTATAATATAAAATAAATAAATGAATTTTGATAATAAGGTTGCTGATCGAGCCATGTGCTTTTTCGAAAACGATTATTTCCTGACCATTCTCAAAACCTATCGTCAAATCACTTTCCCTTTATTGGTGCCAGTCATTGCCACTATAGCTGAGAATCATTGGCATAAGTAACAATAAAATTGATAAATTATGTTTTTTAACTAATATTTAAAGAGTCCTTCAAGAATCTTTGAATGCTCTGAAAACCATTTTAAAAGAAATTGATTACCAAGCCTTTGACAAAGCGCTCCAACAAAAAGAAAATTCCAAGTAATTTAATTTTTGATAATGTATTTTTAGCAAATTTCAGATGCATGTACCTAGTCCAGGACCCGAAAGTTTTGAAAAAAGAAAGATCGAAGGTAGATGACAAATGGAAAATTTTATCGAAACAAGCTCAAAGCAAAAATCCATCTTTCAAAGAACCAACTGGTATCTATAATTTTTAATGAATTTAGAATAATTTATTTATAATTAAAGTCCCTTATATTGATTCTCATATCGTCGGAAATCACAATGGATTGGATAATGGAAATATTGTGTTTTATTGATAAATTTCGGATAAAATATTGTTAATTAATGAAAAAAAGTTTGGATTTTTTCTTTAAAAAATAACAAAATGATAAATAATTATTATATTATAACAACTTCCTTCCTCTCTAATAATCATGTCATCAGTGTTATTTTCATCAACTGAGTCTTGAGTCCAAAATAACAATTTCGTCCTCATTTGACATACATTTATGGGTTTTTTCCCTTAAATTGCCATCGAATTTCTTCCAAAGCAGAATAGAGAGGCAATCTTCCAAACAATTGATCACGATATAGATACTGAGTCCGGTTTTTGATAAAAAGACGCTGTTTTTGAAGAAAAACTACAAGATAGCAAAAAAAAGAAAAAGTAAAAATGGACACCACCTCCCCTGGAGATGAATGTCCTTGGTTGGCAACTCACGTGATTTCAAACAAATTTTAAAGTTTCTAAAAAATTTAAAGGGGAACTTTTTTTTCATTAAAATTATTATGGGTGAGTTCTTTAAATACTTTATTTTTTTTCAAATCTCCACCCTCCCTTTTTTTTTTATTTCACGAATTTTTCTAGGAATATGTTGGAGGTTTCCATTGATTTATAAATTCAGCTTTTAATTTTTATTTTTTTCTTCATTAATTAAGTTCCAAATTTTCATTGGAATAAAATGTCTTAAAAAAATTTGTTTAAGAAAAAATATTTGGAAAATTTTTATGATGACTTCATTTTATAAATTTATGATTTTTTGAACAAATAAATAATATAGTTTCACATTTAAATTTATCACTCTTTTGAAAATTAATATGGCTCTTCTCTCATTCAAATTTGGTTTTTTTCCTTTTAAAAAGACAAATTTCCTCTTCTTCCTCAGAATTATCCAAAGCTCTCCTTATTTTGAATAACAATTAATTAGGAATAATTTATTAATTCAATACTTTTTTGAATCTTCTTCTTGTTTCCGCATCACTGCCTCTAAAAATTCTTTATTGATGTCCTTTCGAGATGTGATATTGTTATAATTGATGGCATATCTTCTTATTATCTTTTGTTTTTTTTGATCCCTTTCCTTTAAAATAATTATTATTTAAATATATAATTGTATTTTCCTTACAAATGGAGTGTGATGAGGACAATACATTTCAACTATTAATTGTTTGAATCCTTCTTTCTCGGATTTTTCATCCAAAATTTGTAGATTGAAATAAATTCCATTTAAATATGCACAAAGCAAATGTGCCATCATATTGCATTCTTTTTTGCAACAGTTTATCTGAAAACCTAAGAAATCAAAAGAATATATAAAATGATGGTATATTTTTTTTCGAAATTAACCTTCCATTTTTTCACAAAAAAAACATGATTTATTTGTCAATTCATGTGTTAAAACGATCTCGTTTATTTTATCTAGATTAAAGTCACTATTCAAGATAATCTTTCCATTCTTTAAACATCCTTAAAAACAAATAAAAAAAAGCATCGTGAAATTTACCCCATGAATTAGTGAACAAGCAGGTCACATGAAACCATTCATCTTCCAATTTTTTCAAAGGCGCGTTTTTTAGTTTGCAAATGCAGCAAAAATGATCGACAACTTTTTTTAGATTCACATTTAATTTGTTATCAATGCAGAGGTCGCAAAAATAATCATCATTTGGAATTTTTTCGATTCCATAACAATATTGATGAAAAGAGACACTACATCTTAAAAACAAAACAAATGAACATTATATTATTATCATAAGGGTGAAAAATACCCTGAACAATAAACCACAGGGTTGATCTCATTGGTATAACAGCTAAAACAAATGCAACAATCAGTTTCGTTAGGCAACATGGTTTGATTTGAAGATGAGCTTTTTTCTTTTTTGCTTGAAAAATTCTTCATATTGATATGATTGATGTAATTTTTCAAATCAAGTTCCTTCTCTTTGAACCCACTGCAAAACAACTTTAAAATATTGCTCCATTTCAGCAGATTCCTATAGCTTCGACATTCACTATATAACAGAAACAAAAAATAAATCGTTTTTAAAGTAAAATTATCGTACTGTTTTCTTAATTGCAACAACTTACGTTGTTTCAAATCATCTTCTATGAGAAACATCATTTCCATCCTTCTTTTTGTTAGATGCTTCAAAGTTTTGACATTTTCGAGAAAATCCACATAACTATAGTCTGGGAAGATTTTCATCAATTCACCAAAAATCTAATTAAATGAATATGATTTCGAATTTTCAAATGAAAAAAACCTCATTTTCTTGTTTATATTTTGAGCCAGTCTCCCCATTTTCACCTGAAAAATTTGTTTATTAAAGAAATATTTTTTTTTATGTCACCGCTATCTGATGTGTGTTTGATTTCATCATTTTCAAAAATATTCAACAATTTTATGACATGTGTAGGCTCGATTAATTCCAATTCCTCCTTCAAAGGTTTTCTGAAATAAATTTCGTTGATCTCATTCCACCACTTCTTCATCGTCCTGAAAATAAAAAATGGTTGAAAAATGCCAAAAAATGTAAAATTGAGCAAAATGGAAAATAAATGCCAAAACATAAAAATGAAATTACAAAAAATGTTAAAAAATTGTAAAAATGCGAAAAAATTCGTAAAAAAGTGCCAAAAATATATACGTTTCTCTAGTTTCATCTAAAAAATTGGGATACACTACGACCATTTCGCTGAATTTCTTCTTTTCTTCAGTTTTCAGATTTTTAATTTGGTTTTTTTCCCTATTGAAATCAATTTTTTCTCTTTCTCTTTTTTCATTTCTTGAATTAAGAATAGAGTTCTGATGTTTTTCCTTTAGCAGGTTTGTATTATGATGGTTTTTTTTCTTTTTTTCCTTCAAAAGCGAACTTGTTGGAGAGAATTGTTTTTTTGCTTTTTTGGCTCTTTTTTGTGGTGTTAGATTTGGATATTTCGTTTGAATTTGGTTTTCTTTTGATTCATTTCCTGCCTTCTTCTTCTTAATAGGATAATCATTATAAAGCAAATCTTGATTTGGTTTTTTTTCCCCATTATCCAGGCTCTTTATTGGTTCATCATTATTAAAGTCAAAAAAATCAGCAGAAAGCCAATCCTCTGCCATATTTTTATTGATTTTTTCTAGCATCTCAATATTATCTCTTTGATAGGTTTTACTTGTTTTGATGATGTCTTGCATGGTTTGGATTTTGTCCTGGTTGCCACTTTGATGCTTGTTGCAATAATAAACATAGCCAAAAGATCCATCTTCTCGTTCCACCTTAAAAAATTTATTCTCTGTTGGTAAGAGGCAATGAACATGAAAATATGAGTCACAGTTTCTAAATATTTAAATAATAATATATTCTCGTTAATATTTTTTACTCTGAACTACATTTAATTAAACATGCCCCCATTGCATCCAAAGAACAAATCTGACATTCTTCCAAATAATGCCCTGACTTGATTTTTTGACCTCCTTTCATAAATGCCTGACCATTTTGGATTATTAATTCGAGCTCTGAAAAAAACAATGAACAAAGGAAATGAACTTTTTTAAAGGGTAAATATTCCAAGGATTGCGAATTTTTTTCTTTGTTTATGTCAACAAAATAGCAATTCAATAGTATCTCGTTTTCTAAATCTTTGTTGCAAAGGAAACACACGTTTTTCTTGAAGTCGTCACCCATGAAGGAAGACATAGATATTTTTCAAATAATGAATTAAGGAGAATGATTTGAAAGCTCTAAGCCTCAAAATTTTGTCTTAATAAATCTAATATTTAGAGGTTTAATTATTTGAATTAATAAAATGTTTATAAATTTTGAAATTCGGCCCCTTTGAACGATAGACTAATTACGAAAAAATTATGAGTTCTCTGCTCCAAAACCTAGAAATTATTGCCTAATTATTATTATTTATTGATTCTGATATTTTTAAAATCAAATCCAAAATAATAATTTTAATAAATTTTATGTTTTTTTCTTATCATTTGAGTGCCTCACTTCTGGCTTTGGGTCGGTGTATTATAGTTGTTCATGTTCATTTTTGAAATTTGAAGGAAATGTTTAAAAAGATGAATTAGATAATGTACATTTGATTATAATGAGAAATTTTGTTGTGTTTATAATTAAAATA
>Ga0302186_10004036_pt1 | contig 10412 bp, 8 predicted proteins | sample II_Bog_E1_2_FD_198782 | JGI IMG/M metagenome (GOLD analysis project Ga0302186, IMG submission 198782) | Peat permafrost microbial communities from Stordalen Mire near Abisko, Sweden - II_Bog_E1_1 | ecosystem: Environmental > Terrestrial > Soil > Wetlands > Peat | place: Sweden: Abisko, Stordalen...
TTTTAAAAATTTATAAATTTATAAATTAAAAAAAAAAAAAAAAATTAAAATAATTAAATTATTACTTTTTTAATTTGCCATTTGGTTTTTTTTCGTAAAAAAAAAAAAAAAATCTAAAATGGTTTTCATTGAAGTTCAAAATTAGAAAAATAATCAAAATTTAAACTTTTTATTTTCAAAAAAAAAAATGTTTTCCTTCATGAACGATTCAAACGCCAAATTCCTCAACCCAGTCAATAATTTCGAAACGATTGGACTCAGTTCTTATACCAAGTTTATAATTTTCTCTCTCTCCTCTTACAAAAATCAAATATTAGTGTTGATGATAGTGATTTTTTCAGATACCTTTTAGAATCGATAACAGGCATCGTGACTGGTTCAGACTCTGCTCCCGACACCAAAGACCATCGAGTACATCTCAAAATTTATAAATTTCCTTTGAAAGAAAAAAAAAAACGAAAGATTAAATTGGAAAGGAATTTTATAGGTGAAGGGGTGTCCGACCGAAGAGTGTGGGTCATTAGCACCCATTATCCCCTTATAAGAAATTTCGAGTTTACAATATCCAAGATGATATTGCTTTTGCGGAAGTAACTTCACATATATTTGTCTCCCTATTCAAATTTTTCTAGTCCTTTATCTATTGTGCAATCTAGGTACATCACGAGATTGGGAGAATTAGAAAAGAAGTCATTATACAACAATTTGGAAAGACCTGACTCTTTTTATGAATCTATCCTTCAGAATGAGATTGATAACCTCAAGGAGTTCCATAAATTTTGGATCAACATCTCGATCCCATTCCATATCATCAGAATAGAGGATCTGACCACTGATTTCATCGGAACTGTTAAGAAGCTTTTCGAATTTCTGTTCAACATAGAAAATATTAAAGAAACAGTAATTGAAAGCAAGATCCTCACATTCTTCAAGTTCAATAAGAACCTCCAAGGATTAAAGGAGGACCTTGAAAATCAATACAAGAATTTATTCAATTGTTTCTCGATCGCCCAAAAAAACTTCTTACTTAAAAACCTCAAGAATGAGTTGGTGTTGTTTGGATATATCAGTGAAAGCGAATATGAGAGGACTTTGAAGGAAAAGAAATTTTTAGAGGATAAGGATATCTTTCGCTTGATCAGCTTTAATAATTATAATCTCGCGGCTCAAAACCCCACCAATTTCATTATTAAATCAAATGAACATCAGTTGAAGAATTCTATAAGGTTCTTTGAGGAGAAATGCAAACACGAAGATGACCCAATTTCAAGCAATATGAAAAATCAATACAATTTGAATTTTTTGTGGCTGGAATTATAAAAAAATGATAAATTTTTGAAAAAAATTCTAACTTTTAAAAATAAAACAATTTTTTTTTTGAAGTTTTTACAAAAAAATTAATTTTTATTTAAAACTGCAAATTATTTTTAGATATTTTACAAAAAACTTTAATCATTATTATAATTCTATAACAAACCCCAGGCAGAATAATGAAGTTTAATTAATGCGGCTATAAAATGAGAGATCTTCAAGGTAAAACTAGGCATCATTTCATTCTTTACCACTAAACTTACGAGTTAAGAGGCATTTCCACATCCATATCAACTTTTTTGAAGTGAACCTCATGAGCATTTTGCTTATTGTCAATCAGTTCTCTACAGAAACTCTCCATGTCATTTTTTTTCAAAATGGAGCTATCATTTTTCTCTTTTTTCGAAGAGCTATTCATCCTTTCAATTTTTATCTTTGAACTCTCATCAGCATCTTGCAAAGTGGATTTTTTCTCAAATAATTCTTTAAAGAAGCTTTCGCTTCGATCGTAGCCTCTTTTGATCCCTAATTTGACTTTTTCAAGTAAATCCATTCGAAATTCGGTTTTTAAATAAAGCATGAAGAGATCAAAGCCGAAGACTATGCCCATACAACCGACCATAGCCAAATAAAAGTTGGGGGTGGCAAAAAGCATACCAGCAGTTTTGTAGCTTGTGAATTCATCAAATTGATCGCTGATCCAAATATATGCAAAATATAATCCATAACTTGAAATTAATAAAGTCAACACTGTGATAACAGTCCAATATTGTGTATAGGCAGCCAATTTTATGTTAACAACCTACAAATATCTCAAAAATTATTCAAAAATAAATATTTACCATGATAATTGAACTGTAGAGGGTGATGCTGTTGAGCCAAATATCCGAGCTATAGCCATATTGGTTGTTGATATCAGATCCGAGATAATACATGCAGAAGAAAAAGATAAATAGTCCATGTATGATTCCCTGCCAGATCCACAAAAAGAAGTTTTTATATGTGAACAAAGTGTCTTTTTGTCCAATATAATACAATTTAGGGTAATATTTCTTTAGTATTTGTTTTTCTCTTATAGGTGAGGGTTTTTCTTCAGGCATTCCTAGCAAATCCTCTCTAATTTTCATCGGGAACTTATAATACACGTCCTGTTCCATGATAGCTCTGACCACTAATGGCATCGCTGTAAAAACCAAATTGTATAAAGTTATATAATAATCATCATAGATGGTCGTTCCACTAAATCCGCAAAAAAACGAAAAATAGAATTGACATATCGTGAACACCATGTTCTTATAGAAGAAATACATTATCATTTCAGAAATCCTTATATAAGACCATTTCCCATGTACAAAAATCAATTTCCAAAGACCTTTGAATCGAACCAAGGCGAAATCACTAGCCTGAACAGCCCTCATGCCCTCTTCACCATATAATCCCACACCAATATGTGCTTCTTGGATCATGTTGACATCATTGGCGCCATCACCGATTGAAAGAGTGATTTTCTTGAGGTTTTCCTTCACCAACTTCACCATGTTGGCCTTTTCTAAAGGAATCATACGGAAACAAACCACTGCCTCACAATTCTTAACGATTTGGATCAGATCCTCTTTCAAGCCAATGTTTTTCTTATCCAAAATTATTTCTATGGATTAACTTTTATTGAATATAAATCAATGGTTTTTCTTACGGATTGCCTCACATTCTAAAAGCAAAGCCTTGGGTAGATGTTTTTTGACCAATTCGTCGTTTATTATAGTAACTTCCTTTAAACGTTGTGTGACAATTTCAGGCTGGTCTTTTTCTTTATTAAAGAATATTTTCAAAACTGTAAAGTGGTCTTGGATTAAGTTGCAACTACGACCGATGTTTTCTGCTGTTTCCATTTTATCACCTGTGAGCATCCAAACCTTGATATCTGTAAAAAAGGGTGAAATGAGATAAATGGAGAGAAGTAATTGAGAGACTTGCTTTTAAAAAATCATGGATGGTCTCAGGAACCTCCTCCTGTAACTTATCTTCAACTGCAGTGGCTCCCAAAAGATAGAATCCCTTCTCAAATTCATCAATTAATTTTTCTAATATTAAGATCAATAAAAAAAAAATAAAAAAAATTACCTATCACTTCCTTGTCATCATTACCTTGATTCATTCTTTGAGAAAAAATTTCATACTCATCCTCTTCCACGACCCTCATCGCCAACACAAGCGTCCTAAACCCTTTGATTGAAAACACCTGCAACTGATTGTTCACATCATTTAAAAACGGTTGGACTTCCCTCATATCTAACCTCTGTCTAATGACATTATCTGCTCCCTTCACGTATAATTTCAAAATATTATCATCTCTTATCAACACGCTCATTCTTTTCCTATCACTGTTGAATTCAAACATTCTCAAAAGCTGAATTTTCTTCTTCTGTCCTATCCAATCCACCTCCATTTCATTCACACTCCTGCCCAAATAAATAAACCCCAAATGTCTCGCAGTGTCCACCAAAGTGATTTCATCTGGAGAGGGACCTTGATATCTGATCATATTTTCGTTTTTTTCTGAATCCAATAAACATTCATGACATGTTGAAAGGACCTTTAGGAATTCCGCAACCAATTGAACCATATCTTTTATGATAAAAAGAGTCTGCGTTCCATCTTTGTTTTTCAGCTCATAGTCTAGAATTGAATATTTGGAGTTCAAAATGTCCCCCTTTATCAACGAAAGTAAGTTCTGGTCTTCGAAAGAATATATCACACCTTCTTTTTTATCAATATAAGTGGGTCTCTTATCGAACAAAGCACTTTTTTTGTTATTTTTCCGAATCAAAATCCTCTGATCCCCGAACACGTTGATTCCTATCAAGGCTAATTTAAACTCCATCTTGTTACAGGTCAATGTGCCTGTTTTATCAGTAAAAATGTATTCGATTTGTCCTAACTCTTCATTTATCGATGAGGTGAAAACCCTTGCGAAACGTTTTTTTTCACTATCATATAAATCCATATCCTTTTCGATCAGATAAGCTTGTGCAAGCTTCACAAATTCCAACGAAATTATCAAAGAAATAGGGATCATCGTGTTATTTAATAAGAAATATGTGAAAAACATCAAAAACCCACTCAAATTAGCCGAGGTGTCATACGATAGGTATCCGATGGAATCAATGTTGGAAGAGACCCAAATGCTATTCCCTACAGCACTCACCACACAACATAACAATTCAAAAGCCAGAATGCACAAAATCAAACTATTGGTTTTAATCTCGATTTGCGATTGTTTTGATCGTGGAGGATTTGAATTCAACATGATTTTGGAATGAATTCCAGTGTAAGTGGCGATCCCAATGATCCATTTAGAGTTCTTTAGCACAGCGCCTCTAAAAAGCAATTGTCTCTCATTGACCTTGATGCTTTTATCTTTTATGAACAAAGTCGCTTTGAAGGTTGTCAATGAAGATTGCGGGGGGTCGCATTCCACTCTTCCTTCCAGTCGAAAAATTGGGTGTTCATTATTTCTGTTGAATTTATCGCAGGTTTCTTGAGGTGCGAGTCTTTCCTTCAGATTTTTTTCGCCATCAAGACTCGAAGTTTCCATGTAACAATTGCCCGACTCTTGATTGGTGGCCAGGACGATCAGATCAGCAGGAAACACCTCCATTTCGTCCACTAAAATTATATCCCCAACCATAATTTCAGCCCATTGTTTTACTATGAACTTGCCTTCGGAGTAGATTTTACAGGAGGAGGAATTCATTTCAATGTCGGATTTATGTCGAAAGTAATCTTCAAGACCCTCTCGCAGCATTGAAAGCCCAATGACGAATATTAAAGGCGCCCAACCCGTGATAGGATCCAAAGGGGAAATCACTGTGATGCTCTGAAGGATCGCCGTCAGGAGAAAGTATATGTTTGCATAACGACGGAATTGCAAAAGGCACGCTGAAGGGAAAAATGTCAGCCAAGTGTATTTGGAGGTCCGAATGAAGTTAGATGGGAATTTTTGCTCTTGGTTGAAGAGATTGTTCCCAAAGTAGAATTGACGCTGGGGAGCCGGGGATTGTGGAACCCTGAAGGAGGGGAAGTAGGCTGAAAGAAATTTCTTCATTTGTCCTTTTCAATCTCAAGAGAATTAAGGAAAAAAATAAAAGAAGTTAATATTCTTGTTTTGTTTCTGGGCTTTCTTTTTTTAATGTTTTTTTGATTGAGAAAAAGAAATATAACAAAATAATTATACATTTTTTGTAAATGACTTAATATTTATTTTTTTGGTTTTTGATGAGTATAAAAATAAATAAAGTTGACAAAAACAAAAGAATATTGTTGAAAAAAATAAAAACAAGGTTTATAAAAAACAGAGTTTTTTTTTTAATATTAAAAAAAAAATGCAAACAATGAAAAAATTAATTACATTTACAAAAACTCTCTAAATTTTTAATATTTTTTAAATTAATACTATAAACTCAATTATAATTTATTTATCTCTTAATGTTTTGCATTTTCATTCATCTCCTCATGGGTATTCAATTTTTCATCCAATAAAATCTCTGTATTATTTCTCGTACCCTCCTCCTTATTACCATTCATTTCATTATCAATTTTCACACCAGAAAGCTCATAATTCTGGCTATAAACGTTTTCATTCATCTCAGGATTCAATGAAATAATTTCTATCACGTGCAAATTGGCCTGGCTTTCGAGGTAAGAGATGAAATCTTTGAAAGAAATTATATAAAAAGAAATAGATTTTTCAAATACTTGGTAAATTTGTCAAATATAGCAAAAGGTCATGTGTTTCGAGATCCAGGATTCGATCTCTTGAAAGCTGCAAGGCGTTTTTATAACAAAAAACTTCGAGAAGTCCCAAAAAAACTGATACAAAAACATCAAATTGTATGTGGAGAAGCAAGTTCACTAAAATCACTAAGAAAATCAAATAATATCGGACTTTGATTTTATTCGGGAAACACAAAAAACTAAAAGATGGGAAATTACCCAACATTTTTAAAAAAATTATCGAATTTACTTGGTCGTTTCTTGAGGATTGACAAAAGCTTTAAAGGTTAAGTTCAAAATGTAATAATTCAAGAGTCCGCATGATTTTTGGATTAGGAAAAGTTTAGGCGTTGCGAGGCCACAGGCCATCATTACAGATAAAAACAGAAATTGGATCATTAGATCTATAAAAAAACTAAGAAAAAACTATAAAAATCATATACTTTTCAGGAAAAAATCGAAAATGAATTCGATTGTGCCCATTTTCTTTTCTTTTTCGATAATCATGGGAACCACAAAATAAAAGCATAAGATCATTTCGAAAAAACTATAATGGACAAAAGTGCAGCTGATGAGCCTATAAACTATATTTCATTTTATCTGGGATATCAGTTTTCTTTAGATTTACATTCAAAATTCTTCAGGATGAAATATGGGATGTCACTCAACATATCAGCAAAATAGTAGTTTAGCCAGGTGAATAAATAGAATGAGAGAGAGGAAGCCACGATAAATCTGGAAATTTATGTTATATGAAAGAATAAAATGGGTAAAAACCGGGAAAATAGGGGAACCTTTTCGAAAAAGTATTTGACTTTGAATAAATAGGCATTTTGGTCCTCGTCTATATAGCCATATTGAGAGTACATTTTTTTTGTATTATATGAATTTAAAATTTTTTTCTTGAGGATATTTTTTGGATTTTGCAATTTTTTTGATTTTTGCTCAGTTTTGAAAATTAATGATGAAAGAAAGAAAAAGCATGTTACCTTGGAAAAAAAAAATTAAATTATTTTAGTTTTTTTTTTATTTCATTATAATGATAAAGTTCAAGAATATTATATAAACCATAATAAAGTAATAATTCATCATCAAATCAAAATAAGTTTAGAGAACAACAAAAAAAACGATCTAAGAATTTAGTTCAACAAAAGAATAGAAAAAAGATAAAAGATTAATAATCTATAGAACAAAAAATATAAAGATTTCATTACTCTAATTATTATACTATTTGACGTTTAACACTTAAACTTTTAATAGTTAAAAAGTCAACCACCAAAATCACCACCCCTAGAACTCCTATTAATCCTTGTGCGATTAAGGTTTCCATGATAGCCCAAAAGTACCCATCATCATAATTTCTTGTCATATCCTTGACAATTCCAAAAACCAAGGGTCCAGCCAAAGCTCCTATATTAAGGCAATTTTGTAGCATTCCATAAGCCAATCCATGATTTTTTGGGGACACAATCACGCCAAAACCTGAGAAAACGAATGTTGAACAGCAACTATAACCGAAACCCAATAAAAGTATAGGAATCAATACTAAATATGAATCATCAGTGCCATACATTATCAAAAACAAAGAGAAAGCTGATAAATTGATGAGAGATCCAATGATTATTGCATAGACATAATATCCGATTTTAGAGAAAAGATAGCCAATGAAAGGTTGGAACAGTCCACAAAAAGTACTGAAGATAATCAGGAAATAGCTGGCATCCACAGAGTCTAAATTCGCTTCCTTAGTGAGGAAAGAATTGGCCGAAGAAAAAAAACCATAGAACACATAGAAATTTATACAATTCAATAAAGTCATGATCCAAAATACCCAAGGAGTTTCCCGAGAGAAGTTCTTCAAAATACTCCAGCTGCTTATTTCCCCTGTGGTGCAGACCGTTGTGTGCAAAGTTTGGGTTTTGGTAGTGAGGATCAACGCAAAAAATAGGAAAATTATCAATGCCAAATCAAATAAAATGGCCACGAAGAAACTTGAGGTGACACTTTCTGTTATTGAATAAAAATAGGGTGGGAACCAACTTGCTATCATCGATCCGATTCTGTTGGACACAAGGAATAATCCCCAAGCAGCCACACTTTCATCTTTTGTTGTGATTTGTAACAAAATCTTCTTGAGGATCAGACCAATGTTTTCAACCCCCACACCTAAAAGCAACCTTCCGAGACACATGTACCCCCAGGAAACATAATGGGACCCTACCGTAATTATGATTGCTCCACAGAAGGTGAATAGGCTGAGGATTAGGATCAATAAGGAACTGAAACCATTTTTATCAATATGAATGCCAATAAATAAAGGCAAAATGATGTTTGGGAAAGAACATATACCATAAAATATACCGTATTCTAACCCAGAAAAATCAAATGGAGGCGATTGCAAAGCTGTTTCCAAACCTTGGGGATAACCTGAGAGAATGTAACAAAGCACATTTGATAAGAAAATCAAGGCAAAAATGTAATATTTGGTTGATTCGAGCTGAAAGCGAGTGTCGATTGAAGCTATAAGAATGGCTTTTTCCTGCAGGATCGTTTGACTGTCTTTTTTCATGGCAAAATCGCAATGGTGATTTGACCTTTTTTAAATTTTTTTTAGTGACTTGCTGAAAAAATATAATTAAAACTAAGCTTTTATTTAAAAAAAAATTTGTTTTATTATATGAAGAAAAATATTGTTTTTTTTAGAAAAAACAAACAAGGATTTAAGCCTTGTTGTTGTTTTATATTAAAGCAAAAATTATTAGAGTCTCTCCAAAATAATCGAATTTATTTTTATGAATTTGAAATTATATTCATTATTATTAGTTATTTTCATTCATTTTAGTATGCTCTAATTCATCACCAATAAAGAATCATGTTCTGTCAGTTTTTCATTGCTCACTTTCTCATCTTTTTTTACCAAAGGAAGCTGCTCCTCAGTCTGGAAATTATCTTTTTTAATATCATCCTGATGTTCACTATTCTTAATTGGCAAAGTGGTTTGGCTTTTATTATTTTTTGTCAGGTAATCCCAAAATGTTCTGAACCAAGTTCTCGTCGGAGTTTCATAGAAAATATATATTAAATGAGATTGGACTACCACAAAAGATAGTTCCAAGAAAGGGAAGAGCATGTTTCCTTTGAGGCCAATCTAAATAATTATAAAGAAAATATTTTCAGAATAAAAATACTTTTTTTTCAAAATAATTTATCCAAAAAGCATGGGATAAGTATAAACTAAAGGAAATATCACCAAGGAATTTAAAAATTGCTGAGTTCAAAATACAAAACATGAAACTGTTCATTTTTACTAGAAAGAAAGGAAAAACCAGAATGATATAGGAATATATTTGGTAGTTATCCATGTAATTGTAATTCATGCAAAGAAAAACTATCAAACCAAACAGGCTCACCACAATCAAATCATTGATCCAATGCTTGCTATTATATTTCTCATAAATCCTATAAAACGCCATCCCCACGAAAAATTCAAAAAGTGTCATGTTTATATCAAAATATTTTAAATGTTCAAATTTCCACTCATGGTTAAGATAATAATGCCATAGCCATTTATCCAGAAGCAGGACCCCCAAAACAAATAGAATCATCATTATATTCTTAATGGCTGAATTGTTTTTATTCAATTTGGTTAAAAAGTAATAGAAGAATGGGAAGCACAAATAAGCATAAAACTCATTGATAATTGACCAAGAAGCGGCATTGCATATTCCCACCCACTTTTCTGGTTTAAACATAGGTGTAGTGAATGTGATTTCCATCAAATACTCTTCTTTAGTACATCTCCAATCAAAAATATATGGTTTTATCCATAAAGCTGACATCACTGCATGCAAAGGCCAAATTCTTGCGACTCTAAAATAAAGGAACTTCAGATAAGTTGTTAGGAAATTGGTGGTAGTCTTAACGGATTCGAAACTTTCATGATAAACATGAGTTAAAATAAAACCACTCAAAGCAAAAAAACCATCCACTCCCATTGGCCCTCCTTTAATTAAGTGGAGTAATTGGGGATTTGAAGAAAAGATGGTTTTGTCGAAAATGTTGATGTGGAACCAAAACAACCAAATGGCTAAAAGACCACGGAAACCGTCAAGACAAGGAACTTCATTTTTTCTTTGGAATCTCATTTTTTTTAAAATAAATTTTTCTTGAAATAATGAGAGAAAAAAATAATAAAATAAAAAAAAACATTTGTAGTGAAATTTATTTTCTGTTTTTAGAAGCTTAATAAATTGCAAAATCATAAAAAAAAAAATTATTGTGCAATTTTTTGAAGCTATTTTTTGTTTAATTGATTTTTTAAATTTGAT
>Ga0302186_10004037_pt1 | contig 10412 bp, 5 predicted proteins | sample II_Bog_E1_2_FD_198782 | JGI IMG/M metagenome (GOLD analysis project Ga0302186, IMG submission 198782) | Peat permafrost microbial communities from Stordalen Mire near Abisko, Sweden - II_Bog_E1_1 | ecosystem: Environmental > Terrestrial > Soil > Wetlands > Peat | place: Sweden: Abisko, Stordalen...
TATTATTTTTTTACTTTAAATGATCCTTATGTTTTTCAAGAAATCGCCAGAATATGCGATTTATTTCCTTACTGCGAAACATTTCGAAGCGTTTGTTGATGTGGCTTTAGAAAATCAGAAGTAAAATTTTTTTTAATAATTTTTGAATATTAATGATTTTTGAAATAATAAAATTTATTATCAGAATATATTATATTATATTTTATTATATTTATCTTCCATTACTTATATTTTGTTATATATAACCAATTAAAATGCAAGTTTCTTATTAAAAATAATCAGAATATATCATTATTCTCATAGTATTTTCAGTTATAAATTGTCTCTAAATATTTATATTTTTTCATGTAAAGATTTTCTATTTTGTGATAATAATACTACATTTTCTTCAATTAATCCATAATATTTCCGAATATTTTAGTTTCCAAACCAAAGAAGTTGTAATCAATATCTTCAAATTAGCCTATACGATCCTTTCCTCCGATCTCGATATCCAATATTACTTCAAAGAGCATGATTTAGACCATAAGCTTTTCCTCCTTCTCAATTCCGTCCTTTATATAGTGCCTTTTGACCTTTGTGAGCTTATGTTCGTCTTAAACCTCCTCCTTAATATGGCCACAGGAGGAGAATTCTATTTCCTCATAGAAAAGAATCTATTTTGTAAAGACTTCCTCATATATACTGCTATGGCCTCCAAAAAGAAAATCCTTTATAATGACAATGAAAACCAAATAGTTTTGACTCAAACCTTGATTGATAAGTTCGGGAAATCCAATAATAACACTCCCAACACACCAATTCTCGAGGAACCCATAATTCAAAGGACTTTTGATGAGAAAGCTCCAGAATTTTCTGAACAAAAGATTGAGCCAAAGGTCAATGAAAGACCCCATCCACCATTTTTCTTTAAATTGGTCGCTTCTACTTTAAAAGAGTCCAAATCCCCCATTGATTCCACTTCAATTCTATTGAAACAACCTATTCATCAAAGGACTCTATATCTAGATGATGCATCCAATACTTCCCCTGATAGGAGATCAAAAAAGTCCTTTACTTGCAATTTGAATGTCCAGAATTTCCCCAAATCTCCATTAGCACAGACTCTAATTAGACATCATAAAAGACCCTCAAATTTAATGGCCACACATTATGAGAGAGAGATTCTAATTCATCAAGTTCTAGAAAATTATAAAAACAATTTCGCGGATATCACGAGATATATCAGAATAAAAATCCCTTATTTCATCGATATGATCATAAGATTCCTCTATGAAATCCCAGATCTAGAGACAGATGTAAAGAGTTTCTATATAAATGTCTTGAAAAACCTCTTATCAAACAATGAATGTTATAATGCGGCATTTATAGCTCGAGATTTCGTGATTATGAGGCTTTTATTGTCATTGAGATTGGAAGATGAAGACGATATTAGGAAAGAAAGCTGCGAAACCTTGAATTTAAGCTTGGGAAATTATATGAATAATCATCAATTGAAAGCCATTTTTAACCTTATGCATTATAATCTCAGTTTAGCGGAATATTGTCAAAGCCAATTACATAAGAATAAAGCCAAAAGCAGTTCTAGAATCATAGAAAGATGCCAATTAAGCGCTTTATTTACCTCAGAATTGCCTTCTTATTCAATATCCTTATTTGCATATAATAATTATTTCAATTGCACACAAAGCCTATTGAAAATGCTATTGGGGCTGGTGAAACAATCGAATCAAAGCGAAAAACCACAGAAAATCCTCAATTTTTCAGGACAAAACAGTGGAGTTGTCTTCACAAACATGAGATTCCCTATAAATGGCTTTTCCATAATCCTGGATCTTATGTTCGATAATCTCTTGACCACTGATATCAGAGAATTGCCGATTCTTTATCATAATAATCCCAAATCTGCAATGAATCCTAATGACCTCATCGGCATTAAAGCCTCGAATTCTAATACCAATTCTAATGCTGAGCATTTGATTCGCAGTAATGAAAAGTCCTTTGAAGAAAATATCACTGCTACTTTAAAGCCCAAAGACCTGTGTAATTTTAATTTGAGACATTTTAATGATAAAATCGATGAAAAATCAATGAGAAAAGAGAAATATCTACCTAGAATCTTTTCATTAGTAAGCCAAGATTCATGCAGTTGTCTAGACGTCTATATCAATGAGAAAAAAGAATTGAATATAGAATTATTAGATAAAAATCGAACGAGTGTTTTCCTCGAGACTTTCAAATATAAATTCGAGGAAATGATTTCCTATAGTCTCGTGATTTCCTATAATAATGATCAATTCCAGGTTTTTCTTAATAATGAAGAATTGCCTTCTAATAAAATGAAAATCCCATTGCCTATAGAAAAGTTCTTATATCCTAAATATTTCACGCTTTGTTGTTCACCAGTTAAGAATCTCGAAGCCAAATTGGCCAAAAATCAAGATTATAAGAAATTAATGCCTTTAACCATTGAAAATAGTCTCTCAGGAAATGTCTCCTTTTTCAAATTAATCGATAAAGCAATAAATCCTAAGGAAATTCTAATTGAAAAGAGCTGCCAAGTTAATCAAAAAAGCATCAATTTAAACATTTTCGGGTTTCTCTTGAAAAACAATTTCACCAGTGAAAACAATTGGGTTTCTTTGATAAAAAGTGAGCCTTGCGCAGTAGAAAATCAACAGGTATTTCTTGAGGAAAGATCGAAATCCAAAATGGATTTCATGAACAAATTGATTAATAAATTAACTATTGGGAATTTCTGTGCCGGGGCCAATGACAATAAAAGCTCTAATCCTATTGATAATCAACCATTTGATGTGAAATGCAAAGGGGTTTCTTATTTAGAAAAGATCAGTTTTCTGGATTTCTTCTTAATGTTCGGAAATGTGGAGGTTTTCCTTTTTATGGTTGATCTTCTAGCCACTGATTTCGATTTTCTAGATCATGAAAAAAGGTCTTTTTTATTCTAAATTCTTTTAATAAATTATAATTTAATTTATTTTAGCCATGCCATCTTATTGAATATCTTTGAAATAATTAAAGGAACTGTTCATAAGAAAGAAGTAGAGGCATTTTTGAAAATTTGCGGCTTTAAAATCCTATCCTATCTCTTGAACATCTATATCCAGAAAAGAGGCTGTTCTCATTTGCTTTTTGATGAAATCCTCAGCTTTACTTTATCGTTTTCTTCTTATGAATTGAAAAACCTAGCATTTTCATCCTTAATATTCAACTTTGAACTTTATTATATTTGTGAGGCTAGTTTACAAAAGAAATTAGTGAAATCCATAGCGAGGTTCTTTTTCACAGAAGGTCGAGAAGTCTCTATAATTGAACAAAAACATCGAATTTTCTATCTTTTCTATATACTTTCGACGTTTTATCCATTAGATCATGCTTTGAATTTCCTAATTGAGGATTTTTCTTCTCCAAATCATCAAAATGACCCTAATATGAAAAGTTCAGATAATCTTTCAAGCAATTCTTTCATTCCAAGCCTTGCTTCTTTTAATTATATGGAATATACGAATAGAAACCCTTCATTGATGAATTTATCAAGAAAAAATACTGTAAATTTTCTAGATGTTGAAGATTTGAGCCATTTCAAATTGAATGTAGCGAATTTCAATGATCTTCTTGAAATCAGATGTTCTATCCTGAAACTCCTACAAAGATTGATAATTTATACTGAAGACCCTCAAATCTTCAAAGATCATATTCAAGTTCTCTTCCAAAACATTGCCAAAAGGAACCTTGGACCCACTTTAAAGGACTTTTTGTTGATGTTAGAAAAGCTCTTATTGAAGGAAAATAAGCTAGAGGATTTTTCAAAAGAAGGTTCTAATAAAAATAGCCAATTAAACACACCTAAAGGAAGTCCCAATAAGAAGAAAAGCTCTATGAAAACCTTTGCTAGAGGCAAAACTGAAGAAGTCCCGAGCTTTAAATTGGATAGTTTCGATGATGTTGAAGAAAAAGCTCATAATCCAATATATAATAAACAGAAATCCACATTCAAAAGCTCAAGAGTCTTATCACAAGGATTACCTTTGAAATTCAGAGATCGAGACTTTCTATTGAAATCGATAAAATTATTGGATACTTGCAAATTATTAGTCACGATCTTGAGGAATCTTAAAGATCAAAATAATGAATTTTTATGCGTGAAAAAAGTCTTAGAACCTGAAAAATATAATCATTTTGAAGAACTCGATGATTTCCTAACATTAGTCCTAAATCTATTGTTTAATTTCCTGATGGAGGAAAGTGTCAATGAAAAAGATGAAAATGAAGAAAATATGGAGATTTCCACAATAATTCATAAAAGTAATCAGAAGGATATAAAGAATCTAAGGAAAACCTATACTTTTAATAATAATCATGAAAATAGCAATAATAATAACCATCAGAATAGGATTTCTAAAGGCAGAAGTTCTTTAAATTCAAACAAAATACTCGAATCTTTAGATGTTTTGATTCCTGAGAAAATTGGGCCAAAAACACTCAAATTATTCTTCGATACGATAAAATATAGCATGGTTTCAGGGCTTAATTTCGAATCAATTCTGATAATGATTCTATTGAAAAGAATCACAAAATTCTCAGAAAATCTCTTAGGCGAGTTCTTGAAAGGATTTCTGAATATGGCCAGTCAAAATGAGGAGATCTGGTTTAGGAAACTTAAAGATCTGCCTAATTTCATGATATTCCTCAATATTTTCTATAATAACATGTTGATAATCCAGCCGAATTATAATTCGAAAACTGAGGAAAATATCTTATATTTAGAGAGTTTTATTAACCGATATCTTTTCTATCTTTTCTATCAAGAAAACGCTTTGAAATATCTAAAGATCTTTATTTTGACTTCAACGAAAAATGTGACAAAAGGATTAGAAATTTCTTTGAATTTGGTAATCGTTATGATGGATAAATTCTTGAATGAATCTTCAGCCATGATTTCTCAATGGCGGAATCAAAAAGATGCTATTTTCTTCGATGGGAAAATCAATCAGATGCTTTTGAATTTCATCTATTTCCTTAATTTCATTGAAAGTCTCAGTTATTTATGCAATCCAGCATATTGCAAGTCTCCGGAAACATTAGAAATTCTATTGAAATATCTAGATAAATTTCATGATCTTTTCAATGAATTGGATTTGATTTATATGACGTTTCCTGAGATTTCTAACCAAAGGGAAGAATGTGATTTCGCGAAACTTTGGGATCGGTTATTGAATGAAGCGATTAAAGATGAGGTTTTGCCACGTCCAGGGGGGATTTTCCATAGTTTGTTATCTCTTTTGTTTAATATTATAAATCTTTCCATGATTTCTCAAATAGATAATAAGGATTTCAGGTTAAAAGTCATAAAAATCATAAGGAAAATAGTAATAAAATTGAAAACTCATGGAAGGACAGCCTTTGAAAATTCAAATCTTCTCTTTAAGAAGCTGTTTTCTGGAGATACCATCATGATGGAGGAGAATTTCGGGTTGAACCCTACGGCTAATCCTTTCATTTCCAATTTTAATAAGAATACAAGGACTTCTATTGAGATAATGGGGACTATCAATAGATTATCTGATGCAGATTTGATCTATTCATTCACTCAACAAAAGATCTTAGAGATTCTTTTATATCGAGTCTTAGAACTTATGACAAATGGTCTGGATTTCGAGACCCATGACTCGAAATATATCAAGGAAATCGCAGATTTGATAAAGGAAATATTAGAAAATTCAGAAACCTCAGATTTTAACCAGAAAATCTCAGGTCAAGCCTTATCTGGAGTATCGAAACTCTGGAAATTAAATAGTTCATTTAGTAGTTCTTCTTCATTCAAGGAAAACAATTTCAAAAAGGAGGAATTCCTTGAATTTGGCAAGGCTTTTAATCAGGAATTTCTGCTTTTGGCTAAACAGAAATTCCTAACTTTTCATGAGAATATGCCAAATCGAGGTTTTAATGATGTCTCGCTTTTAAAGAAGACTGAAGCCTTTGATTTCGAGTTATCTTGGCAAAATAATTATTCAAAAAGCACTGATGATGGGTTAGATGTGAAGATCGAATTGATAGATTCTTTAATGGCAAGTCTGAATAAAGAAGGTGATGGAGGGGTTGTTCAGGAAATTATTGATACGATCATAAAATTGAAAGAAGAGATTATAAATATATTATCACCTATACTTTATTTGAATGCTTATAGACCGTTGAAATTGGTGGAAAAGCTGGCATGTTATAGATTGAAAGTCTATATTAATCAATATCAACAAAAGGAAAGCAAAGGAGAATTCCCAAGAAGTTACGTTTATTCCGATAAAGAAGATCTGTCATTTTATGATACCTTTCAAAATTGCGAAAGAGATTCAGTGAATATCAATGAAAAATTCAGCACCAAAGTCCAAGGTAAAAATCTATATAATATCTCTTATTTTATTAATAATTACTATATTTTTTTTAAACATATTTTATAATAAGAATTCTCTGAAAAGGAAGAAATTCTTTTAATGAAGACATCCAAACGATGGAATTATATGAAATCACAACTTATGACTTCTAAAGGATTCTGGCATGTGAAAGCTTCAGATAAACCAGAAATTTTGAAGGTGGATAAGCAACAGGATCGTTATCATCGTCGTTTCTTCCTCAAGCCTTTGAAACATGCCGACAATAATAATTATCTTTCCCATGAAAAAAAGCTCTGCCAATTTGAAAATAATAAGAAATTAGCAATTCGGCTTTCATATTGTCAGGATTCGCCTATTAATAGAAAAGGTCCTCTTACTAGCAGGAAAAAATCTATGGTGATGTTCACTTTGAATCCGGTTCTTGAGAAGGAAGAAGAACAACGAGTCAATGAAATAAAAGAAACTATAATTGAAATAAAAGAAACTATAATTGAAATAAAAGAAACTATAATTGAAGAGAGGACTTCTATTCAGAAGAAAAGCAATGAGAATGTTTCAGAGGAGAAAGAAGAGGAAAGCATGAGAATAATTATGAAAAATGAAGATAGTAGTGCCAAAAAGGATGAAAGTGATCAAAATTCCAAGGATTTATTATTGATGACTGAAGAAAGTAAGGAAAATCAAGAAAATATGATGAAAACCAGATTCACTTTTCTGAATAAAGCTTTAGAAGCTAACGAAAATCAAATAAAAATGTCTAGAAAAAGAATTGAAACCTCTGATTCTCAAAATACTTTCCAAACAGGTGATAATCAAGCTTTCATTGATAATACTCCTATGGAACATTCAGCTCAAATGATAGATGTCTTCCATTTTAAAGATAAAGAAGATGGAGTATTAGAACAATCAGAAGAAATCTGTGGCACGGCTCCTCTTCATGAGCCTATATCCAGCCTCAATAGATATCAAAGTGAGCAATTATTAGATCAAAAAAAGATGAAACATCTTGATAAAAATGCTTTGGGAAACCGTTCCGCTTCCAAAGTCAGTCCTTCTTCCAAAGCCCTGAAAATTGGCAGTCCTAAACCACATCATAAAAACGGAATGACCTTATATCAACAACGTAATCTCCAATATTCAGAATTGGATTTGAAGAAGTTCACTGATAAAGAAGTTCAAATATTGGAAAACGAGGTTCCTTTAAGAGAATCAAGAAGAAAGAGGAATTCAATTAGATTTTCAGTGAATGAACATACACTTCAATATTTCTCTGAGAAAATCAATTTGAAAGGAGGAAATTATGGGTTGATTGAAATCACTAGAGAAAACTTCATTTTTAGATCTTTGGGAGTTGAAAGACCTGATAATGGTCCAACCATGAGATCTGATATTCAAGAACCTCCAGAAGGTGACCCTTTATATGATCTTTTTCCTTTGGGGATTGAAAGTAAACAATTATTGAATTCCCATTGTAAAAAACAATGGAATTTAAGTGAAATCATCAGTGTCCAAGGTAGGAGTTATAACCTGAGATCTTGTGCTTTTGAATTATTTACTATAGAGAATAAAGCTTATTTCTTTAATGTTTATGATCCTAGAATCGCTGAGGAGATTATCTCGAAATTCCAGAAAATAAAGAGAAATAAAACTGATTTCTTTTATAATCGCGATGAGGCTTTCAAAGCTTCTGGAATTCAAGAAAAATGGGTCAAAGGCCAGATTTCGAATTTCGAATATTTATCATTAGTGAATACTTATGCTGGAAGGACTTATAACGATGTGAATCAATATCCAGTCTTTCCCTGGATTCTCACTGATTATATTAGTGATAAGTTGGATTTTACTAACCCAGCGATATTTAGAAACCTTTCTTTGCCTGTGGGTGGCTTATTACAAAAAAGACTATTGGATGCAAGGGAACATTATGAGACTTTAAGTTTCAACCCGATAGCTGATCTCCATGAAAAACCTTTCCAATATGGGACTCATTATTCAGGATTGGGACCTGTGAGTTATTTCCTAATAAGATTGGAGCCGTTTACTTCAGAACATTTGAAGCTTCAAAGTGGATATTTCGATGATAATGATAGATTATTCGCTAGTGTCGGACGGGCATGGGAAATTTGTCTAGAGCAGGATTTCAAGGAATTATTGCCTGAATTGTTCTATTTACCTGATTTTCTCATGAATAAAAACGGGTTTGATTTCGGAAAAGGAAATCTCATAGGTTCTGTGGAATTGCCGAATTGGGCTCAAACTCCATATGAATTTGTCTTTAGACATAGAGAAGCTTTGGAATGTGAACATGTTTCTCGGAATCTACATAATTGGATTGATTTGATTTTCGGATTTAAACAACAAGGCAAAGCCGCAGTGGAAGCCGATAATGTGTTTAGAGTTTTGACTTATGAAGGGGCAGTGGATTTGGCGAAAGTGGAAGATATACAACAAAGGAAGAATTATTTAGAATATATCACGAAATTAGGACAAACTCCACATCAATTATTGAGTTCGAAACATCCTCAGAAGTCAGTTTTCAGATTAGATGAAAAAAATCTTCTAAAAAACAAAATGGCTTTAGATTTGGGAAATAATAATATTGAGAAATATGAAGGATTTTGGGATGCTGGGATAATGAAGGTTGGGTTTTGTTCAAAAAATGTGGAAATGGCTTTGTTTTTGAATAATAATTGTGTGGTTTTTATTTCTTTGGATCATCATGCTGGTTATGGTTTAGGTATGGATTTGTTTATGGATAATCAGCCGAAAAAAGTGGATCTTTTAATTGAAAAAAAGAAACTTTGTCAAATAGGATATAGATTTACGATGAATGAGATTTCACCAGGATCGCAGTTCTATTTCTTTAAAAAGAAAAATAGGGTGTTTGTAATGGGAGGATTTTGCGATGGTTCTTTGAAAATTTATGTGAAGGGGAAAGAGGTGAAGAAGAGTGAAATAACTGGGGAATTCGCTCATAAGAAACCAATAATTTCTATTGGTGTTTGTGAAGAATGCAAGATCATAGCATGTGGATCGAAAGATTGCAGGATTTCGCTTTGGAAATATGATAAAGATTTCGGATTGAAGCTATATATGGATGGAGGAGGATTGATTTATGGACATAATGATGAGATTATTACTTTGAAAATCAATGAAGTGTTGGATATTTTGTTTAGTGTGGATAAGGATGGGATTTTGTTGATGCATGAAATCAAGAAAGGCAGGTTTATTAGGAAAGTGACTTTGAAGATGGAAAGGGATGAATATGTGAATAATTTGGATATTCATGATAATGGGTTGATTTTGATAGGGACTACCTCCTGCAGAATTTTGTTATATAGGTTGGGATTTAGTTATTATATTTTGTGATATTTTGTTAAAAGTATGAATGGGGATTTGATCCATAGCATTGATTTGAAGAACCAGATGAAATATAATTATAGGTTCACAGAGTTGAAGTTTCTAAGTAAATGGAATAGTTATTTCGCTGTGGCGGATAGTGAAGGGGAAATTGTTATTTATGATGCGTTTAGTTTTGAGGTAAACAAAAAACTACTATATATATATATGGAATTTATTAAATTTTATCTTAAATTTTAAAATGGTATTAAGGTTGTTAATGCTTGGAATATGAAAGAATTATTGCAAGAAAGATCTCCTCTCAATAGCTTTGATATTTATGAAGGAGGTATAAATCAATATTAAGTTAAATAATTAAAAATCTTTATGAAAATAGAGAAAGGAATCAGTTTAATTTATGGGTTCGAAAAAGGAACCCTTCTAAGGATGAATTTATTGGATCAAAAAGCAAGAAATAATTTAGTTGATTTGTTAAAATTAATAATTTACATAGAAATAAAGGACGATTGATGTCTGAAAACGTGATCACAATTAATTAAATAAAAAAAATTACATATTTGCTTCTTAAAAATTGCATTTAATATAAATTTCTCATAATAGGTACTTAAAAAGTGCTCTCCTATAAATAAATAAAGAAAGATA
>Ga0302186_10004039_pt1 | contig 10410 bp, 9 predicted proteins | sample II_Bog_E1_2_FD_198782 | JGI IMG/M metagenome (GOLD analysis project Ga0302186, IMG submission 198782) | Peat permafrost microbial communities from Stordalen Mire near Abisko, Sweden - II_Bog_E1_1 | ecosystem: Environmental > Terrestrial > Soil > Wetlands > Peat | place: Sweden: Abisko, Stordalen...
TGACAGGTTTCCAGGCTGTATCGGCTTCGGCAGCCTTTGTGTTGGTTGCCACGTCCACTTTCCGGCTTCCCGACGAATCGGTCTTTACTGTGCTGGATGAATCTTTTTTTGTGATCGTTTTGTTTTCAAAGGCTTTTGACGTGACTGCCGAAAATAATAAGGCAAGGGCGAGCAGATTTCTTGTTAAGTAAAGTAATTTCATGTTTGCTTAGTAAGTTTTAATAATGATTAATTTGTTTTTAAAATGGAACGGTGTTGTATTTATGGTCAACAGCAGGCAACTGAATTGCAATGGGTGCATGCTTCGGATATTAAAAAATCGAAATGAGTAATACAAGAACCTGATACTATGTATCCCATTATATCTATAAATTCTACCGTTTTAGTAGTACAAATGTATTGCTAATATTTTTATTTGCAAATTTTTGTTGAAAAAGATCAATTATTTTAAAATTAGTGTTTTAAATTATTGATTTACAGGTATATATAAAATAAAAAACCGATGATATTTTGGATACCACCGGGAAGAAATATATATAGTGTCAGGCTTTTTTAAGGCCGTCTTATTATTTGCCAGCATGGTGAAGAAAGTATCTTAGTTGAAGATAAACCCGATTTGTAAACTTACGCCTATTGTGGCAGCCCCGCCGCCGCCAAATCTTACGGGGATTGACCCGGCCACAAAATAATTTACAGCTTTTGTGCGCGCATAAACCTGGTTAAAAACCGGTGTGAACCCATATTGGCCGTCTGTTGCAAATGCTAAACGGGTAATTATAGTAAACCCGTGCTCAAAACGGAACATAGTGCCGGGGTCAAATAAAATGCTGCTCACTCCGTTAGTCGTACTGTTCTCTTTTACGGTGGGTGTAAATTCGTAGCTGAAACCAAATTTGTCGCTGTATAAAACATTTACCCCAATCGGAAACCCAATTTTTGTGGTACTGCTGAAATCAGGTGTAAATGAACCTGCGCTGTAGGTTTCCAAGGGCAGGATGAAGCTTACATAACCAACCACCTTTGGATAAACGGGTTTCGCCGGGGCTTTTGTTGTGTCGGTTGACCCGGACTGCATGCCCTGAGCAAACGAATTTCGCGGGAGAAATAATGCGCTTGTAATAACTACCATTAAGATGATCGGCCAGGCAACATTGGTTTTGACTTCTTTTTTTGGGTGTAAGTTTTTTTTCATGAGTGTGATTTTTGGGTTGACCATATGTACTAAAAGCATACGGATTAAAAATATATTGATTACAGAAGAAACCAATTTCGTTATATTTTCAAAGATATAATGCAATGCAAAAAATAAAAATAAATTTTCCGTATTTTCAATCGCTGTCTTTCGGCTGATTGTTAATCATGCGATTCTTTAAAAATCCTGATTTAACAAAAAAGCCACTTGAATATAGGTTCAATTGGCTTTTTGGACGGCAAATGTAAAATGGTTGAACAACCTCTATACATCATTTAATACCACTTTCCCGGCAGGTGGTTCAACTTTTTCAGTGCATTAACACATGAGCTTGTGTAACTGCCTTTGTTTAAAGTACTGCTAAACTATATTAATACGAAACAATCTGTTTTTTTATTATTTCGATTCCCTCAACAACTTTGTTGAAGTCTGTTTCTCCCCCAAATGCGATGCGAATGGCGTGATCGTACAGGATTTCAGATGCGGAAAAATTAGTTGAGGGCGCTATAAGAACACCTTGTTTTATCAGTTTTTTATCAAGCTCGCTCGCTTTGATATGCGTAGGCAATTCCAACCATAAATGCCAGCCATTTTTATGCCCGTATACGTTATAACCCCTCAACAACTCTTTGGCTTTTTGCTGTCTTAAGCTGCCTTCTTTTTGTTTTTCCCTGATAACCGCCCTTATTAGCCCTGATCCCAGCGCATTGTTTAAAGCCAAAGAAAACAGCGGCGAAGGGTTGGCGCCAGACAGTCCCAATACCTCCGTCATTTTTTTTGAAAATTCTCCGGGGGCTAACAAGTAACTTGTTTTTATTCCCCTGGCAAATGGTTTGGAGAAACTATAGATATAAAAGCAGCGCTCCGGGGCCAGGTGGAAAAAATTCGGCAGCTGTGTTTCGTCTAAAAAACCATAGGCATCATCTTCAATTATAAGCAGGTCGTTTTTTCTGGCAATAGCAACAGTTTCAATGCGACGCTCCATTGGCATAACAGTACCCAGCGGATTGTTTAAGGTGGGCATTATATACAGGGCGGCCGGCTTGCTTTTGAGGCAGATTTCTGATAAGCATGAAGTTTTAAGCCCAGGTACATCAACGGCGCAGGGAATTAAAGTCACACCCAATAGCCTGGCTATATTTTTAAAATTTGAATAGGTAAACTCCTCTACGACAATTTTTTTATGCTGCAGCCCGGTTGCCAAAATACATGTAAATAATGCCTGATGACCACCTGACGCGAGATAAACATCTTGCGGGTCAACTAAATATTCAGGATGCGACAACCAGGTTGAGGCGATTTCCCGGTCCGTCAAATTTCCGCCAGCTGTTGACACTGATGAAAAATTGTTTAGTTTCTCAAAAGCGGATTTGAAGAGTGATTGTAATTCAATATCCTGTCCCGGTAAAACGGGATAGTTAAGTTTTAAATCAATGTTTTTTATCACAATAAATAATTGATTGAATTTGGCCCCTGGTTAAAAAGCAAATCAACAATGCTCAGGTTCTTTAAAAACCCTTTCCTTTCCTCAAAAACCTGGAAATAAGGTTTCTGCTCAAAAATTAATTCTTTTTTTGCAGATATAGTGTTTCTGTAATCGGCCTTTAATGGGTATTCGGCTTCGTAGTTTTCAGTGAAATTTAAAGCTATCTTTATCTTTAGTGATTTCAGAATAAACTGTAATAATTGTTCGTTATAATCGAACAGAAAAATAAAGTCTTTTTCGTAAAAAGGGGCCATCTCATCTTCATAATATTCAAAATAAGCTGAGCGCCTATAACAGGCCTGCAAGCTTTGCCAGTGCAAACGCTGCCAGTTAAAATCATAGCTTATTCTTACATCTTTTACTTTAGTATGGTTTTTAGAACCCTTTGTAACCGGTACAGTCAATGCCAATACACCATCGGGCGAATATATGTTCGCGCGGTTACGATAGGTTTGTTTAGGAAAATGTTCTTCCTTTTCAATAACAATATCAGGCTTATGCGTATTTAACTTTTCGAAATATTCAACGGGCGGCAGATAAAACATCGGGAACACAGCGCCATTATCAATCATAAATTTTATTTTTGCAACAAAAATGTTGCAAAAATAATGATAAAAAAAGTGCTTTCAATATTGGGCATATTCTTTTTATACCTTATGTCATTGTTACCTTTTTGGTTATTATACATACTATCCGACATATTATTTGTAATTCTTTACCATATAACCCATTACCGGAGAAAAGTTGCAGAAGAAAATCTTCGGAATTCATTCCCTGAAAAATCTGAGACCGAGCGTAAACAGATTGAAATGAAATACTTCAAATATTTGGCAGACCTTATTGTTGAAACAATAAAATTGGTTAATATCCCGGCAAAAGATGCGCAGCGCCGCATGAGGCCTGCAAACCCTGAGTTGATGGAAAACTATTTTAGCAAGGGGAAAAGTATAATAGCCGCGGCGGGGCATTACGGTAACTGGGAAATGGCTTGCCTGAGTTTTGGTTTTTTGACGGATAAAAGAAGAGTTGTGGTTTATAAACCGCAATCGAACGCTATTTTTACCGATTTTTTTAATAAAACACGGTCCCGCTTTGGCACTACAATGATTTCAATGAAGCAAACGCTCCGCAAAATGATCGAATATAAAAACGAGATAACTTTTACGGTCCTCGCTTCAGACCAGACGCCAGGCAGAGAGGACGCGAAATATTTTACAACTTTTCTTAACCAGCCAACTGCAGTTTTTTTGGGTATTGAAAAACTGGCCCAAATTGCTGATTGTGTTATCATATTTTATAAAATAGATTTAATAAAAAGAGGTTATTATACTTACACCTTTGTTCCTTTGGTTGAAAACCCAAAGCAAACCAAACCTCATGAAATAACAGAAATTCACACACGGTTCCTCGAATCGATAATAAAGGCAAAGCCGGAATATTGGTTATGGTCGCACAGGAGATGGAAAATTAAGCCGGATGACGTTCAACAATGAATTTTATATTTTATGTTTGCAAAAACTCCACTGTAAATAATGATTAAAAAAAGTCTTTCAAGACTGGCTACACTCTTTTTGTATCTCATCTCCCTGTTACCCTTTTGGTTTTTATACTTTATTTCTGATATTTTATTCGTCATTTTTTATTATATAACCGGGTACAGAAGAAAAGTCGTTGAGGAAAACCTGCGAAATTCTTTTCCTGAAAAATCTGAAGCTGAACGTAAACAGATAGAAAAAAAGTATTTTAAATATTTGGCCGACCTGGTTGTCGAAACAATAAAGTTGATCAGTATTTCGGAAAAGGAGGCTAAACGCCGTATGTTTACAGTAAACCCGGAATTGATGGACCATTATTTTAGCCAGGGGAAAAGTATCCTGGGTGCTACGTCCCATTATGGAAACTGGGAAATGGCGGCCTTAAGGTTTGGACTTTTGACGGATAAAAAGCGGTTGATTGTTTATAAGCCGCTATCTAACGCTATCTTCGATGATTTCTTTAACAAAACCCGGTCACGCTTTGGAACTACCATGATCTCAATGAAACTGGCGCTTCGTAAAATGATCGAATACAAAAATGAACTAACCTTTAGTATTTTTGCAGCAGACCAAACACCTGTGCGAACTGACGATAACTATTTCACTACTTTTTTACACCAGCCAACAGCAGTTTTCATGGGAATTGAAAAATTGGCTCAGGTGGGAGATGCCGTAGTTGTATTTTATCGTATCGATGTTATAAAACGGGGCTATTATGCCGGCACCATTGTGCCTTTAACCGAAACCCCGAAACAAACCAAACCTTTTGAAATTACCGAAAGCCACGTGAAATATCTTGAGTCCATGATTCAGGCCAAACCCGAATATTGGCTATGGTCGCACCGCAGATGGAAAATAAAGCCTCCTTTAGTTCATTAGTTCATTAGTTTATTAGTTCATTGGTGCCATGATGGCAAGTTGGACTTTTAAATTAAGCTGTCACAAACTATTGCACTAATAAACTATTGAACTAATGAACTAATGAACTAATGAACGAAACACCTAAAGTCGCTATCGTAATTTTAAATTGGAACGGGATTAACTACCTGCGCCAGTTTCTTCCATCAGTTTTATCAACAATTTGGCCCAATCTTGACATTATAATTGGGGATAATGCCTCGACGGATGGGTCTGTTGAATTTATTAAAAGGGAATATCCAACTATAAAAATTATTCAGAATTACCAGAATTATGGTTTTACCGGCGGATATAACAGGGTGCTGGCAAAAGTTGAAGCAGATTATTTTATATTGTTAAATTCAGACGTGGAAGTGTTTCCCGATTGGATAGCGCCTATTATCAAGTTAATGGAAAGTGACCCGCTGATTGCAGTGGCGGCCCCTAAAATAAAATCATACACCGAAAAGGACCATTTTGAACATGCGGGCGCGGCGGGCGGCTATATCGATAAGTTTGGCTATCCTTTTTGCAGGGGGCGCATGTTTTATGAAATCGAAAAAGATAACGGCCAGTACCAGGTTTCGGATGAGGTATTTTGGGCTTCGGGTGCGGCGATGTTCATAAAAAAGCACTGCTGGGAAGAAGCGGATGGCTTTGATGAAAGCTTTTTTGCGCACATGGAAGAAATTGATCTTTGCTGGCGCTTAAAAAATAAAGGTTATAAGGTAATGTATTGCGCTGGGTCTGAAGTTTTCCATGTTGGCGGTGGGACGCTTAACTCCGAAAATCCATTTAAAACCTATCTTAATTTCAGGAACAACCTCTTACTGCTCAAAAATAACCTTCCATTTTGGCATGCTTTATTGATCATTTCTGCCCGTTTTGTGATGGACCTTATGGCTATTTTCCGCTTTTTAAATGAGGGAAAGCGAAAAGACGCCTGGGCGGTGAGCCGTGCCCATCAATATTTTGTTTTGCACCTTTTTGATGTTAGTAGTCAGAAGTCAGAAGTCGGAAGTCGGAAGTCAGAAGTCGGAAGTCGGAAGTCGGAAGTCGGAAACCATAAGTCAGCAAAGGCTAACAGCCAACCGCTAATAGCTAACAGCTCATTAAAAGGTATGTACAAAGGCAGCATTGTGTGGGATTTCTTCATTAAAAAGAAGAAACACTTCAATGAGCTTAACCAAGCAGATTTCCTTTAGAAACTTTGTCCATTGAGTCAGTTACTTTAAGAATATCTGTTTTTATTTCCATACGGGAGCTTTCGGGAAAAAACACTTTTTTATAAGTTGTTAGCTAATAGCCAGCAGATAAAAGCTAACAGCTAACAGCTTTATAATAAAGTATCTTTATACCTTCTTTATTCCTTCTTTAGCAAACTCATTGTAAATTTCAATCATCACATTGCTTTTAAGCGAAACCCACTTGCTAATGTCGGAAGCCCAGAACAATAGCCTGAAATCTACCGAGGTGTCGCTGAAGTTATGGACAAATACATTTGGCTGGGGCACCGGCATAATATCAGTGCGGCCCCTTATGATTTTTTTAAGGATTTCTTCAACTTTTGCAATATCTGATCCGTAAGCCACCCCTATGATCAGTTCAATCTGCCGGTTTTTATTTGTTAATGTCCAGTTAGTCACATGCTGCGAAATCAGGTCACCATTAGGTATAATAACTTCTGAGCCATTACCTGTTGCAATTTTACTGGCGCGTATACCTATGTCAGTAATCGTCCCGGCCTGCCCGCCTACCTCAATAATATCTCCCACCTGTACCGGTTTTTCAAAGGCAAGTATTACACCCGAAACCAGGTTGTTAACTATATTTTGTAAACCAAAGCCAATACCGACGCCTAAAGCGCCGATGACTATGGTGACTTCGGATAAAGGAATACCTGAAACAGTTATTGCCGTGATAAAACCAATGGCAAATACAGACAAACGTATGAGTAAAATTGAGGTCTTTGTCTTTTTTATATCATTTGTTACTGTTGTTTGCTGTTCGGCAAAATCGTAAAAATAGATTATTACCCGCGATATGATGATGGAAAGCCATAACACAAACACAAAAATAACGAGGCTTCCGAAGGTAAGTGTCTCCTTGCCGACCATGTAAGGATGGTTTAAAAAACCGCCAGCCGTTTCAAACAGGTAATCTTTAACGTCGAGGTTTTCAAACAGATTGATAAACCAGAGAACGCTTGCGATTAAAACCAGAACATTTTTAAATTTATTTTGAAGTATTTTGAAATCCAGGTAAGAGCTAAATCCACTGCCGGCATTTTTGTTCGCTTCCAGTTGCAAAAAAAGGCCCTCCATCAGTATTTGAATTAGCAAATAAAACCCAAAGCCTAAACAAAGATCAAAAACACTTGCGACGCCGATTATTTTCGCGATGCTAAACCGGCCAACAATATTTAGAATAAATGAAACAGCCTGCAATCCAACAAATAGTTTGATAAATAGTTGGCTGTGGGGGGGGTAATTTTCGGGTGATGTTCTGGAAGTCTTTAAAAATATCAAAGCGGTAACTATGCTGGCTACTGATAAAAACAATAAAAATATTCGGTCTTCAAAGCTTACCTTTATAAACAAGTTTGTTATTGCATAAAATATTGCCAGGATAAACAAACTTATCCAAAGTTTAAAAAATGGTTTTGGCCATACAGGTTTTGTTAAAATACCAATACAAACCATCAAAAGAAGTAAAAGTATCTCAATGAACGCGGATGGTGGCTGGTTGTAAAAATACAAGCCGAGTACGCTTGCTATCAGCAGCGAAGACACAAAAGAATATCTGCCTGTATAGCGTGTTTCGTTCAAAGTATCCTGATTGCCTGCTTTTAAACGGGCAAGTTTGCGCCGGCTTGCAAGCACCCACACAAAAAAAGCTACAAGTACCAATAACACAGCAATATCACTTATAAAGTTCTGATGGCTTGTGGAAGCCGGTTCAAAAAAGTAAGTAAGTAACCTTGAATTTAACCGGCTTGTTTTTGAAGCGACCGTATCGAAAGGGGTTAAGTTCTCTTTGTTGTTTTCCCATATAAAACCATACTCATTAGTAAGGGACCTGATTGCAAAATCGTGTATTTTTAAATCAATACGATCATTAATATCGAGCATCAAAAGATCAAGGGCAGTTACCCTGTTTTGTAAAAGACCGATTTTGATTAAACTTTTTTGAACTCCTTTATTAAGTCCGGCCCATTGACTTTGTATACCGGCAATTTGTGAAAGGTATTGCACTCTTAAAGTGCTGTCAGCCGGTATGGTATGCATAGAGGTGTCAGCCTTAAATTCATCGCCATCTCTAAATATCTTATCAAGTTTTGTGTTGTCATCTGCGAGGTCGCTTTGCCAGTTATCCAGATCATCCTTAAAATGACCCATTATATCGCGGATGGTAAAAAGGTACCCTAATGAACTCGAATTGTCCTTTTGTATTAAATTCGCCATTACCTTCATTCGCTTTTCCATTGGCGGTAACTTCTGACTTTCCTCCAGGGTATCAAAACCTTGTGAAAAATCGGAAAAGTCCTGGTTATATGAACTGTTATAGTATTCAATTTTTTGAAGTAATTCGTTTAACGAATTATCCGAATGTTTAAAGGTACGGAGCAGCGAATCGCGCTTTAAAACGGCCCGGCGTAATGAATCCCGTAACGACCGGTGCACCTTTGCTTTTTTATGTTGCGCATAACAATTGTTTACAGCCGCCGTTAAAAAAAGCAGGATTATAAATAAACTGAATAGTTTAAACAGGTTTCGCATTTTATTTAATTTATTAGAAAGCTTTCAATGGCTAAACGGTATGAATCCATACCAAAACCGGCAATAACGCCTTTACAATTAGCGGCCAGCATGGAAACATGCCTGAATTCTTCCCGTTTATAAACATTTGAAATATGAACTTCAACAACCGGCGTATTAATTGCGGCAATCGCATCGGCTATGGCAATAGAAGTATGTGTATACGCGCCGGCATTTAAAACAACGCCGTCATAGCTGAATCCAATATCGTGTAATTTATTGATAATCTCGCCTTCTACGTTGCTTTGAAAATAATTGACTTCAAGGTTTGGGTAAAGTCGTCGCAGATTTTCAAGATATGTATCGAAGCTTGTATGCCCGTAAATTGATTTTTCACGAACGCCAAGCAGGTTTAAATTCGGGCCGTTAATTATTTGTATCTTCATCACTTCAAACTTAAATAAAAACTTTATAAAAAATCAATTGGATTGGCGGTCGGCAATAAAAGGTTTCCAGGCTTATTTAAAATTAGAAAGATCACTTTCTGAGCATTCCATCGAAGCTTACACCCGTGATATAGAAAAGCTGTACCAGTTTGCTGAAATACAACCGGAAAAGCTTAGTCCCGATAAGATTACGTTAAACCATCTGCGTTTATTCATTGAATGGGTCAATGAACTCGGGATGCTGCCATCATCGCAGGCCAGGATATTATCCGGGTTAAAATCTTTTTATAAATACCTGCTGATGGAAGATATGATAAAAAGCGACCCCTCAGAATTGCTGGAATCTCCTAAAATTCAGCGCAAACTGCCGGATACATTAAATATTAACGAGATAAATAAACTGATTGAGGCTATCGATGTTTCCAAACCTGAAGGCGCAAGAAATAAGGCCATTCTGGAAGTGCTTTACGGTTGCGGCTTACGTGTTTCTGAATTGACGGAGCTTAAACTGTCAAATCTTTATTTGGATATTGAATTTATTAAGGTGGTTGGCAAAGGAAGCAAAGAACGCCTGGTTCCCATAGGCGGTTCAGCGGTAAAAGCGCTGAAAATATGGATAGAAAACATCAGGGTGCATATCCCCATAAAAAAAGGGGAGGAAGACCTTGTTTTTTTGAACCGCCGGGGAACACGATTAAGCAGAATTTATATTTTTTTGGTGGTTAAAGAATTGGCAGAAATTACAGGGATCAATAAAACTATCAGTCCGCATACCTTCCGGCATTCATTTGCCACACACTTAGTTGAAGGCGGGGCCGACCTCCGTGCCGTACAGGAAATGCTGGGGCATGAAAGTATTACCACCACAGAAATATATACCCATTTGGACAGGGAATATTTGAAGGGGACTATTATTCAGTATCATCCGAGGTCGTAGTGGCAGTTTTTAGTAGCAGTAATAAGTGGCAGTAGTAGTAGCAGTTGCAGTTGCAGTGTTCAGTAACATCTGCGCTTTCCTTATATCTGAATAGTTGGTTTAGTTGATGCAAAAAACTTCAACTGCCACTACCAAACTGTCACTGCTATTAAAACCTGC
>Ga0302186_10004040_pt1 | contig 10409 bp, 5 predicted proteins | sample II_Bog_E1_2_FD_198782 | JGI IMG/M metagenome (GOLD analysis project Ga0302186, IMG submission 198782) | Peat permafrost microbial communities from Stordalen Mire near Abisko, Sweden - II_Bog_E1_1 | ecosystem: Environmental > Terrestrial > Soil > Wetlands > Peat | place: Sweden: Abisko, Stordalen...
TTTTGAAGCAAATTTCAAAGAAAATTGTTCAAAATCCCAAGAATATCCTAAAACCTGGCATCGTGAACGTCTTTTGCAACAAATTCTTGAAAATCCACCGATTTCCGATTTCAAGGATTATCAACGATATGAAAACAATACGGTTTTTATCTTAGGACCTGAAGAAAATGTTAATAAGTTCAGAGGAAGTGACCGTCTTAACGGTGTCTGGGTGGAGCTCCTTACTAAAATGCATCCTTTTCCCCAGGCTCAGGCCCATCGTGATGGTTGGTTATATCATAATGATCAGGCCTTTAATATTGCCTGGAGGAAATATTTTCAATATTCACAAAAAGATGAAATCATGCCTTTATGTGTTTTGAAGACAATAAGTTATGAAGTACCTGAGAATTGTCAGGTGATTAAACCTCATCCGGAATGTGATTTATATTATTCATATGATCTGATTGATAAAGAGACTCATAGGATATTATTGACTTCCCTTGATAAATTGGCGAATAACACTAATGATTATTTTATCGAAAACTATCAAAATATCATCGATCCGAACCTGACTGTGATGCAACAACCCGAAGCTGATAAATTAGATGAAATCCGAGGAAAACAAAAAGAGAAAGTTTTGAGATGGACAGCGACTGATTTCCTAATAGATGACAATAAAATGAAGAAAACTGAAGATTTTCAGGGCCATGCAAAAATTTGCTCACCTATCTCTAATCTTGATCCCATGGAATATAAGGAACTGCATACTGCCGTTGAAACAGTCTTTAATGCAGCATTGCCTTTATTATCAAAATTACGTAGACCAGCCTTGCTCTTACCTGGTAAAGTACAAAGTGTCATCAAAGCCCAAAGGATCTATTTAAATCCAGGAGAAGAATATTCAGGAGTATGGCATTGTGATGGGAAAAATGAGGAAATAATAGCAGTTATATTATATTATTACCGGATATCAGAAAAACTTGAGGGGGGGGACCTGGAGTTCATGGATAGACGCAGCCAATTGTTTTGGCTTCATGGCGATTGCGATCCTGATGAATTTTCAAACAAAGATGCTAAGAAATATGTTCAAGAAAAACCACATTGTAGAATTCCTGTGAAAACTGGAACTTTGGTGGTTTTTTCCAATTATCAATTCATTCATAGAGTGTTGAGAATGCATTACAATGAAAATGAAAAAGGAGACCAAAAGGCACCAGGTGGATTGGCTAGTAGAGATTTTTTGGCTTTTTTCGTTGTGGATCAAAGATCCCCTTTGACGTCAACGATTGAATTTAATAAATTGGAAATAAAGAAAAAAGATGAAGCTGAGGAAATCAGAAAGCAACTGTTTTTGGAACAAATTGAACCAACTGGCTCGTTTGGAATTAATGAAGGAGTTCATTCAACTGGGAATGGGTCGGTTGCATTGTTGGGATGGGTTCAAGGGCAATTGGATAATCCTGATGATAAATCGTTTAAGGAATTCTATCATAAGAAATTGGATAGAAGTGGGTTGATAAATTTGAAGCTGTTTAATCAATCGCCTCCTTTGGAAAGAGGAATTTCATGGGCGGTTGAGGAAGATTATAAGGAAAAGGAAGAAGTTAAGAAGGAGAAAAGCGGAAATGAAAAAAAGGGTAAAAAAAAAGAAGAAGAAGTTAAAAAAGAAGAATAATTTTGTATGAGTTTTTTTATAAAAATCATTTAAATTAAATAAAATAAGTGTTTCCCCAAAGTTTTTATAAAAAAATAAGTATTATAAATAAATATGCAAAATCCTATGGTTTTTTTAATTTAAATAATTTCATTTTATAAAAAAGATTTTTCGTTATTTCATATTTTTTTCTTTATAAACTATTATTTCATTTTCAAAATTACACAAAAAAAAAAAAATACGATAATATCAATAACTTTAATAAAAAATAGATTTAAGACATAAACAAAAATGAAATTAGATCCGACCGTAATATGAAATAACCCTCCCTTCTTTACATTTATTTTAAGTATTTGCAATATATAACCAAAGAGGAGCTTCGAGTTCTGACTGCTGTTGAATTGGGCATGCGAAATCATGAATATGTTCCAATGCATCTTGTCGAGAGGATATCCCATCTTAAAAAAGCCAACGCATATAAGATTCTTCAACTCCTGTTGAAAAATAAGCTTGTGGTTCACGTTTCAGTGAAATGTACGGGTTTTTTTTAAAAGAATTTCGAAAAAATTTCATTTTTAGATGATGGATACAAACTCACATATCTCGGATATGACTATTTGGCTCTTTACACATTTATGAAGCGTGGAGTTCTAAAAACCGTTCTTGGAAAAATGGGTGTCGGAAAAGAATCAGACATCTATAGATGTGTCAATCATGAAAATGAAGTCATCGTCTTGAAACTTGCTCGGTATTTTCTTTCATTCAAATTTTTCATAGTTTTTTATAAATTTGTCACCCCCATCCCATTTCTCTGATATTTGTATTTTAATATATAATGTTTACAATTTTTGTATTATGGATGTCATTTCTATCATATGTAGTATATTTTGTTGCGCCCTTTTATACCTTGCATTTTTTGGTACCTTCCTAAAATATTTTAAATAACATTAAAAAAAAATTTTAGTCTTGGAAGAGTTTCCTTTCGCACAATTAAAAAAAACCGAGATTACCTCCAAAACAAAACCAATTACAACTGGCTTTACCTTTCTCGTCTATCCAGTCTGAAGGAATTTTCTTTCATGCAGATTCTCCATTCAAATGGTTTCCCCACTCCCAAACCCATAGATAGCAATCGCCATGGCATTTTAATGTCATATATTGACGGGTACCCCCTTTGTCAAGTTCGCGAAATGGCCGGTGTTGAGGAAATTTATAAACAATGCATCGACTTATTAAAGAATTTCTATGAACATGGACTCATTCATTCAGATTTCAATGAATACAACCTAATGATCGATAATGAGAATAAAATCAGAATCATCGATTTCCCCCAAACAGTTTCTGTGGCACATGAAAACGCAGATTTTTACATAGGAAGAGATTACAATTGTGTTCAGCTATTCTTCAAGAAGAGATTCGATTACGAGGTGAAGGATGAAAACATCGATTTTTCCAAATTAAAGATCATCAAGCGACTCGATTGTGAAGTCAAGGCCAGCGGGTTCCTTCATCAGGAATTGGAGGACATTTCCGCTTTGAACATATTAGTAAGCATTTGAATTAAAAAGAAAAAAATTTTCTATAAAATAATAAAAAAGGATGATTATGAGAAATTCGTAGACAAAGATATAAGCAAAAAGCCTGAGGAATCAGAAGAAGAGGACTCTGAAGAAAATATGGAAGAGTCTGAAGAAAAAAAAACTGATATAAAAGAAGAAATTGAGGAAAAAAAAGGTGAATCTGATGACAATTATGAGGAATTAAAATCAGAAAGTGAGGAAGAGGGTAATGAAGAGGAAGGAGGGGAAAATGAAGAAGAAAGAACTGAGGAAAAGGAGGAAACGAAGAAAAACGTTAAGGAGAAAAAAGATGAAAAGGAATTCATCAAAAACGCTGTGAAGAAAAGATTCAAAAAGAAGTTCAAGAGCAACCAAAATCATGTGAAAGCCAAAGGGAAAATGAAAGCCGTGGATTATTTCTTTTGAAAATTATAAAGAATTTATTAAAATTATTTATTTTTTTTGAGGAATTTTCAAATTTTTCATTATTTTTTAATAGTTTTATTTGAAATTATAGTTAAAAACTATAATTTTAGCATAATTTTCATTCTGATAACTTAATAAGACCCTTCCCTTCATATAATGACTACTTTTTCAAATAAGAGAGATTGAAAATAAATTAAAACTAACATTAATTATATTTACATTTTTCCTCATCTGTTCTAAACTAAAATTAAAAATCTCTATATAAAAACCCTGAAAACCACATTTCGCAATGAAAGATTTTCTTTTCTTCAAATCCGAAAAGGAAAAGAGGTCCTATGATCGTTTTCTCAAGAAAAAGAGCCAACGCAATCAGATTTTCATAGTTTCCATAACAACTTCTTATCTTTGCATTGATTCCCTTGTATATTTGGTTAGCTGGCTTTTAGATCCTGATATCTCTGACAATAAAGAAGTGATAATATTAGTGGAATTTCTCAAAATCATTGGTTTTTCCTCGGCTTTGTTGTTTTATTACCTCATGAAGCGATTCGTCATTATGAAGTTCAAATCAAAGAAAATACTATATCTGGATGTATTGATGTATTTCCTCAAATTGATCTATTTCATAATATATTTAGAGGGAGAATTCTATATATTACCCTATTTGAGATCCTCTGGATTAGATGATGATACCTTGTTTTTCTTAGTGACCATGGGGTTGAAATTAGCTATGATAGAAGCCTGTTTTCTGTCGAATTATTTCAGATGGGCAACTAAACTTTTATCAATGTTCAGTACTTGTATTTACTTGACCTTCAGGATCACAACTCATATAACTTTTCAAATATCTAGCACTTTTGCGTTCACAATCTTCATGATAATAATAATTCTGAAACTTGAAAAAGATGCAAGACGATTTTTTATCACGCAGGAAACCCAAGGCTCATTTCTCGCAAGCGCTGATAAATTCAAATACATCTTCGAAAACCTCCATGAGAAAATCATCGAAAAATTCTTCAATAAATCCGCAGAAGGCTTCCTGTTCATAGATAAAGATTTCAAAAATTATCATCATAATGAGAAAATCACAGAATTCTTTAATTCACCAGCTCAAACTAAATTGAACTTGGCCTCCAAACCCCCCACCCAGAACAAATGTCCCAACATCGTTTATAACAAGCAAGAATCAAAAACACCAAACCAAACTCTCTTCATTGAGAAAACTAGCGAAAACACCTTAAAAAACACGGCTCATGTTATGGAAAAAACAGCCTTCACTGAAAAAAATGAAAAACCGAAACCTGTGGAATTATTTCTGGGAAGCAAGCTAATTGCTTTAAAGGAAGGACCAGAATTTTTGCAGAAATTCTTCCAAGACTCGAATTTGAAGATCCTCAATAAATTGCAAACCTCAAACAGTCCCCCTAAGAAACAAGTAGTTGGGTTCCAAAGCAACAACGCCTCAATTGAAAATATCAATAGTGTGGCTAATTTGTTCCAGAAGTACTCGAATGCCATTTCTTTACAAATGCTATGCAATTATTTCATTAAGAAGAAAAGCAGGAACAAAGAAAAGTCGAGGATGAGCTCCTTTAGTAAAATGCACACCATCAATAAATTTACTGCCTCCTCTAATCCAAATAATATACTTCAGGAGGAAGATTATCATGCACTCGTCGAGATCAGTTTCCTATTTTATGATGAAAAAAAAATGATTTTTAAGGAAAAATCCTTTGAGGTGATGATCTTCCCGATCTTTAAATCAGCAGAGGTCTCTCATTTCTTCTTTTTGGTCCAGGACCTCGGATTAGAGACCATGATCAAGCAATTACAATTGGAGAATCAAAATAAATCAAAGACTTTGGCATTTGTGTCGCATGAGATGAGGACTCCTTTGAATTGCACTAAGGGGATGTTGCATATGATAAAGGAAGTGATTTCCCCTGAGTATTTGAATTCATATGTGATGCCTGCATTGACTTCTTCGGAGTTTCTATTGAATTTATTGAATGATTTGTTAGACATTTCACAGATACAAAATGGCAAATTCAAGTTGGTGCACTTGGAATTTAACCTAAGGATTTTAATGACTGATGTGTTGATTCTGTTTAATTTTATGGCGAGAAGTAAAGGAATTAACATTTTCTTCACCTGGGATGAAAAGATCCCTGATTTGATCAAATCAGACGCCAATAGAATCCGGCAGATTGTGACCAATTTGATTGGGAACGCAATGAAATTCACACAAAAAGGCTCTATAACTCTGCATGCATCCTTGGAAACCAAAGATAACACCTTAATATTGGTCCAAGTGATAGACACAGGTGTCGGTATTAAAGATGAAAACAAAGAGAAGCTATTCCAAGCGTTTGGAAAGGTCGATTCTGATGAGAACGAATATCTGAATGCTCAGGGGGTGGGTTTAGGTTTATTGATAAGTAATATCCTAGCGAAAAACCTGGGTCCATCATTAATCCAACTAAAGAAATTGAATATGAATGCGGGACTCAATATGACAAGCAAATATGGGGATGGCACCACGTTTAAATTCCTCATAGAAGATAAAAACGAAACTGATGTGATCTCAATAGGCACGAAAACACAACATCAAATCGCGCCAATAAATGATGTGAAATTGATAGATTTTTTGAATAAAAAGATTAATAATGGCTCGATGCAAAGCATTGAAAAGGTCGAGGAAAAAGAAGAGCCTTTTCAAAACAATAGCCCTTGCAGAAGGCTGGCTTCTTCAGAAAGTATAAAAAAATCAAGGAAAAGCAGAAGTTTCATTCCTTTGGGTTTCAATAAGGATAATAAGGATGATAAAAACTTCAGTTCTAATAATAGTATGGAAAAAAAGGCCATAACTCATTATAAAACACTAGTTGTTAATGATATTGTGAGCTCACGATATAATAAAAAAGAATATGAGTTATCTGATTTTCATCTGGAAACTGATGAGGAAGTCATAAAGAAGAAATTGGAAATTTGTGAGAATAATTGTCCGAAAATCCTGATTTGTGATGATGATTACTTCAATTTGTTGGTTTTGGAGAATTTCCTTCATGAATTCAAAGTGAAATTAGAAAAGGCTAACAATGGGTTCGAGGCAGTTGAAAAAGTGAAAAATTTATATAATAATAACTTCAAATGTTGCAGGACGTTCCAATTGATCTTTCTAGATATAGAAATGCCTGAAAAGAACGGGTTTGAGACTTGTAAGGAGATCATTCAATTCATGGAAGAAAATCATGAGGAAAGTCCTTTGATTATAGCTACAACTGGTCATACCGAACAGGAGGAAATCAATAAGATAAAGGAATGTGGGATGAGAGAAAGCATCCCAAAACCAATTCCCAAGAAGGAAATGATTAAGGTGATGAGGAAATTACTCACAGAGAAGAATCCTAATTAATAAAGTTTACTGTGTGATAAGAGTTTTATAAAACATAATCAAGTGTTTTTTTTATAAATAGTTTAATAAAATTTATCGTATTTGTTATTGATTGTTCCATTAAAAAAATATTGTTTTAATAAAAAAAATCATTAAAAATTTGAATTAAAATCTAATAAAACAAAATCTCTTTTATTGAAACTCATGGAAGAAGAAGAAAAAAATGTCAAGGTTATTGAGGTTGGTGAAATAAAGGAAGAACAAGCGAAAAAAAAGAAGAAAAAAACGAAAAACAAGAAGAAAAAAACAGTAGAACCGCCACAAGCCGAAGAACCTCGAGAAGAGGAAGAAAAGAAGGAAAGCACTTCCGCTGAAAACCATGAGGATTTATTGAATTTATTGAGCCAAAATGACAATTCTTTGTTTGAAAAACTGTTGAACGCGACCCCAGATTTCACAAATTTCGATGATATTAATAAGAAATTTCAAGAGCAAATTAAGAAGATGGATGAAACGATCAATGCGATTTTTTCAGGAAATTATGAGAAAATAGCTGATGAAGAAGGTTTTTTAATAAAAGTTAAAAAATCTAAATTTTTTTAAGAAAATTATGGATATAAGGGTATGCCTGATGAGAAGAATATAGATCCAAAACGAAAAAAGTGAGTTGTTTTTCTGATATTATAAAGGATTTTTGAAAAATTTTAAGCGCGATGAAAGAATTAAAGGAAAAGATTGATTTTTTCAAAGAAAAAATCGCCAAATTGGATGATATTCAAAAGACTAAGAACGAGGTTCATTATATAAAAAGAAAATAATAGTAATTTGTAGTTAGGAGCTGAATAATGAGGAAAAGGAAATGATAAATTCCATAAGGGTGAATTTATTGGATGATATTAAAAGAGCAGAAGATTTTATGCTGGTCATCGCCAACACAGATTCCTACATTTTAAAGCATTAAGACAATTATTTGCTTAAAAAAAAACATTAAATTTTTTCATATTTGTTTTTCTTGATTTTTCCATATTTATTTAATTTTTCTATATATTATTTTTCTAAACATAATTAATAGTTATTTCCTTAACACATTTTCTAATGAATAAAATGGTTTAATCATATCATTAAAAATTCGGATCATCTCTCCTTTAAAGAATCTGTCCTGGAGGTTCTAAACCTCTGAAGATTTATCTGGAAGCCTTAATAGTTTTCAATAAAAGAGTTTTCTTCCTCTTTTGAATCTCATCAGGATTATTTTTCCAAACTTTCCTTCAAATTATCATTATCTGGCCTTTATTTCCTTTTTCTGCTTTTGTGCCTAAATGTGTGATTGAATGAAATTCTTCAAGGAATAATAGAAGTTGTCTAATTGTTTTGAAACATCGGCGTCCTTTGAATTCATCTTCATATATGATATATGTCATCCCAAGGTTTTTATAATGGAAGCTCTGCTCAAAAGGCATCTTTGACAAATTCAAAGTTTTATTACATAATATAGGATTAAAAAAAAATTCTAGAAAATATGAAAATTTTTCAAAAAAATTATTCTTAAATATAAGAAATATGATTTCCGTTATAGCTAAAATTGACCTTTTTCATCTTCCATTTTTGTTATATTTTAATGGTTCGAAGAACCGTTATTCCAATATTGGAATTGTCCTTTCATTAGGGTTAATTTGCTACCTTATCTTTCAATTTTCTGATAGTAATTTGGTCCAAAGAATAAATCCTAATGTTGTTAGTCAAACGTTAGACACACCGCATGCTGCTAGTGTGACATTTGATGAAACTCACTTTTTTTATATCCCCGTGGATGTGGGAAAAATCCTGCCAGTTGATCCAACATATATTTCAGTTGGTTTTACTGAGAAACAATTGCATGTAACAGAGGATGGAACGGTTGAGCAGATTGGTTATCCTCATGATCTACACAGATGCACAAAAGAAGACTTTGCTACTAATGAATCATTATACACTTCACTTGGATTGAATAGCACTTATGCTTATTGTTTGGGAAATAAGAGCTTTTTCGTAGAAGGCACACAAACTGAAAGCGATCAATATTTTGCAACTATTGAGGTAGGATATTGCAATAATCAGGAATTGAAAAATACATGTAAAAGTGTGGATGAAATTACTGAGTTCTTAGAAGCAAATAAGGTTGCAGTAGGGGTAAATTATTTTGTAGCTAGCATTGATTCTAATAATTATACAAATCCAATACAGGAAAGCATGAGTTCAGATTATATAAAAATAGACCCGGATTTGGAAAAACAAAGAATGTATTATTTAATGAATGTTGAAGTTCATACTGATAATAGTTGGTTATTTTCTAATGATGAATATGTAGCGAGCTTGAAAAATTCTTATACCGATGTGGATTATATTATCAGACATGATAATTCAACTAATTTGGCTGAGTTTTATATTTATGCTGATAATAAACTCGCAACAACCAATAGAACTTATCAAAAACTACCAGATGTTTTGGCATCATTAGTTGGCATGGCCCATTTGATAATGTTTATTTGCTTTCTCTTAACTAATTCAGCAAATCAACTTATTTCCCTCAAATTAATATTAAATGAATTGTATACCTTTCCCCAATATTGGAACAAAAATATGAATCAAAATATCAATAATAGGGATACAAAATATATTGAAAATAATAGTCCTGAACACAATCCGATAATCTCCTCTCAAAGCCCAAAAATTCATGAACCAACTAATGTTGAATTGAAAAATGTGATAGGCTCCTTACAAAACCCAAAAGAAGAAATGGGTTTCTTTCAGCAACAGAACCATGAAACCTCAGAACCACTTGAGAAAATTGAAATATATTATGACTTTCGTCTTGAACATTATTCAAAAGATGATGCTAATAAGAATATTAACCCAGAACATGAAATTAAACCCATTAAGGAATCTATGATTGAAAATACAAATAAAAATGTGCAGGAATCTATAAATCAAAATAAAAATGGAAAGAATCAACAAATAATCCAATTTTAAAAAGCAATCATCAAGAAAAGGATAATGCAAAATTGGAAATAGGTTTATTAGAATATATTAAATGTAAGATAGGGATTTTTTTCAAGCTCCAAGGGAATAAATACAAATTGGTGAAAAAAGCTGAACAGGTTCTTGTGAAGGAACTGGACTTCATTAGACTGTTACAAAAATTGCATGAAATTGAGAAATTGAAATTACTTTTATTGAATGAAGATCAACTTGTTCTATTTGATTCAATTTCAAAACCAGTTTTAGATATCGATGATGAAAGATTTGAATCGAATTCCAACGCATCTTTGATGACAAAACTTATTAAGAATTATAAAGAGAAAAAAGATATGAAATCTATACTGAGATCCTATAAAACTCTTGGTGCAAATCGGAC
>Ga0302186_10004044_pt1 | contig 10404 bp, 12 predicted proteins | sample II_Bog_E1_2_FD_198782 | JGI IMG/M metagenome (GOLD analysis project Ga0302186, IMG submission 198782) | Peat permafrost microbial communities from Stordalen Mire near Abisko, Sweden - II_Bog_E1_1 | ecosystem: Environmental > Terrestrial > Soil > Wetlands > Peat | place: Sweden: Abisko...
ATATTAAACTAGATAAAGAATTATTTTCTAATAAAGCATATTCATTAGCAATTCCTAATACAGAATTTAATTCATCTACAGTTCCTAAAGCATTAAAGAATTGTTCAGATTTGCATAGACGAACTGAATTATATAACGATGTTAAGCCTTTATCACCTGTACGAGTATAGATAAACGATTTCTTGATAGAAGAAGAAGAACAAGAAGGAGATTTGCTTTCTGATTTAACAGAATCACTCATATTTGCAAAATGAGTTAATAATTAAATAAATAAATTAATGAATTAATTAATTAATTAAAATATTAATTAAAAATATTAATTAAAAATATTAATTAAAAATAAATAATTATATAATAAAAAATGTCATCTATCGTTGATTTAAAATTAGATTTATCTACATTAGAAAATTATCAACTTGATGACGTAATAAATAAAGCTATTGAATTAAAAAATACACATATTAAATTTCAAAAATATAAAGAACAAGATACGTTTGGAACTACATTTTCTATAGAAATGTATGATAATAGAGCTTATCAATTATGTTTCAATTATAATACACCTTATACTATACGTGGTATGAAAGCGTCTATTATTCAATATTTAAATAATATCATAAATATAGATCAATTTGATTTAGTGAATGAAGATGGTAAATTACCAAAATATTATAGTAATGATGATGATAAATTATATATTAAACTTAAAGATCCCACTTTATTTCAACTCATTAAACATAAATTTAAAAAACGTCGTTTATTACATTTTTCAATCAAAACAAGTTCCAAGAAACAAAAAATTTAATGATTATTAGGAGCAAATAAATTTGATAATGCCAATATATTATTTCTAAAATTATGTAATTGTATACTATAATTATTATCATTATTGTCATGATAATCATCATCAATATTTTCTGTAGTATATTCTGTATCTGATTTAAAATTTGTTAATATTGTAGTAAATTCATGTTTACATAATGGACAAGAAGCTTTATTAGTAGTATTTAATTGTGTTTTAGCCCATGTTGTAATACATATATAACAATATGCATGAAAACATTGATTATTTGTGTCTAAAATAGTTCTATTTTTAATTTTTTCTGTGCATATAGAACATAGTTCTTCTTCTTCTTCGTCTTCTTTCTTTTTGTTATTGTTTCCTTTTTTAGATTTCTTATCATCTTTAGTTGTTGTTTTTCTCTTTTTATTATTATTATTAGCAACAATTATTGTTTCTAATTCTTCAGGTGTATTTATATTGTATTTTTTCATTATATTATGAATAGTACACCAAGAACATTTATGTTTATCAGTTTTGTTTCCTTTAATGGTTAAATTTAATTTACAATCTGTACAAGAACTCATGATATTATTATTAATTTTTTAATTTTTTATTATTATATATTAATTAATTAATTATAATATAAAAAACAATTATATATTTTAATTCTTTTTAATAATAAATAGAAATAACTATTGGATATAGTTTAATGAATAATACAGATATTTTATTTTTAGTTAAAAATAATTTTATTGGAAAAGGATATACGAATATTATAGCTATTAGAAAACCAAATACAATATACATGACTTTAGGATCTGCTTTTAAAATTGGTGATGATATAGAAAGAAAAATAGATGCAATGGTAGACGATTTAACATTAACATTAAATAAAGCTAAACCTATTTATTTACGTTCAGATATACAAACTAATACTTTTATATTATTTATGTATTACGAAGAATAGATTAATCAATGTACTATATCCTCTTGAAATAAATTTTGTTTTTAAACTATCCAAAAATTAAATAATAAAACATATAATTAATTAATTAAATAAAATAATTAATTAATTAATTAAATAAATAAAATAAATAATTAATTAAATTAAATAAATAAAGAAATGTCATTAACTTGGTTAGAGGCTAGTCAACAAGATGAAAAATTAGGTCCAGTAATATTAATATTAGATTGTAAAGAATCTCGAGCTATGTATACTCGTGCACCTATACCTGAAGATGTTGATATATATGTTATTTCGCCATCCTATGCATGTGCTATGTTGGAGGATCCAGAGAAAAAGTTACCAGAAAATACATATGCGCAATCTTTTGGAGGTATATTAAGTTCAGCTAGAGGCAACGTTTATATTTTTAAAGAATCGGATACTGAGAACATAGATGTAGATAAAACTATAGTTACAAAATTAAAAAAAATGATGAAAACAGATACCGCTAAAAGACAAGAAATGGAACATTTTTTTACAAATGAAGGTTTTACTGTGATTAAGATGTAATAGTCAGTTCTCTACGTAATGTTATATTAATTCTAGGTTTATCATTCAGTGTTTGTTTTATTTTCGGGACTTGATGATAATAGTATTGTTGCATTTTTCCATTCATCGTTATATATGTATTGTGTTGTAAGGATAAAATAATTTTAGCTTGAATACCTCTTGTTTCCGGATTCACTACTTCTTTTGTGTCTTGATCAATCCAGATTTGTTCTTGACCTCGTTTTCGTTTCATACCAACACTATTCGTTTTTCTTAAAACTAATCCAACAGCAGCATAAGCTTCTTTACGAGGAGTAATAATAAATTCACGTGTTGCACCTAAAGAAAAAGAATAGATTTTACTTCCTTTAATCAATTGCTTTTCATCATCTGAATGGGGTCCAATATATTCAGAACCATTCATATACCAATTCATTAATATTTGTTGATATTCTTGTGTATGTTCAGTTTTGCGAACCCATTCTCGTATTTTATGAATATAAGGATGAAATTGTGATGGTTCTTTATATTCAGATTTACTAGTTGTGCCTGAAAATGAATATCCTTTTTCACCTATATTAAGTTGATAACGTGGCACATCTATAGTTTTACCAAATATTTTAATTTGGCCTCGTTCTTTAGGTTTTAATTGAATTAATTCTTTTAATGTTTTTGAATCACAACTAATTTCATTTGGTAGTGAATCATATTGATCGATTGAACATTCAGCAATAATATCTCCATATTTATTTTTTAAAGATAAATCCATTATATATATATGTATTTATTTTTTATTTTATTTTATTTATTTATAATTAATTAAGTAATGTATAGATTGTATTTACAATAAAACATAAAAAAAAAGTAATAATTTATTTTTAAAATAAATAAATAAATTATTAATAATAATAGCATCCACTCAATCAAACATTTTAATTAATTTCGATTTTGTTGCTTCAAAATCTTCATGTGTTAATAATGTAGCAATTTCTGGTTTTTCAGTCACTGCATCTATATCTATTCTACTATCTCTTTCTATTTGTGCAAATGATAACCAATTTGTTACTATAGCTGCGTTTTGTGAAGCAATTAATGTTTCGGGTAATTCTTCCAACATTTTAGGAAATTGTTCTAATAAACCTGTATCTAACGTTTCGCCCTTTTCTTCACACATAATTTTAAGTATATCTGCTAATTGTTTGTGATTATAAGGTTCAAATTTAAATCGATAAGGAATTCTTCTAGATAATCCTTCATTTGCTTTCAAAAAATCATTCATTGGTCTTTCATATCCAGCAAATATAAATACTGCAGTAGGAGGATCTAAATGCTTCATGATTGTATCTATTGCTTCTTTTCCGAATGGATTTTGTTCTCCACCATCATTACCGGCAACAAGTGAATAAGCTTCATCAATGAATATAATTCCACCTTTAGCTTCTGCTACTTTAGCATCTACTTTAGGAGCAGTCTGACCTACAAATCCAGCAGTTAATTCCAATGCGTTATTGACAAAGACTATTCTATCTTTGGATAGGATTTTCATTTTTAACATAATTTTAGATACTACTTTTGCCATAGTTGTTTTACCAGTTCCTGGAGGTCCTGAAAAGATCATATGATATAATCGTTTAGTATTATCATACATTTCTTTCTTATCTGGATTTTTATTATTTGTTTTTCTAATTTTATCCAATTCTACTTTTTTATAAAATTGTATAATTTGTTTTTTCAATTGACTTTGACCGACTATTTTTTTAAATTCATATTCCATTAATTCTTCCACAGACATTTTTAATTCTGGGTTTTCTTTTTCTTTATTTTTCTTTTCATTTTCTTCATCCTCTCCTACTAATTTATCTAATTTTGAAAATTTTTCTTTATGATCTTTACTACTATTATTAGTATTTTTAGATAATACAAGTGGTTTTGCTTTTGCCGGTAAAGCAAGAAGTTTCTTTTGTACTTTTTTTTTAGGTTTTTCTTCTTCCTCTTCTTCTTCATCCTCCATATCTTCTTCCTCTTCTTCTTCATCCTCCATATCTTCTTCCTCTTCTTCTTCTTCCTCTTCTTTTTGTGCTTGTTTTTTAGATTTACGTTGAGGTTGAGAATATTTTTGTTTTTGAGGTTGTGGTTGAGGCTGTGGTTGTGGTTGATATTGAGGTTGAGGTTGTGGTTGGTATTGAGGTTGAGGCTGTGGTTGATATTGAGGTTGGGGTTGTGGTTGATATTGAGGTTGCGGTTGAAACATTGGATGTTGCATAATTTGTGGCATCTGTGGTGGAGGCATTTGAAAACCACCACCACCACCACCACCACCATTATTATTATTATTTATAATTAATGGACCATTATTAATTTGACCTTGATTTCCAAAATTAATATTACCTGGATTGAATTTATTTGATAATTTTTGAATAACACCGTTAGCAACAAATAATGGATTTGTATTATTAAAATAATAAATCCATAACATTAAATTACTTGCATTCATAGGACTTGTATTTTTAAAATCTTTAGTTTCTCTTTCAGTCCATTTTAATTGAACACAATACTGTATATATTTATTTAATTGTGGATTCTTTGTAATTATCTTTTTTAATGTTTGTTTATCATGAACGTTATCTGAGTTTTCTATATATTTTTCCAATGCATTTAACATTTATTATAATTTAATTATTAATTTAAATTAAATTAAATTAAATTAAATTAAATTAAATTAAATTAAATTAAATTAAATTAAATTAAATTAAATTATATAATAAATATAATATATGTAATAAGAATAATGTTTAAAAATATGTTAATTAATAAATATTATCCATTTCAAATTAATAAAATAAATAATACAATAAACAATCAATTTTATAATGCAGATACTATTATTTTATACAATCTAAGCAATCATTGTCGTTTACCGTTTACAAAATTTACTAAAGCTAAAACATTGGTTGTATTATTATGTGAAAGAAATGAATATAATTCATCTATGTTTCCTAATCTGGAAACTATTTATCTTTTACATTCACATCCATGTAATATAGTAAATCGTTTTCCAAATCATGTCAAATGGATAGTTACATCCGGTTTTAATTCTTATTTTAAAAATACTAGTAATATACAAATTAATGATAAAGCTATTCGAGAATATTATTCATATAAGAATGATCAATTACAAATTAAATGGTTAAATAATTGGATTCATAAAGAAGAATATGAAACATTGCAAAAAATATTTTGGAGTGGTTGTTTATCAACACATATATAATTAAATTAATCATTTAATTAATTAAATTGTAAAATAAAAAAATAATATGCCAAATTGGATCTTGAATCGTTTAATTATTACAGATGATTATTTAAAAAAATACAAATCTATTATTGAATCCTATAATGAAGTTGTAATATCTCCTATTATGAATATTATTACAGATTATATGTTTCCAACAGTTGCATATGCATTTGAATGGATGAAAGAAGATGAAAAACGAGCTAAATATCAATATGATTATAGAGATGATCATGATCCAATTTTAATAGACTTTGAGAAAATTATTCCTACTGGTACTGATAACAGTATGATATCTAGTAAAAAGTGGGGAACATCTAAAATTGCATTTTGGTGTAAGAAAATTGATAATAATACAATAGAATTTACTAGTGCTTGGTCACCACCTTTACTTGTTATTCAGAAATTATCGAAATTATTTTCACCCTTACATTTTCATCTCTATGTAATTGATATTGAAGGTCAAGAATATGCAAGTTCTATTGAATATCTCGGTAATAAATTAAAGACTAAAAAAGATTATTTCTGGGGTAGTCCGCAAGCAGAAGAAATTTGTAAAATATGTAACGTTGATACAAAATCAGAAGGAGAATAATTGTTTCAATTGTTCAGTAGTGGAAGATAAAATTCTCTTTTTATTTTGATCTATAAAATCTTTTATATACTGACACTTTTTGTTGTTGTTGTTCATATAAACAAGTTGATATAATTCATAATGTATATACTTTAATTCTTTCATAATATTATCTGATGATAACAAAGAGTGATTATTTGAATAAAATTCTTTTCTACGTTCAATTCTAAAATGGAAATTATCTACAATAGGTTTGATGGCTGGAACTTTATATAATTGAATACATTTTTGTTCTTTTTCAGTTAATTTAATATCAATCTTATTGTGAGTTATTAAATAACTTGAATAAATAATGATATAATACCATATCTCTTTAAAATTTAAAGCACATACACTACAATCCATATATAAAAGAACTTCATCTATAATAAAATGTACAATTAAATAATCCTGTAAATTATCAATATTCGACTCCGTTTTATTATCATAATATTGTTTTATTTTTAAACAATATGTAGTCCATTCTGTTTCTTTTACATCATCATTATCATCTTCTTCTATAATAATTATATTATCATTATTATTTTGCGAGACTTTTTTTTTTAAAGTCGCATTTTGTGAGACTTTTTTTTTAAAAGTCGTAGTTACTTTGTCTTTCGATTTTAATTGTTTTAATAATTTAAATTGTGCTAAATAATAAGTTCGAGCTATTTTAATATCAATTGGATTTTCTAATAAATATTGTTTAAAAGTATAAATAAAATGATCATGATAAAAATATTTCATATATTGAATAATACAATAAATAGACCAAATACCACAATTATAAGAATCCGATTGCATTTTAGCTCTTAAATCAATAATTTTATAATCACAGTCGTCTAAAACACCAAAATGAATACATAATGATAATGAATTTTTATTAAAGAAATTTCCTAATGGATCGAAAAAATAAAGATGATGTCGAATTCTATCAATTATAATAACTCTCCAATGAATACCTTCATTCTTATCTGAATTAGTAACTACGAACAAAATTTTTTTATTTAGGAAACGATCAGGATTAAATTTGGTTTTATAATTATCATGAATTTCAATATCATTAGTAGTATGAATGATATGAAAATCATCAGGATTTTTTTGAAGTAAATATTGATTATATCCTAAAATCGAATCTATTACATAACCATTTAACCATTCTCGTTCAGTATTCATAATTTCTCCTGCCATATCAAATAAATATTTATTATTATAAAAATCTTGATTACTCATTTTATATATAGTATTATCATATTCGGGATCACTTTTATATTCAACATATTTAAAGATCAATTTTAATATTAAATCTGAATTAGTTTTAAATATTTTTACAAACTCAGGATTTGTCGCCTTCAATATTTGTTCTAATATTTCAGCATCCATAATATGTAATACCCAATATTTTAATTGTAAAATACATTCAAATTGATTAACTATTAATGAAATGATTTCAAGAATATCAGAATCTAATTGTTCTAATAAATAAGTTGAACTATTGATTAATATTAATTCGTTCATATTATTAATTAATTAAATTTTATTATTATTATTTTTTATTATTATTATTATTTTTTATTAAATTTTAATTTAATAAAAAAGAATTCATATAATGAATAATAAAAATATGAATAATTTATTATTTAGTCAAAAATCAAACATAAAGGAATCTAGAAGAAAAGCACGTCAAATACGAAGAGAATATAAAGCACAAGAAGCTAAATTTAAATCGATGCTATGGAAAAGTAATAATAACAATAATAATAATAATAATTACAAAACAGAAAGTACTGGTATTATAATAGAAAGTTCTAATATTAAATATAATAATCCTTTACAACAAGTATTAAGTAACTTAACTATTAGTATTAAGTAAGTATATTATGTTCATTTTGTTTTATTAATTTTTTAAATTCTTTCTTTTTGGTATTAAACGTTTCATCTGTACAAAATATAAAATTTTTAAAAATACCTTTAAAATTTTCATTATAATATTGAATAATTACATCATAGCTATTTAATATAATATTATATCGTCCAATATTACCCGAAAAATTATTTTTAGTATCATATGTAAGTAATTGATAAATAAAATATCTTTTAATACATACTCGTTCGTACGATCGAAATACTGATAACTTGCGTTTATATCTATGAATCATCGTTAGATAAAAATAATAAACACCACCAGTACTCTCATTATACAATATAAAAATATAACTATTTAATGCACCCACTACAAATAATATCAAACCTAATAATATAATCACAAATTGAATACGTAATAAATGTTCACTGATAATAACAGATATATAATAAGTGTTCTTATAATCTTTGATAATGTTGTTTTTACTGTTACTATCATAATAACAATATAAAGATGTTTGGTTTATGTATAATAAATTATGACATGGTTTATAAGAATAATACCAAGTAGGATTATAAGGTAAAACAGTTAAACCATCTGAATTACTTCCTTTCATAATCATATAATAATATTCATGTTTATTATAATAGGAACATTCTTTAATATCACAAGTTGATAATGTATAGGATCTACTATATTGAATTAATAATACTATTGATATTATTATTATATATTCAATTGTAAAATTATATTTATCTTGCATTTTTTTTTAATTTTATTTTTTAAATTAATTATTTAAATTAATTAATTAATATATATTCATTAATTTAAAATGAATGTTAAAAAAATATATAGAAATAATTCAAATTTTATTCATATTCGAGATAATAAAAATAATATTATTCAAACATATAAATCAAATATGATTTATACAGCTATAGGTAAAGATCAAATTCAAGAAGCAGATAATTTAGTAGAATTATTAGGATTAGAATCTGCTGTATCTTTTTTAATTGCTAAACGTGATAAAGAAATTCATGCAAATTTATCAGAATTATTATTATAATTACTCCATGATTAATTTACCTAATTCATAAATTGGAATTAAATGCATGATTACATTATTAATACACCATCTTTTATAAGTATTATATCGTTTTATATATACATTTAATGGAATAAACAGACTATGTATACTATCCATCACTATTATTTCTTTTCGATTAAAGGATACCATACCATTTTCAGGATTCAATAAAACATGAATATAAGGAGTAATTAATGGTGATATTTTAGGATATCTAAAAAAATAAAAATATATAACGTCTTCAAATATATATATTGTTTTATTTGAAATCTTATTTTGTTGGATAAATTTATTTATATCTTCTGTGGATTGTAACTGGTTTAATAAATATAATTGAAATTCGTTAGAAGGTAAATCTTGCAAATATTCATGAAGTTTGGTTCCATTAATACTAAATTGAGTTTGCTTTAATATATAATCTAAAATATTTATTATACCTTCCTGAGTATATGCTGATATCAATATTTGATTCATTAAATTATCAATTATAGTTGTTATATTATAATGCATGGTGTCTTTAAATTCTAATAACCATTTTACTAATTCAATCAAATTGATATTTACTTTCGAAAATGAAATAAATATAAAATTAATGATTGTATATAAAGCTTCAAAACAGACTGTTTCTTTACTATACAATTGTTTTATGTAAGGTAGTAATTTATTATTATTATTATTCCAATAGTTTTGATATAAATAAAATTTTATATATGCATGATTATGTGTTTGAACAGCAGTTAATCCACCACATTGACCACAAATAGAAGCAACACCAACATCATTATTATAAGTTTTTATATAATCTTTAAAAATTGATATATCAACATTTCCTTTCATCATACCAATTAAAGCATGATTATATGCAAGTAAATTAACTGAATGATTGCGTATACCACTAAATACAGGTTGAACTATACTGTTTAATTCCAAGTTGTTTTCTAAAAATAAACTCGATTCTTGTTTTTCATAAATACGTTCAATGATATAGAAATAAAATTGTTCTGGATTTATCACTGAATACATGGCATTGGATCGTAATAATATAAGCTTTATATATCCTACCGATTTATATTTAAATAAAATAATATCCAGGATTGTTTGAAGTTCAGGCACAAAAAGATGTTTATAACTTTGAAAAAATTCCATATAATGTAAAACGTTATTAATTAAATTCATTTTAAGTAAATTATCTATAAATTGGCGTGATTTATCAACTTGTTCTATATAATTATAAAATAATAAAGCCAAATCAGGATCACAGTATACCAAACG
>Ga0302186_10004046_pt1 | contig 10403 bp, 9 predicted proteins | sample II_Bog_E1_2_FD_198782 | JGI IMG/M metagenome (GOLD analysis project Ga0302186, IMG submission 198782) | Peat permafrost microbial communities from Stordalen Mire near Abisko, Sweden - II_Bog_E1_1 | ecosystem: Environmental > Terrestrial > Soil > Wetlands > Peat | place: Sweden: Abisko, Stordalen...
TCGGTCACTTTTCATCACAAATAGCACTTTGGCAATTGTTGATAGTGAAATTATAAATCATCAATGTTCACTTTTGAATCAATTGGGTTGTTTTGCAGTTGCGGAAAAATATAGCATGATTATGGCTGTCAATACTTCATTCTCAAATGTTACATCTCTTTTCCTGGAAGATGTTTTTTCGGTGACTGAAACCATCATTTCGATAAATAATATCACATTCACAAATTATGTGTCAAATTCTGAAAGTTTAATCATCACAGCTTCAGATTCATTCGTAATTGTTCAAGACTCTCTCTTGCAAAATTTAAATTATGAAATGATGAACCTAATAAATTCCGAGCTTATAATCATGAACTGTTCTTTTCTCAACATAACTTCAAAATCTTCTTATGGGATAATTTATTTTGAATCTGGACAAAACTTCCTTCTCCAAAATTCGATCTTTGATTCAATTCAAGGTAATTTGGGTGGATGCATCTCCTTATTGGATGGTAGTTCACAATATGTTTATAACATCATAAATGTTAGTGCTACGAATTGTATTTCTGTTCAAGGGGCTGTCGGCTACATTTCAGACCAAAGCATTTCTATCTCAAATAGCTCATTTCAAAACAATTCAGTTTCAGATTCCGGCGGTTGTTTTTATTTCGATTGCATTCAAGAAAGCAACTATCAATGGCTCATCAATTCCTCTTCTTTCATCAATAACAAAGCAAGACAAGGAGGTGCTTACCATTCGGTGAGATACATACCAATATTTGATCAAGCAACTAAATTTCTAAGAAACAGTGCTCTTTATGGTGAAATTTACTCAGCTTTCCCGGTAAAACTAACCTTGGAAATCAACGGAAGCATCATTGATTGCAACAACAACCCTGAATTGTGCTATATCAGAAGTGACGACATCACCTCAGGCCAAATAATGCCTTCATTAGTTATAATTGTGCTCGATTATTATGGTCAAAAAATGACACTTTTGGATGGGTTAGGTTTTTTGAATGTATATCCAGACGCTGCGAATTTATCCGAGGCCACTTTGGGATTTGACTCTTTTTGGGAAAACGCAGATCCTCTGAGACCTGATGCAATTTTCATAGGGGTGGAAACTCAAATACTAATTGCTGGCAGCTTCAATTTTTCAGAAGCGACGGTCCAATCACAACCTCCTTCCAATATTTGGTTAAAAGTGAAAACCGATTTGATTCCGCAATACTTTGCAGAGTTTATATCAAACTCGACCTTCTTCGATAGGGAAGATAGCACGCAAAGCTATTTTTTTATTTTTAAAATTCATATAAGGGATTGCATCCCAGGGGAAATTTACGCCAATAATATGACTGAATGCTACGCCTGTCCTCAAGGCAAATATTCTTTCACAACTATGGATATATTTTGCAATGATTGTCCAATAGAGGCTAATTGCAACGGTGGAACTCTCTTCATAGTAAAACCAGGATATTGGAGACCTTCTTTATCTAGTGACGACCTATATTCATGCAACATTATGACAGATTCATGTTTGGGAGGACTAAATTCCTCATGTTTGAATGGTTATACAGGGGTTCTATGTGGTGCATGTGAATATGATCAAAATAAAAAATTTTTCCAAAAAGGATTGTATTATTGTGAGGAGTGTGCGAATGTTTGGATTTATATCCTTTTAGTAGTGTTCTTCGTAATTGCGATCATTGGTCTTATAACATTTTTGATCTATTCGAAAAAAGGATCAGATATAGAAAATTATGTCCTAATTAAAATCCTAATGAGTCACATAACAACGGTGTCCTTTTTGTCAAATATCAAAATAAATTTCCCAAAGACCATTCATGTCTTCAGTGGGGTTCAAGCTCCTGCCACCAGTATAGATAGTGTCGTTTTCACGATAGGTTGCTTCCAGGATAAAATTGGAATGTCCAACTTTGAGACAAAGTTGATTCTCTCAACGTTATTACCTGTAGTAACCATACTTTTTGTCATTTTGATATACTTGATATATGGAGTTTATGCTAGAAAAAACCGCAAACAAATAGGAGAGAGTATCATCAATGCTTTGATCATTATTTTAAGTTTTTTCCAACCTTCATTCATCAATTTTTATATCCAAAACCTCAGTTGCGACAAAATTGGAAACACTTCTTATATGACCTATGATATGGAGCAAGAGTGTTGGAATGAAACCCACACGCTATTTTCCATTTTGATCATAATGCCTTTTTTAATTTTATGGATGATCATTTTTCCAATGGTATTTCTTATATATATGATATCACATAGGAAAAAACTACGTGATCCCCATGTGTTTCATCTCACCAGATTTTTCCAAGCAGGATATATTGAAAATCGATTTTATTGGGAGTTTGTTCAAATGTCTCGTAAATTCTCAGTGATTTTATTGACAACTTTCTTAAGAAATAGCCCTCAATCAGTTGTGTATGTTTTAATCCCTGTATTATCTTTGTATTGCGTATTACAAATCATGATGATGCCTTACCAACATTCAAAGTACCATGATTTCAATTTTTTGGAAATGACATCATTGATTGCATGTTTCATTACTTACTATTGCGCAGTGTTTTATACGAGGGTTTTTACTGAACGCAATCAAAACTTTCTTCTTTTCACTATAATTTTTTTTAATTTCGGGTTTTTTAGCTTTTGGGTGAGAAATTATTTGATTTATATGAAGGGAAGAATCAGCAAAATATTTAGTAGCTATCAATTGTCAGGAAATAAATCAACCGATAAAAGAAATTTGAAATCGTTGAATTCGAATGATTCATATGAAATGAAATCGAGAATATCAATGAAATCCTAAGTTTTTTTAGCCACTAATCATGGATATTATTTAATTTAAATAAGGAGGAGCATATCGATAAACAAATACAATATTTAAATCCAAAATCGAATATAAATGAAAAAAAAGTTTAAGAATATTTTAATGAAGATTCTTATTAATATATAAACTTAAATCAAATGTTTTTTTATTTTTTTTTTTGTTAAACTATTCATTTTTTTTTGTTAAACTATTCATTTTTTTTTTTCCTTTAAAAAATTTTTTAATTTTTTTACTAAATTTAATAAATAAGAATTTTTGATTTTTGATTTTTTTTTTTTTTTTCAAAATTTTTAGGAAAATCTTCATTTTTTTTCAATTTATATCAGGTTGTATTTGAAAAATTGTTATTGAATTTAGACGAAAGTTTTGGTCAATTAATTTTTCTATATAAACTAACATAATTGTTTATTAAATATTAAACCATAAACTCTTCGCCTTCTCTATTGAGTTTATTATACCCTCCAGGATAAAGAATCTTCTGTAATCTTTCCTGTTCTCTTTTCGGATCGCAATCCTCATATCCTAAATGAAATAGCATGAAAATCATTTATCATTTTTTTTAATTTTTATAATATACCATGTAATCTGTAAATGTTGGTATCACCAGCCATATCTCCAGCAATTACAATTGGAGAACCATTGCAAAATCTCACCATAGTCTTCGGAGAAGCTGCCCCTTCTTTCGGCTTATCAAATGCAAATGGATCCAACATATTATTCTTTGACAAATCCCATAATTCGAGTCGTCCATCCTTACAAACACTCGCAAACAAAGTAGAACAATTCGGGTTCCATTCAATATCTAACACTTCATCGAACAAATCCAAGCTTTTAAATGAATATTTATAATTTTCCTCCCGCCAATTCCATAATTTCGAAGTCCAATCGGCTGAACAAGTCAAGAAGATATCAGACCAAAATGGATTGGATCTGACTTTATACACCGGACCATCATGTCCATAATAACTTTCTAAATATTGTTCTGCGTAGGATTTACTACAACGATGCACTGTCCCTTCATCAGTTGCCGCCAAATACATGGAGGGCTCTCCACGAATGAAATCGAAACTAAAACCACCAGCCTGTCTGAAATTAGTGCCTTCATTCGTGTTATTTTCCTTTTGAGCCGGATTTGGATGCCTCTTTAAATTCATCAGGTCTTTTTATAAGAAATTTTTCTCTTTAAAAAAAGGCCTTAATTTTAGGAAAAATACCAGTGAACTCTAAGCCTTTTTTCATTGACCATTCGACTATTCGACCATCGGAAGAAATCGAAACCAACGCCTCACCTTTATCACCTTTTCCACCACGATTCACCCAATTCACTTCCCAAACTGCATCTCCATGTTTTCCGTTCATTTGTTTGTTTTCTGCGATTGGCTTTTTTGATTTTGATCATAAAATTAAATTTATCATTTTTATTTTTACTTTATTGTAATTTTTTCTAATATCATAGATCGCCACAACACCATCAATGGTTCCAATAGCCAGCAAATTCGGATTGCTTTCAGAAAATTTACACGAAGTGATTCCTTTAAAGAAAATTCGTCAAAAATAGTTTAAATTAGAGATTATAGATCATTAAATTTACTTGAAGGATATTTGATCACTCTTTCTGGAAATGACGGGTTTTTCAACGTCCAGAACATCACATAACCCTCTCTCGTAGAATTGAGGTCATATTCGCCATAACTCACAGCCAACAAATCCTTATTAATGAAATTCCAATCCGCAGAACTCACGGTGCGATTTTGTGTGAGATCACAACTATATTTAAACAGGTAATTGATAGCCTGTTGTTCCTTCTGTTCTTCCTTCTCATTATCATCTTCCTTGATATCTCTGTTAATGGCACTTCTGCCCAACGCCTTAAATGCAAATCTTTTGCTTTGATCTTCATCTTGAATGGTTTTTTCTTTGGTATTGATCTCTGGATAATTTCTATAAGAAATAATTTCCTTATGATAGGAATTCTGGTTAAGGATTCTATCGATATGTTTGAATGACAAAAGAAGCTTATCTATCATCACCCGAAAAAAAAATTAGAAAACTAAGTCAATTTTACCGATGTCCAATTGTTTGATGTCAGCCTGTTTTTGTGCATTTTTCGATTCATTTATCGCCTCATTCAAAATTTCCGATTCATTCAATTCCCCAGCATTCATTTTGGAAACTTTAGAAATCTGCGATTGATCGATGCCATGTTGTTTTTTTGTGGGATTCCTCAGCAATTTTGAATTAGTGCTTGAAGATTCCCGAATTGATTCTTCTTTCTCCACCCCAGATAAGGTATATCCCCCACCTACACCAGATCCCATATTAGTTGTGCCTTTCAAAGTCCTTCCGGTTTGATCCTTTTTCTCTTTTTGTTGGGCCTCTAGAGCTCCTGGAACCTCTTGTCTGGCATGGATCAAAAGGCATTTCATATCAGTTGAGAGAAGACAGAAAGGGTTCTTGAGATTTTCAAGGAGCTCCTTATCTATGTTTTTCTTTATTTCCAATTGAAGGATCTCATAATCAGAAAGCTGATCCTGAAGACTAGCGTCATATAGATCCCAAACTGAGGCGAAACAACCTCCATCGTATTTTTCAATTCGATTGGATTGTTGTTCCTTTTGTTTGGATTGATAATTGAAGGTTTGTGTGGCTCTTTGGGTGAAATTATCGCTGCCTTTTTTATCATCCATCAGCTTCAAATACTTTTTATTCATTTCCAAAATCGCTGCGTGGATCGGATTGTCTTGCGAAATTGATGACGAGGGGCTTTGGATATAAAATTTAATATGAGTTTAAAGATATTTTTCATAATTTTACATGAAGAGAAGAGTCACAGTTGAGGTTTCAGAAATGTTAATAGGGACGTTTTCATCCAGATCAGTTTCTGTTAATGCCTTCTTGCCTTTTTTCTTCTTTGATTCCTTTTCCTTTTCCTTTTTCTAGATAAATAAAAGTTTTTAACTAAAAATCGATCTGATATTACTTCCTCTTCTGATAATTCCGTGTTTTCTGATTTCTTTGATTCCAGAAACGAGCTCCTTTCCTGTAAATTCGAACTACTGTTCTTAATATCAGAGCTTGAGCTTTTATCCTAAGAAAATTCCTTTAAAAAAACATTAAGACAAATCTCTTCAAACCATTGATTGTAAAGGACTGGTTCTCATGCTGGATTCCAAAAGCGAAGCCGACCCTTTGACTGTTGTTTTGGAGGCTTTTGCTGTTTGTTCCTGTTGTATTTGCGCCTTATATGTTTTTTCCATTTCCTTGAATTTTTCCGTGATCAATCTATAAAAATTTTCAAAAGCCTGCCCCTCAACACATATAAAATTACTTCTTGGGGTTCGCGACCTGATTCTCATGCCAAACCAACTCATTATCTTTATCTGAAGTAGTGGTTTTCATCTTGGATTTGTTATCTTTTTTCTTTAAATAACCCAAACCGCCCATTCGAGTCGACCCTCCAGCCATTTTTCTAATAAATTATAACATTTTATAAGGATTCGCTTAGATCTATGAGCCTTACGTCTTCATATTAGTCGGGTTGCTTCGCAAAATACCCCCTTGAATAGGCTTCGAAGAGGATTTCAACCCTGTGGGACCTGCCTTCAGGGAAGAAGATTCTGCTTTCAACATTCAGATTTGAAAAGAAACGTTTTGTTTTTTTGAAATTTTTATTTTATTATATGTTTTTTTGGAATGTCTTTTGCATTAATTCAGAGCAAATTCAAATAAATTAATTTTTTTTAATGAATTTTATGGAAATTGGAAATTTGGAAAACAGAGCCCGTTTGGATTCGATATCTGAAGAAGAGACTTCTGCGAATTTCTTAGATAAAAGGAAAAAAAATCAAGAAATTAAGAAATATTCTAATGGGTAAGCCATTTTCATTACAACTTTTTAAATAAAACAATGGAAATTAAATAAACAGAGAAGACTTTTCAAGACCTTTGAAAAAAGTAGCCATTGATAATAAAAATTACATCGAAATGGAAACAATGTAAATTATTAATTTTATTAATAATTTTTTCATTTAAAATAATAGCGGACATTTTCATCCGATGGGTGAGGCATTGAGTTTAATCAAGGGAACCATTAATTGTCTTTCTATCCAAACCGTTATTTTGAAAAGAACGACATATCTGGATGAATATAGATGGTATTCATTATATGAGAAAAAGAAGCTGCATTCAAAAAAAGAACAAGGCAAAATTTGTGGACTATCTTATTTTTATGAGATTGAAAGGTTTTTTACTTTCCAATAAAATGTTAGAATAGTGAAAGGAATTGAAAAAGTGAGAGCAAAGTCGGAATCAATGACACAGATGTGATCAAGCTTTTGTCTTCAGTATATGACTTTTTTCTACCCTAAAAAAAAATCGAAAAAATTCTTTTAAATAATTATCGAGATCAATGACATCAACCAATTCGCCAGCTTTGAATATTTCAGGATTGTGATTCAAAAGTCAGTAAAAAATAGAATTTTTTGCCTTAGAAATTGATTTTTTTTATAAAGTGTGCGAAACAATCTCGGTATTACGGAAATGACCATGAATAAAATCGCAGAATTCATCATCGAAACGAACCTAACCAACATCAAAAAAATCGAAATTGGAATAGACAGGTCGAGATAAACTTCTAATAGAATTTATATTATGTTTTGAAGTCGGGGGTTGAAAAAAAATTGCTCAGGCAGTCTCGCACAGGTGATAAATGAAAAAATCATGAAAGAAGATCTTGAATTATTCTCGTTTTTTATATTTTCAAGGTAATTTTCTAGGCGGTTCATCATAATTTTTGAATTAGAAAAAATCAGGATTCATGCGTGAAACCTCTAGCTGAATTGATCCAAAGACAGAAGAAATTGAGAAGTTTGTCCATAAATATTGGGTTATTTATTCAATAAAAAAAAAAAAAGTATTATTTTTTTTTTTTCAAAGAGATATTTCAAGCAAAGCACAAATTGAGAACTATGTCACGGCTGCCTTAGAAAAAAACTCTATTCTCTCAGGTTTGGATTCACTTTCTATTGGGATTTTCTCCAGGTAATTAAAAGGAAATTTTTTTGGTTTTGTTTTAAATTTTGGTATTTTTTGCTTATTTCAAAAATCAAAAAATATCAGTGATCTTAAGGATCAGGATCTAAACCCTCTTTATAGCATGATATATGGCCAAAAAGGTTTATCTCATCTTATGAATGAATTTTCCTTTTGCCTTTGGACGTAATAATGATATTTTTTATTTATGAAATCTCAGGAATTTTATTCAATGTATTGAATGGAAGTTTGGGCAACATTTCGCATTCTTTTCAAAAACTCTGCAGAATGAGCAATCGATCTATAGAAAAATGCAGCATTTTCCTTCGGAAAAAGTAATTTATCAATTTGGACATTTTATGGTTTTTTAAACGTAGAGAGCCTAATGAAGACAAAGAAAAAGAAAAACTTATTGAAAAAATTCTCAAAATCAGAAATAGAAAAGTTTCGATTGGAATTCTATTTATTCAGATTGACTAAAATTACTTGTTAAAAAAAACTTCATAATGGGAATTATTATCATTTATTCTATTAGATTTTAGCAATAATTCATAATTTTTCAACTTTTTTAAAAAATTCCCTTGTTTTCTTCAAAACTTCCTCAACCCCCAATTTCCCTTCAACAGCTCCCCGAATCCATCCAGGTAATTTTTCCTGTATCTTAGCATTTTCGAATCTCTTGTCCACCAAAAAAACTATGGCATAATCATTTTTATGTCTAATAGCCCTCCCAATAGTTTGATTAATGAGTTTCATACAAGCGTTTTCCTGATAACTCACATCTCTTTTCTCTAGGAATCTGCTTTTCTCTATTATTTCCGGAGCTTTTATATTAGAAAATGGCAATCCCAACACTATGATGCCTCTAGCTAATTTATCATTGAAATTGATACCTTCTGATAATCTGCCACCCATAACAGAGAAAAGAAGAGCCCCTTTTGAACTCTTTATCTCTTTTTCATAATCGGAAACGATTTTTGTTGCGGTTTTCGAATCAAAAAAAACTCTTTTTCCTTGCATTTTTTCATGGATTTTGAGAATTTTCATCTTTGAGGCCAAAGAATCTAAAAAACCATAGGATTGCAGGAAAATTATTAATCCATCGGGAATTTCTTTGGCTATTTCATCAATTATTTCAATGGTTTTTGTCAAAAGATCGTCATTCTTCTTATTTTCAAAGTTATATAAAAGGTCCAAGGCAGAATTTTTGGCTTTGGAAATCACCAAAGCTTTGAATTGATCTGGAGTTATGATATGTCCGCATGAAAAAGTATGATATTTATCAATCGGGAATTGTTTCTTGATGAAATTATACTCTGATATAGGTTCCATTGTACCTCCAGCGAGCACCATAGAATGACATTCCTTCAAAACATCTTTCAGACCATTTTCTGAGTCCAAACGCAAGAGATTTATCGACGTTTCAGGTAATTTCTCATCGAATTTTATCAAAAAAATCGATTCTTTGTCATTTGTTTTCATCAACCCGATGAAAAAATCAATGAACAGGTCTAAAATATTAAGTGGAGACCTCAAAATATCATTTATCTCAGTGCTCGTACTGGTTTTTTCGTTTGTTATATTAACACTCATATCCTGGATTTTCTCGATAAACATGTTGAGTTTTTTCGAAAGCTGTGAATTCTCAACAAATGCCTGTAATTTAGTGAAATCTAAAGCCGCAGCATTGATTTCTATTAAGAAATCTAGGATTTTCATTGAAATATATGTGCCTGACTTCCCGTTATTATGCTTTGTTTGAAGGAAGTTACGCACATTATTCAGGAAAAGACAGAGTTGATTCACGTAATAAGAGTTTTTCGCTTTCAAACGCTTCTGATATTTCTCTTGATAGCGCTTTAATTGAGAATAAACCTGACAAATTTGACAAAAATTTAGGGTAAATGAATTAATTTGTGTTATGGTTTCGAGTAAATTATGTGCCTCGTCGATGATTATTATCGAGTTTTTGAGATCGATTCCAAATTTCTCACGTGTGGGCTTGTGGAAAAGAGAAACGTAAGGCATACAAAGGATTTCAGCGTTTTCTATGTTGGAACGGGAGGCGTAATATGGACAAAGGCCGAATTTTTTGCCTTGGAGTGACATTTCTTCAATGTCATTAATTTGGTCCTTTAATAAATTGAAAGCATAAATAAAATAACAAAAATAATTAATAAAATATTATAAAAAATTCCAAATCTAAAATTTAAAGTCATAAACTCCAAATTCCTTAATACAATTCATTTTTTTTGTATAAAAAAATTATTTAAAAATAAAAAAAATAAAAATATACAAAATAAACATAAGAGAGATTTGGTTCCGAAGCAGCTTCGAAATAAGGGCACTTTTGAATTTTTTCCGAGGCTCCATTTTTAATTTTTTTACATGATGCATTTATTCGATATAAGGGTGTTTCAGGCTTATTCACAGAGTCATTGATACATAAAATTTTCCTGGACCCTAAAGTTATGACTCTGAGGTTTCCTAAATATTGTCATTTTTAACCTAACTTAAGTTATTTTATCCCCTTACT
>Ga0302186_10004048_pt1 | contig 10396 bp, 16 predicted proteins | sample II_Bog_E1_2_FD_198782 | JGI IMG/M metagenome (GOLD analysis project Ga0302186, IMG submission 198782) | Peat permafrost microbial communities from Stordalen Mire near Abisko, Sweden - II_Bog_E1_1 | ecosystem: Environmental > Terrestrial > Soil > Wetlands > Peat | place: Sweden: Abisko...
ATTATTTAAAAATCTAAATCAATAAATAAATGAAAAATATTCCCTTGAATTAAAAAAAAAACTATATAACTCTTAAGTTCAAAATTTTTATAATACATATTATAAAAAACTTGAAATTATAATCAAAATGAAATTCGTGCTTTTGCTCACCTTTCTCTCACTTTTCATTGCCCTCTCTTCTTCCAAAGGTTACGCCAGTTACCATCTCTACACTCCAAACTTTCCTCTTACTTCATGTGCATGTTCTGACGGGGAATATGGCTTGATCACCCGCTGGAATTATGAGGACATCTCCAAATTATATCCCTATGTGACAGCCTTTAGTGGAGCCAAATGGAATTCTCCAAATTGTGGAAAATGCCTCCAAATCACAGGTCCTCAAGCAACTGTTTATTTGACCGTTATTGACGTGTGTGGTGATGCTCCTGCTGGTCATGATGCACATTTTGACGTCTCACAAGAAGCTTTCATAGAATTGTTCGGAAGCATTGCTGCTGGGTTTGGTGATGTTGAATGGAGTTACGCGTCAAATAACTTATGCAGGGGAAATTTGGGTTAATAATTAATCAGCTATTTTTTTTTTTTTGCATTATTAATTATCAAAATTATGAAAATATTAAAAATTTAGACTAAAAAATAAGTTTTTATTTTAATTGGTTAAACCATTTTATTGGGAATTTTTCTAAATTTGCATTATTTTGTACTGCCTGAGCCCTTTCTTCAACTATTCTAGATTCTGTTAGTTTCAAATTCCTTCTTATATTCCTTCAGGATTCATATATTGAACCATTCTCTCTATTTAGGTGTTTTTTTATTTTTCATAAAAATTCTGAAATTGGATTTTGAGAAAAAATCGAGAAATTTTTAATTTTCAAAAGAAGATTGGGCATAAGAAATTTAAATTAAAGAGAAAAAATTTAAAAATGATGAATCAAGATCTGCAAAACTCAACGAATATGAAACTTCCCCCAGATCTGGAAATGCCCAAGGGTCATGAAAATTATTCCCTCTCAGATAAAGAAAAATGTCCTTACTTCCAAATTTCAGAGAAAACCAAGGACATTCCTGACAATAGTTTTCCAAACAACCTTTTTCTTAATAATAATAAAATTTTTAAATAGACGGGAAACCCAAAAAAGAGAAAAAACCTAAATCCGGATGTCCTTTCATGCCATCAGAAACCAAAAAGAGTCCAGGTCTTGCTCATTTCCCAGAAGCTTTTGAGTTTTTATTTAATTAAACCCTCCTTTTTAATTTTTTTTTTAAAAAGTATCCCATATGTTTCTCCATTATCATTTTTGCTTGAATTTCGTGGTTTATTTTCAGTTAAAAAAGCAGCCTCAAATCGTATGTCATTTGAAAAATATCCAATTTATCTAAAACATACGTTATATCATGATGATGAACATATGAAAAAGGCTCGAACTTTGGAGACATCTCATCGTTTTTTTGTATATGACAAATTCAAAGATTATGGTAACAAGAATTATAACAAAGGGCTTTACAAAGACGCACTTGCTTATTATGAAAGAGCGTTGAGTTGCTTCAAATGGCTGGAAGTGAAAGATGAGCCTGAAGAAGAGGAGAAAATGGAGGAAAATGTGTTGAATCATCGAAATGTGGAAGAAGATTCAAAGGAAAAAGAAGAAGAGGAAGAACCAGAAGAACAAAAAACTATTGATATGAACAAAGCTTTTCCAGAAATTTCACCTGAGGAAAGACAGAAAATTAAGGAAGAGCAAAAGGAATTCAAGCTGAAATATAAGAAGTTTCTCACCACTTATTCAGATAAAAACGTGGTTTTGCATGATGGAGATGATACGAAAGAAGCATCAGATATTGATATGAGTAAATTTTTTTTTTTTTTTTTTTTTTAAAGATTTTATAGGAAAATCATTACTTTTAACTGTTTATATGAACATGGCTTGTTGTTATATGCAATTATCTCATTTCAGGTTGGCTTTGCAAGCATTAGAAGATGCTTTTGAAATTTCTGATAAGAATTCGCAACTCTTATTTAGAAGAGCACAAGTCAAAAAAATCGATGATTTTTCTATAATTTTTATTTTTAAGGCAAGGCTTTTTAACAAAGATTCAAATTTAACAGAATTGGCTTTGGCAAAGAAAGATATTGAACTTGCGATTGAAATGAGAAGATATGAGAAGATTTTCCAGGCAGAACCAGGAATTCTAAAGATTTTGAATATATCCAATGCTGAGGAAATTTATATAGAAACAGCTCATTTGGTTGAAAAAAAAATCAAGGAAAGGAAGGAATTTGAAGCTGATGCGATAAAATGTGAAATTAATAAATTTTTCTCAGAAATTAGATAAATTTTCCAGATGTTTTGGCTCGAGCGAAGGAAATTCAAATGATAGAAGAAGAATTGATTGCAGAAGGGAAATTACCAAAGGAAGGATATACTGAAAATGAAGAACATTCAGTCGAAATTGAAGAGGATAATTATGAAATGGAATTAGTTCGAGAGTATTTTTTAAAAAAAATTGAGAAATTTTTATTTTTTCACAAGGATGCTGGTGAAATATATAAAAATCATCGAATTTTATCAAGAAAACAAAAATGAAGATCAGATAAAACTCGCTAGAAAAGAGTTTCAACAAACCAAGGCTCTCTATTTGGAAATGATATTTTATTTCACGTTTTCTTTCGACCAAGAAAAAACCACCAATGAAATCCTCAAAAATCTCCTCCGCGACATTAGGCAATTATTTGAATTTTTTATAGAATTTGTGTTCTAACTAAATTCTTTCTTTAATCTTTAGCATTGATATAGATAACCCTAAGATTTTGAAAAGACTAGAACGAATCAAATTAGAGAAAGTCAAGGAATTATTCGAAAGTTAATTCTTTTCTCATAAAAATATTTAATTTTATTTAAAAAAAGATGGCAAATTCAATTTGGAGCTTTTCTATCACACAACCAAAGAATTCTTCAAGAAAAAAAAGGAAGAAAGAGATGAACGAGAGAAACAGGAGGAAGAAAATCAAGAAAAACCACAAAAATCTTCAGCTTTGAATTACCTTTTTTCTCGAAGTTTCTTTATGCAAGTTTTAGTGATAACTTTATTGATTCTGATGTTTTATTACATGAACAAACACACGAATTTTTTCGAAGGGATGATTCGAAAGAATCTCAAGGAAAAATAATTTAAATTTGGAAAAATGAAAATTAATAAAATTAAACTCGAATTTTTCTAACAAATTCTTTTAGTTTTAATGCCCGCCTGAACAAACCCATTTCAATTGGCTTTCCTTGGCAATATTTATAGTTTTATCTAGAGAAATCCAGGAACATTGGCAATAATATCCTGCAAAATTCGCATCTTTTATTAATTTTTTCTTGATTTGTTCAGGGTCCAATGAATAATTTCGAAAGAAAAGATAATCACATTCTTTTGAGAAATAAAAGCCTTTAAAAACATTGACTTTTCTATCGCAATTTGTACATCTTTTCGAGAAATAAATTGCATTTTTCTCAATAAAAAAATAAAAAGAGTGTGTTTTACCTTAATTTATCGCATATTGTCTGACCTTTGAAACATTCGTTTTTACAACAAATGTTTACTTCATTGCTCAATAAAACTTGGAAACATTTACCAGTTTTTGATTGAGTATTCGACTTGTTATTATCATTATTTTTCGCAGTCCCAGTCTTTGACTTATCGTATTTAATTTCCTCTTCCAAACCCATTTCATCAAGCAAAGAATCCAAGTCATTTTTCTTTAATAATTAATAAAAAATGGTTTTTTTTAATTAAGAAAACTTTTTTAGGAGGACTTTCATTGATAGTTTTGGGAGTATCAAGAGGATAAGAAACGATTGGCTTATTGTTCTGTTTTTGAGGAGATTTGACATTAAGCACTTCATCCATGTCTTTTAATAAATCGTCAAAAGGATTGGACATTTTTTTTAATTTGAAATAAATTTTCTGAAATGGTTTTTTTTCTTTTTATGGTATTTATTTTTTTATATGATAAATTATATTAAGAAAGGCAAGTTTTTTTATAAAAGGACTGACCAAATATTTATTAAAATTTGTATTGTGACTGCAATTTCGAGTTAGGGTCACTTGTCGATACAGAAGCAGCGGTCTCCATCAAATCAATATAACTTTTTTTCATGCTTTTCTTCTCAGGAAGCAATAACTTCCCCAAAAACTTCTTCTTCAAATTCAATCTTTTCTCTACAATTTGATCCAACATCTTGAATTCAACGTCGTGTTTTTTCGTAGTGAAATCCTGCCAAAATTCGACATTTTTCTTCACGATCAAATTCAAAGTATTATGAAAATCATCTTCCTCTTGAAAATCTGCTGCATCACTGAGAAAAGTGCTACCCCAACGCCGGATTCCCTTCATGGTTTGTTGTTTGAGCTTATTTCTAGTTTCCATATTCAAAATGGAAAATCTTTTAGGCACTGGACTTGTTGAATTTAAAGTTAGATATTTTGATTTGTTGAATTCTTCCTCAACAAATTTCTTAGAATCAAAATTTAAATCTTTCATTTGTTGGTTGCCAAAGGCTTGAGAGGAGGATATAATTGATTTTTTCTAAAACAAATTACAAAAAATCATTTTTCAAAGAATTTTATATTAATCTAAACTGGTTTTAAAAGCCTAGCTTCCGCAGCATTTAGATTTGTGGATTCTGCGATGTTTTCCATATTGCTTATTCGATTAAGGAAATTCGTCTGGATCTCCAAATTATTAAAAATCATGGTTTTGCGCTTAAATTCTTTTATATTTTGTAACATTTTTTTCTAATTTTTTCTTTACTATCAATGTTTTCAGGACTCAGAAATTGTCCCAATCTTCGTGAGTCTTGCTCATCATGATAATTTTTTTTTTTTTTGGGTTTCATAAATTGCTTTTTCAAAGGCGAAATAATTTCCTCTTCAATTGAATCATTGTCGTTTTCTTCTTCAGAAGATTCTACCACAAGATTGACCCCATCTTTTTGCACTATTTTGAAAGAAGGTTTTTTTACTCAAAAAACATATTTTACTCTCATTTATAGAAAATAGGTTCATTTGGGAAATTATACTTTTAGGCATTTTTAATTCTTGCTCTTGAAAGGCTTCTTCTCCCAAAGTGAAAAACCTGATATTATCTGTGAAAATATTTATTATCTTTGAAAAATCAAAACAAATGATAAAAAAAAACTCATTTGAAAATAATGCCTCTTCTTTAATCTTTCCTCAGCAGTTTTTTGCTTGTTTTCCTTGAGTTTTTTAATGAGATTCTTTTTCGACAAATCTGAAAACTTATATTCTTGATTTAAATCGCTATAATATTTCGCGAGATTAGCGATGCGTTTCTTGAAGTTCTCTCGAACTTTATCTTCATTAACAATGAAATGTTTTTGTAGCAATTCTTCTTGTCGATCTTCTGAAATCAATTCTTTATAACTTTGATGGAAATTCCCCAGATCATATTTCGGATTGGACAAATTCCATCCCTTTCGAGATTTTTTCACATAAAATTTATAAAATTATCAAATTACATTGATTTGAACTTGAGGTGATTTCTTGAGTTTGAGAACACGAAAACAAGTGGGTCCGTCTTTACTTTTTGTGGAATCATGACGACAAAGACCCTTTTTACAAAAATGAAGGGCGCTTTTGGATGGACAGCCTTGATTTCGAAGACTAATATATGTGACTGCATTTTCAGTGTCTGGCTCTGCTTTAAAAGAGTTGAATTTTTGGCATGGCTTCATGGGGGTGGAGCTTTTTTCTAGCATTTTAGAGAAAAATAATTTTATATTAAAAACAATTATGTAGTTTGATTTTCTTAATAAATTTTAATTTTTATGATAATTAATAATTGAAACAAAGGAATTTCTAAAGCTTTTTATTGATCGGATGATTGTTGAAGATTTTGCCATAGAAATCGTCGATTTTCTTATTCAATGCGCTAATATCTGTATAACTATTCGTGTTCTTCTCTTGGAAATAACTCTTGAATCCATTATTATAGATATTCAGCTTGTTTTCTGCGTCTTTTAATATATATTGATTCTGTAAAAACTCCTCATGATTTCGAGACAAATGATTTAAGCCATTCAGATTATGATTATAATGCTTATTTGAATTGTTATTGCCAACATTCATATTGAAAAGCCTTTTGGATTCCGAAACTCTATTCATTCCTGGATTAGTCTTGGGGAAATTCAAAGGATCAGGCTCTAAACCCAAAGTATAAGACCTTAAATAACCTGAAAAACCTCCTGGAGTTTCAAAACTTTTATTAGTTTCATCGAAAGTATTGGCTTTTTTGAGAGATAAAGCAGTTGTGACGGTGTTTTCTTTATTGAATTTCATATTGCTAAATTCTCTCATTAGATTAGATTCTTGTTTTGATTGTTGGAAAATATAAGTCTCGAAAATGCTGCTATATTTGCTAATAAAAGTCTCAAGTATTGGCTCAAGATCCTCTTCCTTCACTCCTAAACTGACATTTTCCAATTCTTTGTTCCTTTTATTATATGTTTTTTAATTTTTTCAAAATATAGTTACCATATGGGTGTTATATTGTTGATTTTCCTCAGAAATGCTACTCCTCCAGCTGCCAAAAGCCTCAGATCCCATTCATAAAAGCCAATGTCTTTAATAACAACTCCTGCTAATTTAACAATATCTTTCTCCATCGTCGAAATCATCTCATAAATCTTCTTCTCATTGTTGATTTTACCATAGAATTGGATGCCTGTGCTGCCACTTGAATTTGCTAGGAAACTGCGACTTCTCTCATTATTAATAAAGGGACTTGCAAATTTCTGCTCTTTATAAGCTGGATGACTCCCATCTGGACTAGGATTCATTGAAGTTTGTTGAATATCCTCTCCGTTTATCTGATCAGAAGTGAAAATCAATCCTTGGGAGGTATAATACTCCAAGAAATCGAAATAAGTGGGAATTTGTAGTCTCCATTCGAGAGAATTTAGGATTTCTCGTTCTGCTTTTTTGAAATCATCATTGTTATACATAGGTGCAGCTAATTTCCTCAATTTCGGTAAAAATGGAATTCTTTCATCGAGTTCGATTGCCTTCGCTATTTTATTTAATATTTATTATGATTTATGAATTTGAGGTTTTTCTTACCTGCTAAGAGAAGACTTGTTGTGGAAAATAGATGAATAGGCGTTAAATCCTCTTTTTCCTTCGACATTATTATGTCGAGAAAAACTATCGCCAAATGAGCCGAATTCAATGAAAGATCTAATTTCTTGGACATGTCAAATAGCCAATCGATAAGACTAGCCCTGTTTTTCGCGTAACTGCACCCTTGATTCAATGATTTCGCCTGAGGAAGCATGGTTTTATGGAAATTTTCGATCAACGGTCGCGAAGAAATGTCCAATTTGAAGGAATTTTTCTTGGTTTTTAACCCAAAAACGTTCGAAACCTACAAAATGTATTTTATTTTATAATAATTATTTTAAAAAAACTTTATTGAGGTAAATTCCGCAATCTTTGCAGTTGCCATATTCCATTTGAGGATCTTGGGGTAGGAAGGAATCGTGCTGGCAAGGGAAAAACGAAGAAAAATCGAGAGGAGAGCGAATCAAGGAAAATGGAGAAGAAAAACTGTATTTGGGGGAGATTTTTGAAGGAAAGTCTTCATGTAGCTTATGCATTGAAGGGGATTTTTGGTGGTTAGTTGTTAATTTTAACGATATGAATTTTTGAGATTTGAAAGTTTTTAAGCTTTTAATTAATATTTGCGAAATTTTCAAAATACAACAAAGACTTTGCAATCGATTTTTTTTTTTAATTTCTTTTTTTGAGTTTTTTTTTTTTTTTTTTTTTTAATTCAAAAATCAGGATGAAAACTCTTAAAAAAATTAACAAATTGAATATGAAAAAAATTTGATTTTTTTTGGGAAAAAAAAACAAAAGAAAATTGTTTTTTTATTAAAAATTTAAAGACGACATCATTTTTGTAATATTTAAAAAAAAAAAATCTATCTTCTCAAGATGCTTCGTTACCTATTCTGTTGTTCAAATAACCCAGCAAGTTTTGAAAGTATGAAATCAAAGTCCAATGTTTCTGCCTCACCTCCCTCGAACTTTGATATTAAAAACAAAACCCCTTCCGAGAGAAATGCTTCTATGGGAAATCAAAATTATTATACAACCAATTCTCTTTTCAACTTGCAAAAAAAAGCAGAAACATCAAGCGGTGAAGAAAAATCAAAAGTCCATCGAGAAAAATCTCTTAACGAGCAAAAAATCAATATGTTGAAATCTCAAAAATCCAGCAAGGAAAAGTCTTTAGAATGTCTTGCAGTGAAAATTGAGGAAAATGAAAATGAGGAGCCAACCCAACCTGAATTTAATCCAAAGATGGAAAACAACAAAACTGATGAAGATATAACTACAGGCCCGATCGATTATAACAAAAAGATGATGAATTATGACCAGGATCTTGAAAAAACAATGATCAGGAGACCTATTGAAGTAAATAAAAAGGGAAAAAGCTTTCAAAATTTGAAGACTGAAAAGATTATGCAAGAAACTCGAAAAGAGTCTTTTTCAGATCAGAAAATCAATAAGAACTTGAATCAGGAAAACAAAGAACTTAAAGAAAAAATCAAGCTTTTACGAGAAAATGTGAAACAAATTAATGAGAACTTTCAAACTATGGAGGCCAAATATGAGAATAAAAAGGAAAAACTGAACATTTGTGAATCCAGAATAAGAGACAACATTGATTATATGAAGGTGATCTCTGAAAAGGATGTTTTAATTAAAGATTTGACTGAAGCTGTTGCCACTTTGAAGACTTCCTTAAAAGAGACTAAATTAAATTATATTGCTTTGAGTTCACCTGAGGTCGTAAAAAAAGCCAATCAGAATTCCATCAAAAAAGCAAAAGAAAAATCAATTGTTATTAAGATTGACTCTTTATTGGCTATAAAAAAAGGTTGGGAAGTTCAAAAAAACTCGTTAAAGCTTGAAAAAGATGCTGAATTTTTGATTTTTGGGCTTATAGGGTTGAAAAACACTGGCAAATCTTTTCTTTTTAACAAATTCAACGATTCAAATCTCAATGAAGAAGATTATTTCCCAACTAATGGTTTAAATATCCTAAAACTCCAGGACTCCAACACTATTTGTCTTGATAGTGAAGGGATAGGTTCTGCAGCTGAGTATTTTTCAGAAGCGTTTCTTGATAAATTGTCTATAAAAAAGGAAGAAATCTTGAAAAATGATGAGTTGAATGTTCAATTAATGACGGATCGCATTTTAACCGACCTTTTTCTTAATGATTTGATTTGCGAAATGAGCAATATATTTATAATAGTCGTTGATTTCCTTAATCAAAAGGAACAAAAACTCATCGAAAGAGCCCGAAACACTCGAGATGTCAAGAAAAAAATCATCATAATCCATAATTTTAAAACAATTTCTTCTAGGGAAAATCTTGATTTTTTCATTGAAAAATATGTGAAAAATTGCTTCAATGTCATTCCTTCAATAATCCCCCAAACTGAAACCCCTTTCTTTATTGAGAAAAGTGATAATAATAAAGAAAATATCCTTCATTTCATTCTCGCGAAGGAAAATTCAGAAGCTGGGAAATTGTTTAATCCAGCGACTTTCGAACATTTGAAGAAAATACTCGACACGAACCTTGAGAAGAGAAAATTTGACTTTTCTAGTGATTTTATCAATTTTTTCGAGGATAATTTCCGCAGATATTTCAAATTCCTGAAACCAGTTCAAAATGTCAGTTTGTCAGTAGGAAAAGATCGTGTTTTTCTGGATTTCAATGGAGATTTTCAAGTTGCCAATTCGATGTTCAATGATTATCTTCCCCGAACAACTACAAACCCTTCTTTTGATGTTTTCGAATTGAAAGATAAATATCAATGTTTTATTGAAATCAGTGATTTAGAGACAAAAGTCATGAATTTATTCATTGAAAAAAGAAAAACAGGATTGAATTTACTTGTCATCAAGGGAATGAAGAGAACTAGGAAAATCGACGAAATTGAAAATGTTATGGGGAATCGAAAAACTGGAGAATTTGTTTTCGAGATCCCATTGGGAGAAAATAAGATAACATTAGAAAAGGACATCAAATATGAATATAAAAAGGGGGTTTTATTTGTTCAGGTGGGGAAGAAAGTTGAAGAAGAGGAAGTGGATCTTTAATGTTATTTAATTAATTACAATAATGCATCACATTTTTTGTGGATGAAATCATAATTGAATAAATCCTGAGAAATTCTTCCTTAAAAAACGTTTTTAAAAAAAATTATTTCTTCCAAATTATAAATAATAAATAAAAAATTTATTGTTCAAAAGAAATTAATTATCAAAATAAAATTGAAAAAAATAATTATATGGATTTTTTTTGAATTTT
>Ga0302186_10004049_pt1 | contig 10390 bp, 10 predicted proteins | sample II_Bog_E1_2_FD_198782 | JGI IMG/M metagenome (GOLD analysis project Ga0302186, IMG submission 198782) | Peat permafrost microbial communities from Stordalen Mire near Abisko, Sweden - II_Bog_E1_1 | ecosystem: Environmental > Terrestrial > Soil > Wetlands > Peat | place: Sweden: Abisko...
TATCTTTCAAATGAAGAATTGAATATTGGAAAAATTTCATCAAATTCTTCTTTTTTATTTTATGTATTTAGTTTATAAATTTCGGTTGACATAAATTTTAGTTTTCCTCCTTTTATTATTCATAAATCGTCAATAAAATATAATTTATTAAAAAAATAAATTTTCTGTAATTTTTACAAACTTTTAAATAAATGTTTAATGCAAGGAAAATTTAAATTTTTTATTGTAATATTTTATGAAAAAGCTAATTTTTTCTTTTGTTTGATTGAAAAAAAATTTTGATTAAAATAGGTAAAAATTGATTCTGATCATTTTTCCTAATTGACTCCTTTTTGCTTAAAAGCCACAAGTGACAAAGCAATTATCTAATAAAAAGGCAAATAAAATAAAGTCAAAAAAAAAAAATGGAAGCTTACCAAACATATAGGTAAAGTAATCCATATCATAGCAATATGAAGTACCATAATATGAGCACCAAGGGTCCAAGTCTGCAGTTTGTTTGATTGCCATAGGATAAACAGCTTCCTGACTAATCATGGCTCCGCAAAGTGGATTTGTCATATCTAAGTAAATAAACCCACCATCGCCCCAATCAGTTCCCCATGAATTCTTAATAATCCAGGTCGTATTGGAATATCCCACTAAAAGCACAACATGATCATTTATGCCTTCCACGCTCGTACAATTGGAAAAGATCCCTCCACCATAAGAAAACCAATAATCCGCATAAACCGTGACAACGACAGGTTGGTTGGCAACAGCACTCATCAATGCGGTTGTATCTAATTCCTGGACAAAATTGGCTCCAAATGATTGAAAGCTTGATTTAGATGAAAGACCATTGCAAGAGGCAGCTCCTTCATCAAAAACACCACGATTTGAAGTATAGGGGTAAACAACTTCGGAAACAGTCCCATTGAAAAAAGCCCAATTCATCGTCAATCCTGGGTCGCCACCATCACACCCATTATTCCAAGTGTCGCAATTTATATGCTGTTGCTCTGAGAAATTAGACGAGGCATTTGTTGCTGAGCTGTTCATAATCAAATTTAGACTTTCTAAGGCAGCCACTGTTGCGAAAGCCCAGCAAGCCCCACAACTCTCTTGATCTTTCACGGGAGTGACCTTGCCCGCAGCTCTCCAATCGACAGATGCTGGGAGTATTCCAGCGTTTTGTTTTACCATGGTTGTTTTCTTGCTAACCCATGATGTATGATTTAATGGAAGAGGAGGTGAGGCGTGTCTATTGGTTTTGTGCTTGTAGTTTAAATAGGTTATATTTTTTTCATCGAAAGAAAGGTCACTAAACTTATTCAAAGTGACGTTCCAGTGGGCTTTACTCTCACTGACTTCTTTGCTGTTTTCCAACCAATTGGAAAACCTCGTCTGATCTTCACTGCTGTTGTAGCCTTTGCCATGTTTTGTCTTGTATTTCGCCCATTCAGCAAGCAAGCTTTGGTTATTGTAATCAGCATTATTCAAAGTTGGGGCAACTACCTTAAACTTGAGATTTCTTCTTGATAAAGAAGAAACAGATATAAATAGAAGAGAAACTTCTAAAAGGATCAGGAAGAAGGAAACTGAATATTTCATTATATGAATGTAATTTTTGAAAAAAATGGTCTTTTTATACCAAAATTTTTTGAAATTAAAACGATAAGGGGATCGTTTTTACTAATTATATGTTTTTGTAATTTTTTTGCTTTTTTTTAATAACTATCTGTTTTTTTTTTGAATGATCTTAAATTTTTTCTTCAAAAAATAAAATTGGCTTAGAACTGTTTGTTTTTTGAATGATCTTAATTTTTTTCGTCAAAGAATAAAATTGGCTTACGAAGAAGAAAAATATAATAATACTCCCAAGATCTCATAAAACGAAGTGAAATACAATAAAAAGTAAATATACATCTTTTTATGAAATATATGATGCTTTAAATTTTTATTATTATCATTTTCACTAATTTTTTTTTGTGATCATGCGGATTTTGATAAGCATTCATGAATAATTTATTTATTTTTTAAGCTTTTCACCAAACGCAAAAATTAGTTGAATTTAATAATTTTGAAAAAAAAATTATGAGAATTTTAATCTCTAAATACAAAAATGCATGTAATTTAAGAAAATATGTGTTTTATTAAAAAAATTTCAAATTATTTCTATCAGAATTTATTGCGATTAAAATTGATCCATGAGGAAAATTATTAATATTTATTTTTAGATTTCAAAATATGAATGTGAAATTTTTCATAAAATAAAACAACTAATTTATTGTATTTTTTTAATTTTAATTAATTTCTCTCTTTGTTTTTTCATGAATTTAAAATATTATTTTTAATTTCCAAATTTCTTGGTATTTATTGCTCCCGGCATATTTTTCAGCATCTGATTCCACGAATTCTGAAATAAAATTATTTCGTTTTCATTATAATTGCTCATGTTTAAAATAGGAAACTTTCTCGAAACAATATCAAAATTGTATGGAGTTTTCGCCTTTCCCTTTTCTTCCCAATGCACCGTTCTTGAAGTCTTTGGGATTTTTTCTTCCAAATTCACCAAAATATAATAAAAATTCGAATAAAGAATGATTTTCTTCTTATCTTCAGGATGTAGCACTATTCCCACTATTCTGTTTAATTTATTCACATAATTGGAAGGAAACTTCTGAAGATTTTGAGAGCTCCATTTATCCAAGCATTTGTTCTTTAAGTCAAAGACTGCAAATTTATTATTTTCATATGTAACGAACAATTTTTCTTCTTGAATGCTAAATTTGAAGCTAGTATAACCAAACGGCATGATTTCTGGTATTTCATAATGTAGTTCCTTATCTTTGAAAATGAGAATGGTGTTTTTGAGTTTAGACCCAAGTGCCACATAATCTTCCTCTAAACTGGTTTCGATTTGATCAAAAATCTCATTTTTCAAAGTAGTCACGAAATTTGATGATTTTTCCAAGATGTCATATTGATAATATTCGCTTTTGGCTGAAACATAATATAAAATATTCGAATCTGAGCTGAACCTCAATGCGCTTGCTGAGACATCCTCGATTTCCATCAGTTTTTCCAATTGAAAACCCACAATATGATATAATGTTATGCTATATAGGGTTGAATAAGCTAAAAATGTCCCACATAAGCTCAAACATGATGAAACAATGGCTTTTTCCTGATTTTTGACTTCTATAACAAATCGAAATTCCTTCTTTTCACTAACAAGCTCCCAAATTTCCAATCCGAAAGGCTTTTGATATAAAATGAGGTTTTTTGATGAATCGCTTGTTTGTATGAGATTTTTGTTCTGAAGGCCTGTGATATGCCTCAATTTAATCTCTATTTTCTTTTCGAGTTCCATTTTATTTTCTTCTTTTTGCTCGATTTTCACATTTTTCTCATTTTCAGCGAACATTCTTTCAATAAATCGGCTTCCATTTAATTTATATAAACACATATCAGTCGTCAAACCCCCTGAAATCAACAAATCATCATTTATCAATACTAAGCTATAAACATCATGGGATTGTCCCCGTTCCTGTGAAGTTATGACCCAATCATTGCCTTTTTCTTCATTATTCCCATCATTTAAATTTTCTATTGAAATAATGCGTGAATCACTGCCTGAAGCATATATCGCATTTCCTTTGGAATTTGCGCATAAACATAAAATGTCCGCCTGATGGAAATTCATGTTTTTCACTAAAGTTCCAAATTTAGTCTCATAAAAATTCAGGTTTCCATTGGAACATCCGAGGATTAAATTACCCGCAACACAAAGCATTTTCCAAGCGAACACGGATTTTTTCTCATTAGTGGAAAGATTAATCACAAGAGTCACATTCAACAATTTGTCGAATTTTCTCACAAATCCGTTTTGATAGGATACATAAAAAGAGTTGCTATCGGAATCATCCCAAATGCAGGCCAAAGTCTTCGAATTAAAATTCCTGGCAGATTTCACAAAGCTGAATTTTGAACTATCTTCTTTATATTCATAGATTTTCAAAGACCCATCATCTGAAGCTAATACATATTCAGATTTAATGGCATTGAAAGAAATATCATTGAGAGACCCACCGGGAATGAGCATTGCTTGGGTTGGTGCCAGAGAATGGAAATTATATTCATAAAGCATGCCATTTTGACAAATTACGAGAAGACTGTCATTTCTATGGAAAATTATTTTTGAAATAAGATCCGAGGCATTGAGATTATAGGAGAAAAGGAGGCAAAATGAGGGGTATTTATAGATTTCTATGGTGTTTCTAGCATCTCGAGCCAAGACTAAAAGACTCTGTTGGGGGCAATATGCCAATGAAACTATGGGGGATAACTCATAATTTATAAAGCCACAAGAGTTCATTTTGAACCTGGGAGCCTTTTTTTTGGGAGGGGGAGCGACTGAGACTATTTCTTGTTCCATTTCAATATATTCTTATTAAGGGTCAAATTTAACAAATATTAGATATTCCTTTGAAATTAAAGGTTCTCATCAAAAACAAAGAAAACAATCAGAAGTGATTCCTTAGGCAAAACTGATTCATGATTCTAAACGACTCTTCATATATGAGCTTTACTTAAAAATTATTTCAATATATTTCTTAATTTATCGTTAAAATTTTGCACTTTCTTAAAATGGCAGATCTTGAAAGTCATCTCCTTGAGCATCCATTGCTTGCCAAGCAAGAAAAGAACAATCAAACCATCACAACAATGGCAGAGGGTATGGAATCTATCAACCAAATTCCCCCTGGTCGAGAACAATCCGGGCTCCTTGAAAACCCAGAGGAAATGTCAAGTCCTGAAGAGCCTTTCATTTATGATTTACCCAATGTAGAGGGTGTCACTAAACGGGTGATGTGTAAACTGTTGACAGTTAGTGTTGTATGTACTGTATTGATGATTGCAGAGGTCATCGGGGGGCTTTTAGCAGGTTCATTGGCTATCATGACGGATGCCGCGCATCTGTTTTCAGATCTCTCAGGGTTCTTTATTTCTATTTTTTCTTTGTGGCTCACTAAGAAGCCGTCAACGAAGAACCTGTCTTATGGATACCATAGAGCCGAAGTGATAGGTGCTTTGGGTAGCATCATTTTGATTTGGGGCCTGACGATTTGGCTGGTGGTCGAGGCAGTGAAGAGATTGATCGACAGGAGTTTTGAGATTGACAGGTACTTCATGTTAGGAACTGCAGTGTTTGGGCTGCTTTGTAATTTGTTGATGGGGAAAATCCTGCATGGTGGTGGGCATCATCACCATCATGGACATGATCATGGACATGATCATGGACATGATCACGAACATGGACATGATCAACATGATAAGCATGAAAAAGAACATGATCATGGGCAGGAACATAAACACAAAGAGAAGAAAGATAAGAAAGACAAGAAGAAGAAGGATAAGAAGATTAAAGCTGTTGAATGCGCAGGTACATTTCTAAATTAATAATGGTCATTAATAAATTAATTACAAGAATCAATCAATTCTGGACTTGCAGAAATAAAGATTGACCAGCATGATGACCATCATGACCACGATGAACATGAAGATCACCACCACCATGAAGACCAGCATGAGCATGAAGACCATCATGATCACAATAAAGATCATGAACACGATCATGACCATGATCATCATGAGCACGACCATGAACATGAACACGATCATGAAGATCATGATCATAAACATGAAGAGCATAAACACGAGCATGAAGGGGAGCATGACCATGAGAAAACAGATGAGAAACAAACTAAAAATAAGGATGCATCCAAAAACAAAACAAAAAATCTATCAATGATTACTGAACATGACAATTACAACTTGAGAGCAGCCATGATTCACGTTATAGGCACTTTTGATTAAATTAACCAATTATATTTATTTATTTTTTTCTTAGGTGACACAGTCCAAAGCATTGGTGTGGTAATTGCATCTTTGATCATTTTCTTCAACCCAGATTTGAAACTAGCCGATCCCATTTGCACATTCATCTTCGCCATTCTTGTCGTTTTCACCACAGTTCCTGTTGTTAAAGATGGCATGCGAGTTCTGATGGAAGGAGTGCCTGTCGGAATCGCCATGAATGAATTTGAAGAGAAACTTAATCAAATTCCAGGGGTGAAAGAAGTGCATGATTTACATATTTGGTCTTTAAGTGTTGGGAAACCAGCTATGAGTGCGCATTTGTTTTCCGAGAACACTAGCTTGAGTTTAAAGGAAGCGACAAAATTGTGCAGAAGATATGGAATTTATCATTCGACGCTTCAAATTGAGAATTGGCAAGAGAAAAATGACAAGGATTTCATTAAATGTGAACATAATCTTCATTAATTGTTATTTGTTAAAAACCATAAAAATTGAATCTCAGTAATTAATTCATAAAATTGTTTAAATAGATAAAGCTATGAATTTTTGAAAACAAAATTAATTTTATTGAAAAATAACATTGTTTTTTATATTAAACTCTATTTGATGTGCTCTCGTCAATAATCGGAATGCTGTCCACATTTACTTCTTCTTTCAAGAAATTTTTTATTTCAATGTACTTATTTCACACAAATTAATGATAAATTTGTGATTTTTATAAAAAAACTCTTTTTTTTGTTGTCGTTTTGCTGTTTGATTCAAGGACTTCAATGGGACGTTCTTCCAAAAAGGTAAAAATTAGTTTGAAGTGTATAGTTTTATTCGAAATGCCTTAATTAATGTTTGAACTAAAAATCTGTCTAAATTTTACTATCATGTCCACGTTTCACTATTTGTATATTGACAAGATGAGAGAGCTTTTTAAAGATAATTGTGGAGCAACAGAAAATATTTTTCGTTTTTATTCTAATTGAGTCTTTCTTTTTTTTTATCTGGATTATACAAAAAAAAAAAACTTCTTTACCGAAGAATCAAAGGTGATTTTTTCTGATCTTATAGCTAAAATAAAACTAACCCCCAAAACAATTATGATGACAGAAAGGAAATATTGCCACCAATATCTAAATGTATTAAATAATTTTTTTTCTAATTACATGTATTTTTATTTCTTACCCCTCTTGAAATCCATGGAAAAGAACAGAATTAGGATTGCCAACACTTACATGATATAATAAATACAACCCAATGATCGTGATTAAACTGCCCACAAACCAAACAGCCATTGGATATTGCTGAATCACTAAGAACTTCTTTTTGTCGGACATGCATTGTTTTTGATATTCTGCTAAGACCCAGTCAAAGTTTAATAAAAAAAAATTAATGAAAGTTACACAAAAATATGTTTTGTGTGTTTTGGGCTCCTTCTGCATCATCATATGCGTGTTGTCTTCTTTTTTTATTGGCAACTGCTATAAGTCCAGCTCTTCCAAATTTCATTTTTGATGAAGAATTTAATTAAATAAAAATTAGTTTCTGTTTTATGAAAAAAATAATTAAAAAAATTATAGTCAAATTCAAATAAAGTTATAATTTTTTTTGATTTTGCCATTTTTTTTTTTTGTAATAATTTATTAATATTTTATTAAATAAAAAAAAATTAAAATATATGGTTTGGTCTCACAAAAATTAAAAAATTTTTGAAAAAAACAAAATATTTTATATCCAAAATAAAAAAAATAAGATCGAAAAAAATCCTTTCATATAAATTTAAATAGATTTTCAACCTGAAATCATTCTCAAAAAATAAGTCATATGAAACCATATCATAAATTGAAAGGATTGCCATCTTCCTTCAGTCGAAACAAGACACCTCGGTTCCAATATCTGGCCTGGAGACAATCTTTACTTGATCATTATATAGAAACATACACGTAAAAATTTGCTCCATTTCATTTGTCAATAAATGAATCAAGTTATCATGATTCCTATAAAGAATATGATAGTGATTATAGGGAAGTAACCACATATGCCAAGAAAGGCTATTTAGTGAGTTATGTGGATGAAGGATATGAAAACTCTAACATAGTGATGACCATTCTAGAGAAATTTAAACCAAAAGTCTAAAAAAATCCAGAGGAACTTTAAAAAATTTGTAAAATAAAACAAAAAGGCTATTTTGCTTGGAGGACTCAATAATAACAATGTCGATCGATATATTGATGGTATTATAATATTTTAAAAAAGATTAGTTATATGATTTTTTGATAGGATTTAATATGTTCACAAAACCACCTTTGATTTATCAGGGTATTGAGCATTTGCTAGCCAGAGAACGAATGACGAAATACTTCGTGAGGGAAATGCCTTTAAAAGATCAACATTTTAAGCTTCCGAAACTGAATTTAATTTTTGAGCCGAACAAATATGAACATACTCTTTATTTTTCTGTATTATTAATTCATTAATATCTCTATATTATATTGAGTTTCTTTTAATATTTAGGATAATCTTTCTGCTGCTTATTCAGCTTGTATTTCTATATCAGATAAATTGCTTTTTGCAAAACCGGACAATCATTTATTCTTGGAAGATTTGGTTTTGAGGATAAGTGTGGAGGAATTGAGAGCTATATTTTTTGATGTCATTCAAACGATAATTGAGGAGTTGATTTTTATTCTTGAGTCTACTAAATCGATTATTTTGTTAATAGTGTAGAAAAGAAAAACTTGCAATGGTCTCATGATGTGGATAGTGTTTATGAAGTCATTTACCAGACTACCAAAAGTAAATATGCTGAGAGGCTTTATGAGTATTTTTATAATAAAAACATCGTGGCATTTAATTAATTTTTGATAAAGAAAAATGATCGTTTACAATTCTTCTCTTTTGAGAACTTCATTAAGATTATTTGGAGATTCGGCATTATTGGTTGACTATTATTTGGCAAATTATGTTGAATTGACCAGGTTTTTTAAATTAGTATTTAAGCTTTTAACTTATTTTTTCTTTTTTAAAAAGCAATGAACCTCTTTTGCCTGAATTTGATCAAATATTCAGAGCTTATTTAGATGATAATGAAAGCAAAGTTCGGAAATTTAAGCACGTCAAGCAAATGGTGAAATCTTTAAAAGACACCATCAAAAATGACAAAGAAAGACTCAAAATAAAACAAATGTTGAATGATAGTGATCTTAACTACAATTACCGTAAAAAAGAAATGCCTCTGTTCGAATCAGTAAGCAAAATGGACGCTGATGTTATAATAGAAAAATATGTGATTCTTTCACATTTAATCACTCACGACTTGAGATTTTACCTTGAAGTGGGAGAAAATCCGTTCAAAATAACTATATTCAAAGATGTTCTGGCCCAAAAATACCCTGATACCCAGTCACTTCGGAAGAAATTCATGGAAATTAATGAAAAATTTAAGCCAGTTTTACATAAAGTTCAGAATTATTTCATTAAAAAAATCAAGGATGATGATGTTGGTGGTCGACCTGATTATTTGTCAAGTAAAATTTTGGCTTTCTTTTTGTCTAAAAAATATGGTTAGTGAAGGATCAAGAGGAAGTGATGCGATATAGAATGGGTAAGGGAGAAATGGATTACACAATCGGATTTTTGAATCGAATAAAACAACAACAACTCATCACCACGTTGCTTTACATGCAAATGCAAAAGATCATCAAAAGAAAAATGTCCCAAGGTTTTTTTAATTATTTCCAAATGACAAAAAAAACAGTTTTTAAAAATTTCTATTAGGCATCCCCCAAAACGACATTCTTTTACATCTAAAGAATATCGAACAAGGTAATTACACCAAGAATAATTTACAAACCCTGTTGCGATTGATTGCAGAAGCTAATGCTGAATTAAGGTTAGTTAAGCTCCCTTCATATTACAAATCAACATTCCCACAAATCAAAGATAAATTAGTTTCAGATCTTAAGAGCTCCTTGCAAAAAATATTAGATTTTGTGTCTGCAGAACAATATATGGTTTATAAGGATGATAAGGAAAGAGAACAAAAATTGAGATTTTTCATTATGAACCAAAATATTCCTTTGCAAAATTTAGAAAAGCTTTTTCAGAAGAAAAATCCTAATGATGAAAATGAAATCGATCTTGATAAACATTATACCGAATATATGGATAGGGAAGAAAAAAAAGCATACACAATAATTTATGGACCTGAAGGGGTTAAAGATCCAGAAATTCCAGAGGATTTGGCTTTGAAGACTACTGAAGAAATGGAAGCTCTGGGGTTCAAACCTATGGAAACAGTGGAATTCGAAACTGATGAGACAGGGAAGATTGTCAATTCTGATTTGACAGACGAAAAACGAGAGAAGATCGAAAAAATTTTAAAAGATGTCATGTCAAAACCAGAGAAAAAATAATTTAAATTTTAATTTTTATTTGAAATATTTATTTAAAACAAAAATCAAGGAAAAGAAAACAAAATTTTTTTAAGATGCTTGCGATTCTTTCGATGATTTTAATAAATACTTTTTTTTTTAAA
>Ga0302186_10004052_pt1 | contig 10382 bp, 5 predicted proteins | sample II_Bog_E1_2_FD_198782 | JGI IMG/M metagenome (GOLD analysis project Ga0302186, IMG submission 198782) | Peat permafrost microbial communities from Stordalen Mire near Abisko, Sweden - II_Bog_E1_1 | ecosystem: Environmental > Terrestrial > Soil > Wetlands > Peat | place: Sweden: Abisko, Stordalen...
TCAATTTTTTGTTAATTTCTTTGTAAAAAAGTCGCAGTTTTTCCAAAATTCAAAAATAAAAAAAAAAAAAAAAAAAAAATTATAAATTCCAAATTTTTTTTTAGGTAATAAATTTCCTTTATATTAACAAAAAAAATAACTCTTCAAAATGAAAAAAATAACTCCACCAGCCCCAATCAACTTCAGTTCTTCCGATTCCGAAGGCAGCGATTTCTCATATAACAGTTCCTTTGATGAGAAAAACGAGAAGGATCAAAACGAAATTGCCAAGAACGTCCAATTGCTTAAGGACCAAATGAACCATTTTTTCTTAACTAATCCGGAATTTAAAAAAAATATGAACTTTGAAGAATTTGACTTCCAAACTGCTGGTAATCCTGACCCCAAGAAAAAGACTATTAAAGAAAAAACCCTCTCTCAGAATTACTTGGATCAAAATAATAAAAATGATGTTCAAAAAATTCAATCCCCAAAAAACACACCTGAGGATTTGACAACTGCTGCCCAGAATAAAAAGGAAAAATCGAACAATTATGCTAAATATTGGGGACAAGTCACTGATAATATCCTGAAGGAAAGCAAGAAAAACATGGGACCCAGCGTAGAATATATAAATCATAGGTTGAATCTCTTTCGAATGGATTGCGAAAAACCCTCAGTACATGATATTCTGCTCGCTGAGAGCAAACAGACCAATAATTTTCAAAACGTATGGTTTTTTCTCATAAAAAATATTTATTTTATAATATAAAGCCTAAAAAATCAAAATCTCTCAGCAATGTAGAGAAAATGAAAAAGGAAATACATGAAAAAGCTGAAGCGAAACTTAGAGAAGAAACAGGCGATGTGCAATACTTTTCGTATAAGAAGAAGATTCAATTCCATTTCAGGATTTCGAAGGAGGAGAAAAAATTAGAGGAGGAAAGATTGGAAAAAGAAAAACAAAATCATACCAAATCTCCCACACAAAATAAACCGCAAATCAAGGAACCTGATTCCCCAGGAAGAAAAAATCCAGAAGTGTTTGAAAGGTTGTTTCTCGATGCAAATCGGAAACAAAATAATTTGCAGAATTTGTTTGAAGTGGAAGAAATTTTAGATAAAAAGCTGACGACGACGCCTGGAGAGGATCTTTATAGGTTATTTTCTTTATTTTTTTAAAGTTTTTTCTTTTTTTTTTCCTTTGGTAATCAATTTTTTTTTTTAGTTGTTTAATATTTTCTATTTTTATATTTTTTTTTATTTTTTTTATATTTTTTTATATTTTTTTATATTTTTTTTAATTTTTTTTAATTTTTTTAATATTTTTTATGGAATATTTTGGAAATTAATTTGATAACGCAAAAAAAAAAAATATTTTTTATTTTATTTTTTTTTAATTTTTTTCATGTTAAATCAATGCTTTATTGAAAGGCTTTGTTTAATTAAAAGAGATATTTTTGTGTTTAGACTTTTTATAATTTAAAAGAAAATTTCTCTAATATTTATAAAACTTTTTAACTAAGGCAATTAAAAAAATGTCCTGATGAAGATTCAATCAAAAAAACCGCTTTGGCCTATTTGAATAATTATAAGGCGAAAGCTGAAGAGAATTTTGATTTGAAAAATAGCCTTTTGAATCATATACCTCGTTTTTATGGTGACGAATCTAAGGAGTTTAATATTTTTTTCCCTGATTTTTCACTTGCAAAAGGAATGAACCAAAAGCAGATTGATGCGATTTTTGAACGTCCTGAGAATTATGACAATTTAGACGGCAACGTTTTTCTTTTGAAGAAAATGAAGAAAATAATGAATGGGAACATTATAAAATATTGGAAACATCTTCAAGATTCGCAGAAAAACTAATCATTTTAAGAAAAAAACTCATAAATTTATGTCTTATTAGGAATTTTCATAAGAATTTCTTCTAATTTCTATTTTTTTTCAACAGTTATAAAAACTTTTCTTTTTAAAAACTATTCATCTCTAATGGATCAAGTTGATTACCAAAAGGCGCTTTTAAACTATGAAAAAGCACAAAGCAGCCAGAGTTCTAATATAACAAAAATCCAAACATTGATCTCTCAAACAAACTATATCGATGCCTTAAGTCTCATTCTTGAAACTATTAATAAATTCGGTCCTTTTATAACTTTACACAATTTACAAGCTTTCGTTTTGATGAAACTTGAGCGTTCTTCTGATGCTTTAAAGATCCTTCAAGAGACCCTTTCCCTCGAGCCAAATTCTTTATTGACTCTATATAATCTGGCTCAATATTATATCGGGAAAAATGATTATCAAACTGCTATTGAATATTTAGAAAAACTATTGGTCAATGATCAATATTGTGTTGAGGCGTTGTTTAGTGTGGGTTTTTGTTATGAGAGTATGAAAAATTTGGAAAAAGCCAAAAAATGTTATATTCATGGTTTTGAAAGTTCAGGGAATCATGATATTCACAATTTGAAGAATTTATGTCGGATTTATTGTGAGGAAAATGAATTGGAAAAGCCTTTGAATTTTCTGGAGAAATATAAAGGTGATAAAGAGGATATTAGGGGTATAAAAGAGATTGTTATGATGAATTTAAAAGGGGAAATTGAAGAAGTTGATGTGAAGGATGTGAAGATCTTATATAATAGAGCGATAGGGTTGATGAAACAAGGGGAAAAAGATAGAGTGTTGGATGAATTTGAGAAGATCGAAAAACTATTGTTAGCAACAGAGAAAAAAGGAGAAAATGAGACGATTTTATTGATGGTTTTAATAAATAAAGGGAAAATTCTGGTTGAGAAAGATTTGATGGGAGAAGCTATAAAGGTTTATCAGAAGATCAAGGAAGAATTTGAAGGGAAGATTCCAATGCAAGAACTAGATAAAAAAATTGAAGAATTGAAGAAAATGCAAGAAATGAAGAATAATCAAAAAAGCATGGGAATGTTCGCTTCTATAGAAACTACGAAAAGTGTTAATCGTAATGAAAATGTGACGAATGTGATTGAAAATAACAATATGAAAGAAGAACATGTGTTGGAGATCTTGAAATCAAGTAAAAGTATAATAGAAAATGAACAAGGAGGGGAAACGAACAATTATAAAGAGGCATCGATAAGCAGGAAAGGATCGAGTAAAATGGTGATGAAAAGCACCATGGAAGAGAAAAATGTGAAAGAACCAAAAATTGAAAAAAAGCCAAGCGGAAGTGGAGGAATTAACAAAAAAACAAGCGTAGTTGAAGTGAAAAGCGATATAAAAGGAAAAAAAACAGGCAAAGAAGAAGGGAAACTAATGCAAAAATCAGTTGTCCAGAAGAAAGAAAGTGAAAAAGAGAAAACCAATGAAAAAAATGCAAAAGAGAGAGAGAAAAAGGCAGAGAAACCAGAAGAAAAACAAAAGAAACCATCAGAAAAACAACCAGAAATGAAATTAGAGGAAATAAAACCAGAGAAAAACATACCAGAGAAAAAGCAACTAGCACAAGAAAAACAACTAGAAATGAAACCACAAGAAAAACAACCAGAAATTAAACAAGAAAATCAACCAGAAATGAAATCAGAAATGAAATCAAAAATGAAATCAGAAATGAAATCAGAAATGAAACCAGAGAAACAACCAGAAATGAAAACCTATAAACAACAAGAAAAAGAAAAAGAAACAGAAACAGAGAAGCCACATCCAGAAATTAAGCTAGAAAAACAAAAGGAGAAAGAAACAGAAAAACAATCAGAGATAAAAGGTTCGAACACGATTTTCATGGTGGGAAACTTAAATATGCCTACTACCGATGGCAAGGAAACGGAAAAAATCTCTAAAATTTCAGAAATGGAAAAGGTTGCAGAAAATGTGGATAAAATCTCCAAAGAAACACTCACAAAGCAAGCCGAAACAACAGTCGAAATGCCAGTAGAAAAATCAGTAGAAAAGACTGTGGAATCGCCAATAGAAATAAAACCAGTTGAGAAAGCAGTCGACATAAAACCAGTTGAGCAGCCAGTTGAGAAACCAGTCGACATAAAACCAGTTGAGAAACCAGTTCAGAAACCAGTTGAGAAACCAGTCGACATAAAACCAGTTGAGAAACCAGCTGAAAAACCAGTTGAGAAACCAGTTGAGAAACCAGTTGAGAAACCAGTTGAGAAACCAGTTGAGAAACCAGTTGAGAAACCAGTTGAGAAACCAGTTGAGACAGTTGAGAAAACTGTTGAGAAACCAGTTGAGAAAATAGTTGAGAAACCAGTCGAAAAACCAGTTGACATAAAGGCAATTGATCAATCTGTCAATATAAAAGTAGTAGACAAATTAGATGAAAAGCCAATTGAGAAACCACCCGAAAAATCAGTAGACAAACCTGAGATACAAGTAGACAAATCAGCTATTGAAAATACAGGTGAATCATCAGTCGAAATAAAACCAGTCGAGAAACCAGTCGAGAAACAAGTCGAAAAACCAGTCGAAAAACCAGTCGAGAAACCAGTAGAAAAACCAGCCGAAAAACCAGTCGAAAAACCAGTCGAAAAACCAGTCGAAAAACCAGTCGAAAAACTATTTAAGAAACCAGTTGAGAATTCATTTGAGAAATCAGTTAATAAACCAGTCGAGAAATCAGCCGAAAAACAAATAGTCGAAAATTCAGTTGATGAGCCTGTAGAAAAACAACTGAAAATGCCTCCTGAAAAACAAACTGAAAAATCATCTGAAAAACTCTCTGAAAAACCTTCTGAAAAACCTTCTGAAAAGCCATCTGCAAAATCATCTGAAAAAAATTTAGACCAATATAATAAAAATGCTGAAACCATTGATTCGAAATTAACAAAAAAGCCCTCCATACTTCAAAAAAAGATTTCTTTAAAAAATCAAAAATCATTTGGCTATCAAACTCGTTTTGAAAAACCTTCATCAGCAAGATCAAAGCAGAAAAACAAGATAGAAACAGATGAAGAAGAAATTGTTTTAATAAAGAAGGCAGAGAAAACCGATCACAAAACAAGGAAATCTGAAGAAAAGAATAAAACGGACTCTAAAGAACTAGAGATTGGAGTTCTGCTCATAACCGCAACTCAAATTCCTCAAGATCAAGAAAAACATGAAGAAAAACATGAAGAAAAACATGAAGAAATACATGAAGAAAAGCTTGAAGAAAAACATGAAGAAAAACATGAAGAAAAAAATGAAGAAAAACATGAAGAAAAACATGAAGAAAAACATGAAGAAAAACATGAAGAAAAACATGAAGAAAAACTTGAAGAAAAACTTGAAGTAAAACATGAAGAAAAACATGAAGAAAAACATGAAGAAAAGCTTGAAGAAAAACATGAAGAAAAACATGAAGAAAAACATGAAGAAAAACATGAAGAAAACCTTGAGGAAAAACATGAGGAAAAACATGATGACAAACAAGAGGAAAAATCAGAGAAAAAATCAACAAAAGAAGAAGCAAAGCATGAAGAACAGCATCTTGAAAAGAATGATTTAAAACTTGAACAACAGAATGAAAAAAACCAAGAAGAAAACCTTGAATTAAAGACCGAAGAAAAGTATGAAGACAAGTCTCAAAACAAAAAAGATGAAAAACAAGAGGAAAAATATGACGAAAAACATGAGGAAAAAGGTGAAGAAAAACTTGAGGAAAATCATGAGGAAAAACATGAAGAAATACAAGAAGAAAAGCTTGAAGAAAAGAATGATGAAAAACTAGTAGAAATACATGATAAACAAGGGGAAAGCAATGAGGAAAAACATGAGGAAAAGCAAGAGCAAAAACATGATGAGGAAAAACCAGAGGAAAAACATGAAGAAAAACATGAGGAAAAAGAAGAGGAAAATCATGAGGAAAAAAAACAAGAGGAAAAACCAGAGGAAAAATTTGAAGAAAAACATGAGGAGAAACAAGACGAAAAAATGGTAGAAATACATGATGAAAAACATGAAGAATCAACTGAAGAAAAACGAGAGGAAAGCCACGAGGTAAAACAAGAAGAAAAACAAGAGGAAAAACTTGAGGAAAAACATGAAGAAAAACATGAAGAAAAACATGAAGAAAAACATGAAGAAAAACATGAAGAAAAACATGAAGAAAACAATGATGGAAAACATGAAGAAAAATCACAAGAAAAAAATGAGGAACAACAAGAGGAAAAACATGAGGAAAAACAAGAAGAAAAACAAGAGGAAAAACTTGAGGAAAAACATGAGGAAAAACTAGAGGAAAAACATGAGGAAAATCCTGAAGAAAAGCAAGAAGAAAAACATGAGGAAAAATATGAAGGAAAACCTGAAGAAAAACAAGATGAAAAACTGGGAGAAATACATGATGAAAAGCTAGAAGGAAAACATGATGAAAAAGATGAAGATAAACAAAAATTGGTAGAAATACACGATGAAAAACAAGAAGAAAATAAGCAAGAAAATCCAGAAGAGAAAAAAGAAGAAGAAAAACATAGCGAAAAACATGAAAATGCAGAACAAAAACTCTCGGAAGAGATGCAAAGCCCCCAAAATGAAGAAAACAAGATTGAATTTTCTCTTGAATCTGAAAATAAAGAAGATTCTCTACCCAAAGAATCCGTCAAGGAAGCGCCTTTTGCAAATTCCATAGATCCTATCTCAGAACTTGACTCTCATGGTATAGAGGAAAAGCCTTTCGATGAATCCCCGCTTCTAACTGCCCCTAAAAACGACATTCAACTTGCAGAGGAATCGATTAGGAATCAATCCTTAGACCATATAAAATCAATGGAGGAGGCTAGAGCTTTATCAAATATTCATGAGAAAGTCAATGAATCATCAATTGGAGATGCTAAGAGCAAGAATGATAGCTTACAAAACCAAGATTTTGATTCATGGACAAAGGAATATTGTTTAAGTCTTTTAGCCCAGGATTCAAAATATTATAAGGCTTATTTCCAATTGGCAAATTTAACCTTGAAAGAGGCTGGTGGAACTATAGAACATTTGGATTTGGAAACTATGGGGAAAGTGAGAGATAATTTGATAAAAGTGCATGAATTGAAACATGATTTTCTTATGGAAAAAGTCAATCATGTTTTGGGAGACATATATATGTTCGAGAAGAAATTTGATTTGGCTTTGAATCATTATAAATTACGATATAGAGCTACTGCGGATAATCAAAGTAAATTGGACTGTTATTTGAAAATAGGCAAAACTTACCAGAAATTAAAACAAAATGAAAATGCTATAAAGACATATGAAAAAGCGATTAATCTGAATAATAAGCATCATATGCCGTATTTCAAATTGGGATGGATTCAGATAAAGAATAAGAATATGAAGGCTGGTATTGATAATTTAGTGAAAAGTCTTTCGTTGAAAAATGATAATCTGGAATGTATAATTAAATTAGGAGAAGGTTATTTGATGTTAGAGGATGATGATTCAGCTGCTGATGAAGCGAAGAAATACTTGATCAATGCAATTTCTATGGACCCGAACAATTATAACGCTTTGGTGGGGTTGGCCAAAGCTTATGAAAAGAAAAATGATATCGATTTGGCTATAAAATTTGCAGAACAGGCGAGTTTAAAGCCCAACGCAAATTTGAATTCTGTCTATTATTTAGGGATGTTATTTTTGAAGAAGAAAGAAATGAAAAAAGCCGCTGAATATTTCAAGAAAGTGTTGAAAACTAATATAGATCATGCGGGAGCATCGATAGAAATCGGCACGATTTTGAGTTTACAGGGGGATTTTGAAAAAGCGATAAAATATTTCAAACATGCTTTAAAAGTTGAGCCTAATAATATTATAGCAAATTTGAGATTGGGCAAAATTTATCAAACTAAGCTCAACGATTTAGATGCTGCTATTGAATGTTATAATAATATAGTCATTGCAGAGCCTGGACATTTCAAAGCTTTTTATCAATTAGGCTTGGCTTATATTGATAAAAAAGATCTCAAAAAGGCTTTAGAAACATTAAAGGAGGCTTTGAAGGCGAATCCAAAATATTCTCCAGCCTGGAAGTCAATAGGCCATGTGCTTTATGAGCTTAATAACCTTCAAGCAGCTTCTAAATATTATCAAAAAGCATTGGAATTTGATCCTTCGGATTATGAGACAAAGGTTGGATTGGCCAATTGTTATTTTATGATGCAGAATTATAACGACGCTATCAATTTATATCAGGATGTGATAAAAATCGAGGATTCTGATGATGTGCGTTATTTCCTGGGGAATTCTCTTTATATGAAAGGTGACATTGATGGGGCTATTGAGAATTTCACCAAGGCTTTGGAACTTAATCCTAATAAAGGAGAATGTCTTTATAATTTAGGTAATGCTTATTGTATGAAAGAAAGCTTCCAAAACGCTTGTAACATCTTTTTAAAGGCATTGGAATTCGATCCTAGTAATTTCGCCATTTTGTTTAATTTAGGAAATACATATCTCGCTTTAGATGAATTTGAAAACGCGACAAAGTATTTTGAAGAAGCTTTGAAGGTTGACCCTGAAAACACAGAATGGCACAATTATGTGGGCAATGTATATTTGGAAAGGAAAGGAAGCGATGGGGACATATCGAATGAAAATTTACAAAAAGCGAAGGAACATTTCGATTCTAGTTTGAAGTTGGATCCACAAAACATGGAAACACATATAAAGATGGCTGGATATTATAAAGCATTGGGAGAAAATGAAATGGCTTTGAATGAATTGACGATTGTTTTGGAAGCTAATCCGGATAATGAGGAGGCGAAGAAATTGGAAGAGGAAATTAATGGAGATTAAGTATTTTTTTTCTTTTGAATTTTAATAAAAATGTCAGAAATTATGAAAAAAAAAAAAAAAAATTTGTTCGAAAAATTAAAAAATGAATAGACAAACACTTTTTATAAAAACATACACACAGTACATCTTTAACAACAAAAACTTCTTTTTATCGTTTTCCTGAGAAAAAAGCCATCAAATCATGCCTGACTTCCAAAAAGTTCTTCACTCTGGTGTACATTTCTTGTTCTTGTTCATCAAAAACGCTCATTTTTTCAAATTCCGAAGCCAAGTCCTCATCTTTTTTTTCTAAGGAGGCTTTTTTGATAAGTTCATTCAAATCTACACATTCTTCATATTTAAACTCGAGTTTTTTCGGTGTGGCCTCATTTTCCAAAGGCAAACTATTCGAAACATCAAGAACTTCAGTGGTTTTGCTTTCTGATTCTGAAGTTTCCTTTTTGATCTTAACTTCATTTTCCATCATTTGGAAATCCAATTCATGATCGATCTGACTGAGGAAATCATTCGGAAAGTCATCCAAATAGCTTTTCTTCTGGTTTTCAATTACTTCCTTCTTCTTTTCTTCCAATTTGTCAGCTAGTTTCAATTCTCGATTATAATGAATCGGCAGGTTATAGGAATTATTGGAATTGTTTTCTAAGGGATCATTGATTTTACCATCTCCAATCACTGTAACAATAGATTTCACCCTGGAATAATTGAGACAAACTATCTCAAAAACCCCCTCCTTAGTAAAAATATGTTCGAAACTGCTCCCGGGAAATAATTGTGGAGATTGAATATCTAATTCATCAATACTGAGGAAAAATGATCTTTCACATGTATTATAAATCGAGGAATAGACGGATTGATTAGGACCTATCTCCCACCGAATTGTTGTCCCTATAGGGATTCTCAGTTTTTTAGGATAAAATTCAAAATTTATGAGCTTTATGAGTAAGGAAGGCTTACGATCAGCTTTATGAAGTGGTTGGGAGGGTTGATAGTCGGAATGGGGTTTTTTGTAGTCGTTGAGTTGTTTTAGGAGAATTGGATTAGGGGAAGTCATAGAAAAGTTTCACAATGTTTTTTGGGTTTTATAACATTGACTAAATAATTAAAGAGGAAATTTTAAAAAAAACTTGGTTAGCAATTTTAAAAAAAATCCATAATTGGCTGAGTTTTTTTAGATAAAATACAATAAAAATGAAATCAAATGAAATTTATTTTATTAAAAAAAAACTTTTAATAAGAACCTAAATCAAAATTTGAAAGAAATATTTCATTTTTAGACTATTAAGGAACCCAAATTTTATAAAATTTAAATGTCACATCCTTGTTTAACATATTTTCTTGAAATTTTTTTCACACTTTCCTCCAAACTGTCTTTATCTGATTTCACCTCCAACTCTTGAACAATTTCTTCCAATTTCCTCATCATTTTTCCATAAACATCCTCCAAATCCTCCACATCTTTCGCAGAATATTCCAAAAAATCCTCTCTTATCGGTCTTTGTTGAAAATGCTCAATATTTTCAGTAGCAAACTTGACCTTCATTTCCTCTTTAAAAGGATTTATTCCATGTTTGGCTTGATATTTCTCCAAAATGTCATTCAAATTAGGGAATTTCCATTTTGTTTGAGTTTCAAAGCCATCGATTTTCTGT
>Ga0302186_10004053_pt1 | contig 10379 bp, 7 predicted proteins | sample II_Bog_E1_2_FD_198782 | JGI IMG/M metagenome (GOLD analysis project Ga0302186, IMG submission 198782) | Peat permafrost microbial communities from Stordalen Mire near Abisko, Sweden - II_Bog_E1_1 | ecosystem: Environmental > Terrestrial > Soil > Wetlands > Peat | place: Sweden: Abisko, Stordalen...
CCCAACCCCAACCCCAACCCCAATGATTAATTTAATATATCATATCTATGTCAGGTTTTTTTGATAGGGTAAAATCAGTCTTTCAACCCAACAAGACTCCCAAGTTTAGAGTATACGATCCGAACGAGCTCAAGATGATAGCAATGAAAACTCGAATAATTCTCGAGACTAATCTCCAAAAAGTACTCCAAGAGATTACGGCATAGGATCGCAAATTTATATATGTTGGATAGGATCCCAATAAACTCTACAATATCTTACAAGTTATCGGATAAAAAGTAATAGAGGCAGAGAGCATAAAAATATTTGTGGAGATGATGAGGAAAATCGAGATGAACTTCATGGGCATAGCCAAAACTAATGGAGATATTTCACTAATGAAGACAGAAATACTCTGGTTTCAGTCTGTTTTGTGGTACAGACAATAAAAGCAAGTGTATAATCTAGAGGAAATCTATAATTTCTGTCTGAATTTTTTCAAAGGAGTTGACATTACTCAGTAACTTAACGTAAAGTGCAGCATCTTCCAGATTTATCCAATCCTCAAATATCTAAAAAAGGGAGACATTCTCCCCCTCTCTGAAATTTTGGTCTATCTTCAACCATACGTAAGTTGTAATATCAGTTAATCTACTCTAGATGATATACTTGTTATTAATAAAGATAACATCTACAAGAAAAATTAAGAAAATTAAGCTCAAAAGGCAAAATATACTTTAAATCCAGGAAATAAAAATGAAGGCAGTAAAATTTATCCAAATAGTGCGCAATATCAGGTTTAAGCACCTCAACCTCAACTCCAACCCTCAAGTCCAACCTCGAAACATTCTCAATTGTTTTCGATTTCTGGAAATATTGGAAACATTCAACCTTCAGGTTCATCTTTTAATAATTTTCAAATGAACTTAAATCCTGGAAATATAGGCGTCCAAGTAAAAGCCAGTTTTTACAATCCAAACCAACAACCATTTAATTCTCCTTATCAACCTGCCACCCAGCAAGCCAACAATAACTACAATAATTTTAATCAACCTTATTTAAATCCAACAAATCAAAACTATCAGCGCAGTCAAATTAATCAACCAACAAATTTTAATAACTATCAGCCAAGCAAAATTAATTAACCTACAAACTTTAATAACTATCAGTCCGGTAATATTAATCAACCGACAAACTTTAATAGCTATCAACCCAGCAAAAATAATCAGCCTACAAACTTAAATAACTACTCTCAACAGCCATATAATCCTTCTTTAAATCAACCACAAAATATACCCAATAATATAAATAATTTTGCTACCGATCTTCCCTTTGTTGATTATAATCCATTTTCACAAAAAAATGCCTGGCAGCAAAATAACAGCTCCAATATTAATACTCCTTGGTCACCGTAAAACCAAAGTTTTATTCCACAAAGTAACAGTTTCGAACAGAAACAACCCATTATTCCAAGTTAGCCAATACCAAATTATATAAACAAAAAATAAGAAACTATAACGCCTGAAATTCCTAAAAAATCATTTTTAAATACTTTGATTAGAACTGCTTCAAATAAGGAAACAAATTAATAGGCTTAAGCATGTTTTATTTTGCCATAGTCTCATTAACATAAATTTTATGATATTTAAGGAAGTCAAATTCCTTTAAATTTTGATTATGAAAGATAACAACAAATAAAGGTATAGGAAGAACAAAAAAGACAGGAGGAGAGGAAGATAAAATTGTAAATTTAAACAAAAAATAAAGAACGAATCATCGCTATGCAATTACAACAAGAGAAACAAAAGAGAGAAAATTAATAGCAAAGGATAGTTTTATAAAAACAATTACGAGAACAATAATAAGAATAAAAAAGATTGAAAGAACAGCAAACAAAAAATAAAGAAGAAGAGCAAAGAAGAATCAAAGAGGAATAACAAAGAATAATTAAATAGGAATAGGATAGGAGATAAAGATAATAAGAAGAGCGTTAGAGAATACTGGAGTAAAGTCGCATCAAGAGATAACAATAGGAAAAAGAGAGATAATTTAATTTCAATGTCTTTGCTGATAACGAACGAGAATAAGTCGACCGAGGAACTTCAGGAAGATTTAGTATGAACATGGAAATCAAGGCACAATTTGGAGATTAAGAGGCGGAATAGTTTCATTACGCTGAAGAGAATCAGATTAATTCAATTCTTCAATTTGAGAAAGGAGAGCCTGAAAAAGATAATCATCCTGTTCAATTGGAATAACAAACTTGCAATCTAAGAGAAATGGATGAAAAAGACAGTTTATAAATTATCTTCAGATGTGGCCAATCCAAATAATCGAAACCATTTAAACTATTTTACTTTAAAAAAATGTAGGCGTCTTGATCTGAATAGGAACTCATATCATAATATAGTATTTTGCTAGCTTTGAGTGAACTTAATTACTAATCATATTCATAGCATTATCATTCAAGCACTTTCTTTTTTCATGTGCAAAATATATGCCTTCGCCGAGATAGGCTCATAGCGGTAACCATCTCCCTTATAGAATTTGTTCTGGAACTCGACCCAATGCAGTCGCAAAGAATGGAGGAAGCACTCCATTGTATCCATGCACATCAGCACTCCGAAAGTTACCCAAACGAGGATGTAGAACATAACTGGCATCTAAATCAATAAATTATTACGAACAGTATTCCATCGTAGCCCTGATCACTTGTAAATCCATTTTACAGTGTTTTGCTAAAGAACACCTTGGCTAGTTGAGAGTGAGCAAGGGACAAGGCCCATAGACGTAGGTAGGAAGCAGTGTTAGAAATCGCACCCAACACAAATTATATGGTTTCTATCAGCTGGTGGACAAATATCTCACCTGGATCGTGCTGAGCATCATGAGGTTAAGCTTGCCCCTAAACATTCTACATTGCTTGACTCCTTTCAATTTCCTTTTACAATTATTCATGAAGAAGAGGGTTATCCTTTCGAACCTTCTTTAGTCTGTTTATTTAGATAATTGGCTTCGGTAAGAGCATAACTGGAATGCAAATCACCGCTATGAGCAAAAGAACAACTTGAATTGAATCTTGCGAGGAGTTCCCAGACTATCCCCACATAGCTCCTGCTTTTTACTGAATTATTATCAAATTACTGTGCTACCCACTTTAAGGCCGATGTCCATCATGGTACTAATGATTGAAGGAGGTCCGTAATCTATCGATGCCCCATTATTGCAGTCCATCGCGTTATTAACGTAATCAATTTTGCAATTCCAAGGTTTTAGCCATTTGAAGATAATCAAAAAGTCCATATATCCAAAAAGAAGCCCAAGGAAGAGAATTTGCGGTATGAATTCGAAGATTGTTTCAAGTTTTCTCCTAAAATAAAGGGAATTGAATAGCTTGATGACAACACCAACAACCATGTGAATGATGGCAATTATGACTGATATTTTCATTTTAAGGCCGTTGACGAAGACGAGCTCGTTTGCGGAAGTTCCCCAAATAGGATCAATTCCAAAAGGATAGATACAGTTCGGTGCAGGAGGGATATATAGGCCTGATGTGCTTGTAACTTAGACAACTGTATAACATGATCCAAATATGTTTAAGCTCATCCCCAAAAAATCATTGTAAATCCAGCCACAGTAGAAGGCGAAAAAGCCCATCATTACAACCATATATCTTAAATCACAGACAAAAGAGAAAGAACTGCGCTTCAGAGAGTCATTGTTGAAGATTAAGTAGAGTCCGAGCAGAAATAGCACCAAACCGTGACCAATATCTCCAAACATGACTCCAAAGAAGAAGGGAAAAGTTACAGTGGTAAAAATAGCTGGGTTAATCTCTTCATAGCGAGGAACACCATATGTATTGGTGATCTATTGAGCTATGATAGTGTAGCAGTTTGTATTAAATGCTGTCGGAGGGTTTTATGCTTACAATTCTTGAAATTAAGGGGTCGGCATGATTCTCGAAATTCTTTAGACCAGATGGCGCTTTTACTGTTTTGGCACGTAGACATCTGCTACAAGAAAATGGTCTCGGAGTTGCATTTTGTTCAATGATTCATATATCAGCCTTTATTTCCATAGAAAGGTTCTCCAAGTTTCAATGCAATGTCTACTTTTTACATTTTCTAACAAATCGTTAAGTTCCCGCTAGTTAAGTTCCAGCAAATTGAGAACTTAGTCATATTCTTGACGACCCTGTTTCATTTACATTTGAGTTTGGTCTCCCTCTTTGAACTGAAACATTGTCGTGCAGAATGTTTACATAATTCTCGCCAGTTTCTTTTCTAAGACTCCTGTAACTGAGTTGGGGTATATCAATATTACAACTTTGCTTTTAAATTAGCTTAGCCCTTAGAAGGCAAAGTAATCGATTGTCTTGAAGAAGGCGTATCCTCGGGAAGCACGGTACACAGTACGAGAAAGCTTTAACTCTGATGAGTAATCAATGACGCCCACCATTGTCGATATTCCTTGTCCGCCCATACCAAAGTTTCCCATTCCCCTTGCCTCTCCGAAAAAGCTGTTGAGAGCCTAGTAGCAAGCTATTTTCGATAAAATATTTTTCTGATTGCCCTTTAGTTTGTCGATGTTATTCTTTTTATCAGTAAACTTGAGATACTGATCCGATATCTCATTTTCAAAGTGGTCTAACAGTTTGCTTGGCTCAAGTCCATGCTGCCGCGCTTGACTCTTCCACAATTGTTGAAGATCATCCATGTACGTCGCCTCCATCTCGTTGTATTATTCAAAAATAATGCCTTTTTCTTTGATTGTATTGGTCATCAGACGAATTTTTAGCAGGAGCTCATCGCATCTTTTGACCTGCTGAAAATATGGACGATTCAACGGATTACCGATATCAATGAGGTGGGCATTTCCGAGATGCAGCAACTCCTCTATGGAGTGGTAATAGTTTTCACGAGGCAGAAAGAGCCTAAAGTGAGCCATATCGATGGACCTGAAAGTCATGGAGATTTATGACTAAGTTAGAATAGAATAAATGATATATCAATCCTTATATTTTATCCATAGTTTCCATTAAAAATACTAAGATATTTGTTAGCCCAAAATGAATAGAATTATTATTAGTTCAACCTCTATCATTTAATATTCAGTATATTAATCGCTTTCTTTAAACCATGATTCCAAGGATATTGATTGTTCGGATAATATTTTATGACCTTTTAAAAGATAGAATGATATCGACAATATATATTCATCATTCATTCTTTAGTATTTAACTTATCTATATTTTACATATTACAGAAATTATTCATAATTAAGTAGAATTTTTAATATATCTTTAAATATTGGATAAAATTGTTCAGTCAGTATTTGTAAATTGAGAAGATTCAAATTTGAATAATTCTGCATTGAGTAAATTATTATCTATTCAATGTCTTTCATTAATTGTAAAATTAAGATGAATTAATATAAAACATTCATTTGGTTCTATATTTAAATATTTATGATAATAATATTTATAATGAGGAGAAATGAGTAGCCAAATTTGCTATTCTAATAGCTAAAAGCATAGAATTCCTCACAGTATTAATAAAATATAATATATAAATAACTTACACCAAAAGGAGAGACACTAGCAAAGATGTAAGGGCTATCTTCATACATGCAATAGAGCACTGAAATATTTAACCAAAATATCTAACCATAAATAACAACAATAGTAATTGTATCACCGCCATAATCGCCATAAAGAGCAACGAAGGAGGAGGAGCATTTAGACAGGTAAAAAGAAGTTTCAGAGTCAGATACTAATAATAATAAAAACATACAAACAGCCAAATAATAAGTTAAAAGCGATTTAGCAAATTTGGTGTATTCGCACAACGAATCAGAAGCTGAAGAAGACTACCCTCAATCTTCCAAAAGAAAACTGTACAAAATGATGAAGGAATCATAACTGTAGGAAATAGATTTCTATAACCAAAGCTCGGCTAAATTATAATACAAGGATTAACGATAGTAAAATAATGACGATTACGAAAATTAGAAGGAAGAGAGGACTTAAAGGAAGGAAAGAGAGCTGATGCAGGCTCCAAACTTGCATGAAATAATCACTTGCCCAATACCGTAAAAGAAAATGATAAGGTGCTTGATTAAGGTCGCCACTGACAGCTTTTTTTCGCTTGAGAGTATATTTGAGCTTTATTTAATTGAGTAGAAGCGATTGCTCATTGCTGCCAAGAAAAAGAGGTTTCATATATCAAGCAAATATTTAGTATACGGCAAGAAACAAAAGGAAAAAGAATAAAAAGAGTTCGCCATCATAAAGTCAAATTATTCTAGAACATAGTACAAGCTGCTAATGACAAATTCGGAGGAGGAGTAATAACTTTTTAAGTCATGCAACACTGTTTATTCATCTAGCATAATTCGACTTTCCCATGTATAAATGACAGTCCCGGTATCCAATGAAAAATAAATCTGCTTTCTCTCTTACTAACCCAATTTTTTTGGCATCAGTCAGCAAAAGATTGACATTATCAAACCAAAAAGGGAGATCTAAATAACAGATCGATTCAGCCATATCAAAAGTGCTTTTGAAAATCATGAGTATGATAAAATTGAAAAGTTCACAAACAGAAACGCATAAAAAGATAAATAAGGAAAGCTTGTCCTTGATTTCAAAAGCTAAAAAGTAATGTATTCATCAAAAAACATGATAATTTAAAATGAATTCGGATAGGCCAGCCTCATGTTCGCAAAAAGATCAGAGGGAATCTATCTCCTTAACATTATGCATCCCTTCAATATATTGGAAGGATTTTTTCTTGGAGTTTGTAACTTAGATAGAAAAATCTTAGCTCATTGATATTTAATATTATTTTCATCAATCAATTATATGAGAGTGTTCTTCTAACATCAAAGCTTATCAGCGAGATCTTCGAAAGTTTATCTTCGGCGAATGAGAGTAAACTCACCATTGTCCCTAATCATGACTTCGGCTGGTTTGGGTCTCTCGTTGTAGTTGCTCGACATTGAAAATCCATAGGCTCCTACATTTTAAATGGCAAGAAGATCTCCTATTTTGCCGCCCAATGAAGTATCAATTGCCAAAAAATCAGTACACTAACAAATGTTTCCGCATATATCAGAAATTTATTTCACAGATTACGGGTGAGTTAAATTTACAATTTCATGATGAGCACCGTAAAGAGCAGGTCTAATCAAATGATTGAATCCAGTATCAGTTCCATGAAATAATTTTTATGATGTCTTCTTAGAAGCAGTTATGGTGCATAAGAGAACTGCAGAATCTGCCACTATGTATCTTCCAGGCTCAAGGGAAAGATGAATCTCTCTTTTCAGCTTTTCAGAATATTAATCCTTCATTTTTCTTGCTTTATCACATATAACATAAGGATCCGTCACCTCTTCAGTATCACTGTAAGCAACTCCAAATCCTCCTCCAATATTGATAGTTTTTACCTCATCGAATTTGGGTAACAAATCAAAAGCATATCTCATTGTTTTAAAAATTATGGATTCATCCTTTTTTTTTATGTTCGAGCCAATATGCTGATGGAGACCAACTATGTGAATATCATTTTATTTCGCTACTTTGATCAGTTCATCGATATCATCCTCATAAATCCCAAATTTGCTCTTTGGACCGCCAGTAATTACATAATGCGTTTATCCTGCACCAAGTTTGGGATTAACTCTGATAAAGATGCTTTTTCCTTTTAGCCTATCTTTAAAATAAGTTAGCGTTTAAAGGGCACCTATGTTAAGTGTGACTCCTTTTTATAGAGCAAAATCCATCTCTGATGAAGATATGAAATTTTATGTGTAGAGTATATTGGGAGGCTAATATCCACATTGAAGAGCTTTAATTATTTCTCCAGGGGATACGGCATCTAGATGAGTGATACCTGAGTCCCTTATCAATTTTATTATAAATTTATTGGTGTTTGCTTTCACTGCATAACTCACGGTAAAATCATGTGCAGCGTCGAGCAATCGTTTAACTTTTTCTTTAATGATGGATTATCGATAGACGTAGAGGGGAGAACCATATTGTTTGGCCAACAATAATGCTTCTGCTGAAGAAAGAACATCAAGAGCTGTAAATCTTGATTTTAACATTGTTAAAGTATTATAAATTGAAGCATCAAATAATATTTAAATAATATGAAATACGCTAACGAATAAAAAGAAGGAATAGTTAAGATATCGATATCAGTATAAGCATAAGCATATTATTTTTAATAACCAATTAAAATTAATCCAATTAATAGCAAAGTAGCTCTTAAATATTTGCCTTTATTCAGATAGATAAACTTAATAATATGATGAATATTTTCAGATTTTCAGGTTCTATTTGGGTAGATTATCTTTATGGTTGTTTTGATTATCTATTTTATCAACAATTATTCATTTTTAGATCTGCTAAATGACTATAATACCCTTAATGTCAGAATTATTCAAAATATTCCAAAAATGAACAACCAATTATATCTGTTTCATTTTTCTTTTATAATTATACAAATATTTTAACATTATCAAGATATGTCTTCACCAATAATTGTTTCAAGTATGCTGTAACAATTTGATTTTTTAGTATAAATCGAAAGAATCTCGGATATTAATAATAATTGAGTTATTTTTCATCTGAATATCACAGGTAGCCTGATAATCGTCTTTTCTGCCTTTGTATACGTATTGGTCTGTGTTCTAGAACTAAACGAAATTCGATATCTCGCGTCCCTTACATCCAAACAAAATTAATTCAGTCTCTAATTCCTTTAATAATCCTGATAATTTTTCTCTATAATACCTTGCAACTATTCCGAGAAGAAAACAATTCGCTCTTATGTTTCATCCGGATCCGAAATGTTCACAATCCATGTCAAGTATTGATAATTCTTTTTGATGGCTTTACTTCTCTACTTAAAAATTTTGCATTTACCGAGCTGCTGATGAGATGCTGTCATTTCCTTTAAATCAATGTTAAGTACCCTTCCAGAGAGTCCTGCAATTTAAAATTTGCTCATTCCTTCATTTCTCTTGAAATTAATCTAAATATTCTGTGTGAGGTTCAATTTAACCTCTTCACCTTTCTCATTAACAAAAGTATAATCAAATAGAATAGACTAGTCAGACAAAAATTTATCGTGCACATTTTCGAGATGGTAAATGAGATCCTTCCTGTTATATTCTTTTTTCACAAGGCAGAGGATGCATGTTAGAGTGAGAGAGTCGAACAAATGCTTATATGTAATATGAACATCTTTTTTTATCTACCATGGCTCACATTTACAGTTTGGACATCTATTGTTTCCCCTTGCTATGATTTCATAATCACCGCGACAAAAAATGCGTTCGCATTTTTAGCATTATCTTGGAAAGTCAATAGGAATGCAGTAGCAAACCCATTTCTAATCTATCGTGATAAGTTCGGGCTAAAATATTCTTTTAGAGATAGACTCCTCTTAAACTCTTTACTCCATGCTATATTATTATAATTTTTAAAAGCTACTTGTTAATTAACTATATTTTACCAATAGGTAAATTTATACAGAAAAGCTCATTTTATTTGCATTAAAATTATTGGATATATTGTCTCAGTTTGATCATAATTTGGATATTTTGATTTTGATAATTTCAATGCAAAAGAAACAAGAGAAACAAGAACAACCGGATAGTGATTTGGCAAAAAGATTTGAAGAATAAAATCATAAGAGCGATGTGCAGTAATTTATAAGATCATATGAACTTAAGCAGAAAGCTATTGGGGAGATGGTCACTGTATATTCAAAATACGCCATGAGTTAACATTTCGATAGGACCTTCAAAGCCGCAGTTGTACTAATTGTGCTTCCTTCTCTAACTAATATCTACTATGCACTACGTCCTCACTCAATCCTGTCAGGAGTTATGCCATTTGCAATGCCTATCCTTTGCTTGGCTAATTATATATATTTTCTAAATAATGATTTCCAGAACTACTGCTTTACGAAGGGACCAGATGCAGAAACAATTCGCAAACAGTATGACATCCTTTACTAATTTTCTTATTTTGATCGAAATCGTTCAAAGTTTATGACCAAACTACAGAATTTTAGACAGGATCAGTAAGAACTGGATAGAAAGGAAGAACTCATCTGAATTATATTTGAAAAATACGCAAATATTATAATCCTTATTTGCTTGAGCAAGATATTAAATATATAATATCTCATAAAATTTATAATTTATGAACAAACTCCAAGCTGCCATCAAAATTTTAATAGATTCAAACAAACCGACTCGAACTATAACAAGAGAAATTACTGTTTTCCGATAGCTTCTCAACCATTTGGGAAACCCTCAAGACTCTTTCAAATCTATTCATATTACAGGAACCAATGGCAAAGGATCAGTCTCTCTAA
>Ga0302186_10004054_pt1 | contig 10376 bp, 6 predicted proteins | sample II_Bog_E1_2_FD_198782 | JGI IMG/M metagenome (GOLD analysis project Ga0302186, IMG submission 198782) | Peat permafrost microbial communities from Stordalen Mire near Abisko, Sweden - II_Bog_E1_1 | ecosystem: Environmental > Terrestrial > Soil > Wetlands > Peat | place: Sweden: Abisko, Stordalen...
AAAAATCATAACAAATTTGAAAAAAAAAAAAAAAATCAAATTTAAATTTTAAAAATATGTTTTACAACAAAAACACTTTTATAACTGACTTTATTAAAATAATTAAAAAGTTTAAAAAAAAATATTCATTCATTTTAAAAATCAAATTTCTCTTATTTTTATTCTCTCTCTATTATAGTTAACAATTAGAATTTTTTCGAGCCCTTAGGCAATAACATTTCGATCTTTTGTATCCTCTGTATTAGCTCTGAGAGACTTAATCTATTTTCACTTCTTATTTGCAAGCAAGCGTTGATAGAATCTGTTATTTCCGGAGGAATCTGGGAGTCTTTCAAGCAAAATTCATTAATCATCTTTAAATTTTTTTCCTTGGCGATGATTTTCCTCACCTCCTCAAAATTATCCGCATCCTTGAATTCTTCAGTGTGATCGTTTAACTTCTCTAAGTCTTTACTGCAATCACCCCACGGAATTGTCATTTTATATAAATCAACATCGTTATAGAAAATTTCAAAAAGTAGAACTCCCAAACTCCAAATGTCACTTCTTTCATTGAATTCAAATTTCTCATTTTGGAAAAAAAATTCAGGCGCGATGTATAAAAATCTCAGTTTATGTTTATCAGCCAAACGGATGCTTTTGAGCAATTTGTCGAAAGAGTGGTATTTTCTGGCATCAGCTAAAGCAATATGTAAATTATTGGGTTGTCCCTCTGTATAATTGATCAAAACATTAAAAGATTTCAAATTTCCATGACTATACTTCAAGTTACTAAGTTCTTTGACTTGTTTTAATAGACATAGTGCTAGCAACAGTTTCATTTCAATGTTATCTTGAAATTTCAAGATAAAATTACATAAATTGAACTCGAAATATTCATGAACGAAGCCACATGATCCACTTTTACCCTCAAATGAAATGCCTATACCTTCTATCTGGCAACCTGTTCCGATATGAAACTGCTTGAAATCAAACTGTTCCTTTGCAATTTCAATCAAAAACTCAATTTTCTCCTCGTTGACATTTTCTTCACCATTTATCATAACTTTCCAAATGAATTTCTGCTTGATCTGGCTTTCAACAATGTAAACAGGTCCATTGCTACCTACATTGATTAATTCTAATTCGACAACATCAGTGAAATTTTCATAATGTTCTTTAGAATTCTTGAGCTGGAAACATTTTTTAGGTATGTTTTTCTGCAAATTATTTAAGAAATTATGGAATATTTTCGCCTTTTCTGAAGGAGTTTGATTCTTAATTTTTGTTAACAATTCACCACAATTTTTTGTGACAAAAATTAAGTAGTCCTCGTTTGTATTAACTTCCGAAAATAGTTGTTCATTCTCATGAATTTTGACTTCCAAATGAGCGGTTTTTGCTGATAGAATCTCATTTTTCAATAATTCTTTGTATATATTTTGATGCTGGCGATACAAATAGAGCCACAACATCATTACCAGAAAACCCCCAAAAATGGAAAAGATAATGATCAAAATCAATTTTACATTCGTAGCTTTCTGCACACATGTGTAATTATCATTTAACTCAGAATTAGAATCTGAACAACTCAAACAACTTGATGGTCCTTGAGCAAAACATGTGGAGCAACTTTTGTCACAAGCGAAACAATACATTCCCTGATAATAAAATCCATCCTGACATGTGAAACATAATTCAGAATAACATATATCTGTTACATTTGTGCAATTTATGCAAATTTCATTAGAATCAATGAAAATGTTGTTTAGTTGGTTGTTGTGAAGACAGGAGGTATAGGAAGGGTATTTGTTTTTTGAGAAGAAGTAAGAACATTGAGGGTAAAGGCATGTATTCGGGGAAGATTGGGTACAATATTGGCTACTTTGACAAGATGAACCGCATTTTTCACAAGTTTGGGCACTTGAATTGTAATAGAAATTAGAAATACAGGAAACATTTTGATGACTTGTTTGACTGAAATCCCATAACATAAAACTTGTTGATGAAAAATCAAAAATTAAGGTTTGTGAAGATAACAATTGCAAAAGATTTTGGGAAAACCGGTTGATCATTAGAGATTTAGTCAAAGAGTAGTTGGCTAGTTCCCATAGATCGATTTTTTGGTTGCTAGCCACCATCAAATAATTTTGATCAATTTGCACTGCTTTCATTTGTTGGTAGGAAAAACTTGTGCTCTGATTGAATACCGGGTCTTTAATTTCATAAATGAGAGTGGAATTTTGCAAGCTCCAGATTTTAATTGATGAAGTATTGTTTAAAGAGTGTTTATGGAAACAAGAGATCAAATTAAAGCTCGAATTCAATGAGACACATCCTAGACAAAAATAATTTGTACTAATGATTTCTATCTGCAAAATTCCTGTAAAGACATCCCAAATTCTTATATCCATAGATGAGGTAGAGCCAATGTTATTGGGACTATTCTTCAATGTAAATAGACCATTAAAAACTGATTGAGTATGATTCCAAGAGGAAATAAGGTAATAATGTAATATGCTAAAAATGTAAATTTGGCCTCCACATTCAAAAGCGACATAATCCTCCATTTCCATATATATTAAAGAATTAAGCGAACAATTGAAATCACCAATTGGGACGTTTGTAAATTGGTTGCTGTTCAAATTTACGAGAATAATATTAAAAATGGATGGTGTCAATTTTTTATAACAAGCCAAAATCAAAATGTCATCCTGGTTAAAATAAGGAATTTTGACAATTTGTGTGCAGTATGAATCAGAAAGACCAGAATAGCTGTATTGAGACAACTTATTTGTTAACAGATTCAAAATCATAATTTGATTTCCTGTGTTTAAAATACCTACTCTAGTCGAATCTTCGCCCATATCAAATGAAAATGAGATGTTATAAAGAGGATTTTGAAAAATTGCTAGGGGCTCACAAGTTGAGAAATCCCATTTGTTCATTTGCAAATCATTTTGTATAGTAAAAGCTGTCAAATTGCTGATTGAAAAATAATTTATCATCGATGAGATTGGCAATGTTTTCATGACATTTTGTGAGGAAACATTGTAAAAATATGAGGTGAATGAGTTTATCAAAATAACATTTTGATCATAATGGAAAATTTGAGGAGAATTGGAAGCAGATTCAATCAAAGTTTTCTCAGAGGTGTTGGGATCAAAATTAAAGATCGAAGTATCAGCTCCTATCATTATAATGTATGTGTTATTAATTACATACATGTCAACAACATTAAATGTGAAATTGGCGATTATGTTAGATGTTTTCGAATTTTGAAAATTCCAAAAAATTATTTCATTATTTTTATTTCCGAGAATTCCTATATAGTTTCCGACCTCTATGTAAAACCCCTGATCCAAATTAAGAGATATTTCATAAACTTTCGCAAATGTTGTCATATTATAAATTTGTATTAAATATGTTGTAGTTTGAAAAGCAAGAAGTTCATCTTTGATTTTTATGAAGTTATATGCAGAAACACTTAAATTTTGCGTTCCATAATCCATATCGACTATTTTGATATTAGAAGTGCTATCCTCGACAATAATCAAGCTTGGAAACGTTGATGAGACTGTGTCAATATTGTTAATTTTTGTAGCAGCATCTAGAAAAACTTTCAAAAGTGAACCTGAAAACACATCCCATCTCAATAAGTCGCCATTATTGGAACAAACCACATTTTCAGAAGAGCCTAGCATTTGAACACAATTTGAGTTTGAAGAAAAATTTCTTGATTTTTCAGGCATTAAGTTGCTTATAACTGTTGTTGATGAATCCATAAAGATAAAATAATCAAGTGGTGGGGAAAGACATAATATGTATGGTAGAGTAGTGGATTCTTTTGTGTAGAACAAAGTAAAATTAGAACATTGTGAAGAAAGTGAGCTTGAAACCGGAGAACTGAAAATATTGCAATAGGAAATGACTTGAGACTTGATGAAAATGAGGTGAAAAATGAAAAATAAAGGTCGCATTTTAATTTTCGGAATAGTTTGTTCTGAATTCAATACTTTTTAACTACCTAAATTTTAATCAAAGTCTAAATGAAAATGAACCTAATTTTTAAAATTAAATTTTTTATGAATTTGACTGAATTCAAATTTGTTTTTAAAAAAGACATGAATTAATTTTTTTTTCAAAAAAAAAAATCCAAATTTCGATTTTTTCAATAAAAATTCTGAAAAAACTCTATATTCAAAAAAAATAAATAATAAATTGAATTTATGAAATAAAACGGAAGTATGAAATAACTGTAGAGAAAATTTAAAATAAAATAACAGAAATTTCAAAAGAAAGAAATTATCTCTAAATTCTGATTAATCTTCTCAAAAGGTCCTCTCCTTTATTATAATTTCATAAATTTTTTATCTTCTTTGAAAAAACTTAATCAATAATCTATGGGAGCTTGTTGTTCCGGTCAATCCGAGAATCCTCAAACCAGCTTAAACAATCAAACCGAAACTGTTGCGACCAGCAACCAAAATAGAAAAGAGCATGGACATAATGTCCATCAAAATATGGAAGAAGAAATAGGGAACCCAGATTTGCAAGAGGCCAAAAAAAATGACAACGCTGAGAACAAAGGAGGCGATTCCAATGAGCACGCACCTGATGATCAAGTAGCAAAACTAATCAGCACCATTCCAAGCTTCAGCAACCCAAATACCGAAGCCACATTAGAAAAGTGTGGAAATTTTGTCTATGATAGGGATAGGATTGAAGATAATAACCTTCCTGAGCTAGGTCCTTATGAGTTTGAGAACGGGGCTGTCTATAAAGGCCAATGGAAGCATGGTTTGAAGCATGGTAGAGGGAAACAATATTGGACTGATGGGTCCTATTATGAAGGCTACTGGCAAACTAATATGGCTAACGGTAAAGGCCGTTTGATTCATGCAGATGGAGATGTCTATGAAGGTGAATGGAAAGATGACAAAGCTCATGGCAAAGGCACCTACACTCATATGGATGGAGCGAAATATGAAGGTGAATGGTGTGAAGACAAGCAACATGGGTGGGGAGTGGAAACTTGGCCAGATGGTGCTCGTTATGAAGGAGAATATGAGATGGGCAAAAAACATGGCAAGGGGAAATTTTATTGGGCTGATGGCAGCACCTATGATGGAGATTTCTTTAACAACAACATTCATGGGAAAGGAGTGTACGAATGGTCTGATGGCAGAAAATACAATGGAGATTGGAAAAATAACAAAATGGATGGCAGTGGAGAATTCACTTGGAATGATGGAAGAAAATACACTGGAGAATACCTTGATGATAAAAAGCATGGGTATGGTGTGTTTGAATGGCCTGATGGTAGGAAATATAAAGGCAATTGGGAAAATGGTAAACAACATGGCAAAGGTACTTATTATAGCAGCACTGGAGAAGAAAAGGAAGGTGAATGGCATGAGGGGAAAAGGGTGAAGTGGATCAAAAAGGAGGATGACACAACCGCTAAATAAGAAAGCACATTTTGGCTTCGCGAATATTTTGTCTAAATAGAAAAATTTTAGCGAGAACGAAAAACGAAAAAATTATTTTTAAATATAATTTCTAGAATCTTGGAAAATCATAAAGAAAAATATTTTTTTTTTTCAAAAACTGATAAAAATTCCAAAATTTTTTTTTTCAAAAAAACCAATAAATTTTTTTTTTTGAATTCAGAAGAACTGTTTTGTTTGATGAGTAAATTTTTGGAAAATTTCCATAAAAAATTAATTTTTTTTCTTGGAAGCTTAAAAAAATGCACATATCAATGATATTTTTAGTGCTGCTCTTCATATCTTTCTGCATTCAAAGAATCATTGATGAGGTATTTGAGCCTTCGTCCTTGACATTGGAGTTGCTTTTGGATTCTTCGTTTCGAAAAAACCCAAATATTAAGAGACTCTCTCTTGCTGATTCCATAAAACTTCGATATTTTGAAAACATAGGTATAAATTTCGACAAAATTCAAGAAAAAATTGTCAACAATTCGCTTGATGACCCGCAGGAAAAAATGATAAAATCGTCAATAATGATGAGTTCAAAACATTACATTTATATGGAGGAAGAGATTGAAGATTATTTGTATCTATTGAACGTGTATGATTATAAGAGATCTATGAGGAGACCCATGATTTTACACAATTTGTATACATGTAATTTGTAAATTTTTTATAAACTCAAAAATTTCCTTAGTCGTTTCCTTTTTCAAAATTCATGAGCCTTTCTTATTTGGCAAATATTCCCAATTGAATTCTGAAAATAATGAGAAGTCGTTGTGTTTTTTGCATGAAATTGAAGGTGAAATACTGTTTTCAACTATGACTAAAGGTTATGCACTCATTTTTTATATTCGAGATAACAATCGTTTCCATTATATGGACTCTCCATTATATCAAGAGAATATTTCCTATGTCTTGAGGTATTATTCTTTAATGGATTTAAACGCTTGCTCAAAGGACAATTCAACAGAGACTACAGAATATTATGATCTTCAAGAAGATGTTATCATTAATCCGATTATTATAAAGCCCGAGCTTTTTCAAGAAATCATCGTGAGTAATTCATCCATGATTTCTTTATTAGAAGTGGATGAAAATCTTGTCGTGTATTCAAAATTGTATGACACTGCTATTTTCAGATCCTTAATAAGAAAATCCGATCAATGGGAACAAGACCTTGCCATTAGATTTTCGGGAGATCTCTATAAAAGGAATAGCCAACAGACGATTGGATTGAAGATTTTGCATAAAAATTATAGAAGCCATAAGCAGGTCTTAGCAGTTTATGTCAGGTATTGTAGATTAAATCATAAATTTAATTGCGGTTTTTAGTTTGAATGAGGATGAAATTTCAATCAGAGGAGACCTGTTCGCATTGCATTATAACAATAATTTGGACTTCATTTTCACCGATCACGGTGAAGCGAAAACCTACGTCAAAAATAAAAGGTTGAAATGGGATTTCTCATCTAACTTATTTAAAAAAAATGTGACTAATGAGGTATAATTCAAAAAAAAATATTAGTTTGGAATTTAAACTTTTAGCTTTATTGGATCCTGGATCAAAATAAATTGAAACTTTTGCCTGAGGCTGTCATTGCCTATAATAAGCTCAACCGACAATGCTATGTGTTTCTGCTTTCAAAATATTGTTTTTCTTTAAAATTTCGGTTTCATTTTTATTTTTAACCCATATCTACTTAATATTATATAATTTTTATTAGGGGAGATGAAAGTATCAAAATTAGAGAAATATCAATAAAGTCCATTGAAAATCTCCAGAAAAGGAATATGATAATTTCTCAGGCAGAGCTCTCAGATGATGGGACTTTCATTGTTCTAGTTCTTTAAAAAACTGCTTTGTAAAAATTAAGAAATGATTTTTGTAAAGTTGACGAAATCTGAGGGTCAAAATTATGTCTATGTGATACGCATTGACGAGAGCGAAGATGATGAATGTTAATAAATAATTTTTTTAATTTAAACAAAATTTATTTTTGGGTCGACATAACAAAACTTAAGTTTATTTGCAAGCAGAATTGTTGACGGTGCACACACCACAAAAAAACATCGACTTCAATCAAATCAAATCGATAAAAATGATTACAAATTCAGAATTTGAAAAGTTCTTTTATTTTTATTATAGAACTTTAAAAATTGCATAGTGTGCTTATGATTTTCACTGATGATGGGGAAATTTTAACCTTAAAAATGAATGGAGAAGATGATTATTTAAGCCTGGCAAGAGAATTAATCGATCTGGTCGTAACTTTGGTCTTGTTTGGATTTTTTACAGTTTGCTTGCAATGTGTGCGAAGATTATTTTCTCAAGGATTAAGAATAAGAGTAATTTATTATAATTAAAATGTAGATTGATTTTTTTTTTCTTATTTCAGGTTGTAATTATTTAAATTGAGTCCCCCTTACAACTTCTCTTGTCTCCCTAAGTCTTCATAATTTATTATTATAAAATTTTAATTGAAAGGATTTATTTGTTTACAAGAACATTGCGAAATACATTGACATTTTTTAATTGATCTGATGAATTTAATAAATGTGAATGTTTTTTTAAAAAATATAATTTTTCCTTTTTTATGCAAAAATTATTTTTTATCAAATAATTTTTAAAAAAAGATAAAAAAATTTGATGGAGGAAACAAAAAGAATTTTTTTTTGGTTATGAAATAATATGCCACAAAAATTAAAATATTTTGTGTCATTTTTTTTTAATAAATTTTTATATTTTTTTCATTTGGAATACAATTTTTTTTTTTAATTCTAGAGATTTAGAAAATTAAAATCTCTAGAAAAAAATCTTAAAATCTCAGAAATTTCCTTATATAAATTCTCTGTGAAAATAAAAAAAGATTATAATTTAATGGGAAATTCTGGTGGAGTCACAATTTTAAACGGGACTAATTACCCCCTGAACATCTACTTAAGCATGGGAGCTCCTCATCATTATTGCAATTGTGTCAAGCCGAAAGAAGCTTTTACAATCCACCCTGGGGCTGTTTGGTACACAGTTAACGCCTACCTTGACTTTAAAGAAAACAGGATGACAGATGGCAAAGTAGCAAAAGGAGTGGCTTTGATAGCAATACCCTCAGTAATAGCTGGGGTTGGAGCTCTCTTTACTGGTGGTGCTAGCCTTGCAGCTATGGGTATGATTGCTGGAGTTGAAACCAGTGTTTTTGCTATGACTGGTGTGGCTGTTACCTCTACATTGCTAGTAGACGCGGCTGTGGCAGGAGCTTATGGGACTGTTTTTGCAGGTGTTTTGACTGGTTTTTTGACAAACGAGGCTTCATCAGATCCTGAGGCAATAATGCAACTAGCATATTCCCCAGATTTTCAGGCAGAATTTCAGAGAAACCTTGAAGAGTTTCAGGAAGCTGCAAATAATTCCAAGCTTCTCGCTAGTAAAAAAGGAGTTTATTGCGGAGGAGACCATAAGTACTTAAAAGTTTTTGGTGGACCTTACAAAGAGGAAGGGCGAGATGGAAGATGGAAAAGTCAGGATTTGGGTATAAAAACTATCTGTGAGGATTTGGTTCCAAGAGAAACTAAAAGGAGAAAAAAAAATGACCCTGTTACATATTGGGATGCTTAAATCAACATTAACATTTTCTATTATTTTTGAATTTGAAACAAAAAACCAACATTTTTTTTTTATTTAAAACAAAAAATAAAACTTTACAAAAAATTTCTCAAGCAAAAAATAAATAAATAGAGAAAGAATAGCCGAAGACTTTTGAAGTGCCAAATCGACATAGAAATAAGTCAGATTTCAATGGTTTTGCTCACAAAAGATTTAAGCATAGGCAGAATCCTAGGGTCTTCCTTGAGTCTTTCTATCTTCTTAAAGACATCAAGTCTGGAGGTTTCAGTAGATTGACTGGATCCTTTGACTGACTGTAGCTATACCAAGGCGGGGAGAGAAACTATGAGCTGAATTCAGGGAAAACGCTGGATTTCAAGATGATCTTCATTGATAATGATAGGATCTATAACTACATAGTTTTGAGCTTTGAGGGAATGAGTCTCTTTTATGTGCAGCAGCCTGTGATTGAGGATTATTGATTATTTGATAGAAAAGGTCTTCGGAATTTTGACAGAAGACTATAAAACCGCGAAAAGATCTAACATAAAACTAGAAGGAATTAGTCGAAATAAGCAGAGGAAGGACATAAGGAGCTGAACCTCATGAGCCACAATTTCAGTCTGGAGGTGAGTATCAGAAGGATTCTGAACATCCTTGACGTTATACGTTTTTTCGGGGATAACATGGAAGTGGATGATGGGATTAAGATAAATGAACGGGGGAATTGTTAAGCTAGAGTGGCAAAAGTCCAAATGCCTCCATTGATGAAGATTATCTCAGCTACGATAACGGATTTGACCATTTTATCTACTGGGGAACCTTTGCTCAATTCAAAAAAGCCAACAGAACCTGCCGTAAATATATTAGAATTTTTTTTCTTTTTATTATTTGAAATTCCCTATACTTTTTCTAAGAAAAAGTGCCTCCAAACCCTTTGAATCTCGAAATGAAAGTGTAACAATATAAATAGTTTCATTAAAGCATGCTCACTGGCTTTCATTTTTTCATGAAACTAAGGCAAATACAGACAACAATCAGGAATTTAATTAACGATTAATGGAAAACTTTATTTTTATTATTTTTACTTTTTTTTTTTATTTTTTCTAATTTTTTTTTTAAGTTTTTTGCAATTTTTTCAAAACATCCAAATTAAAAAAAGATTTAAATAAAATCCAAAAACCAAAGTAAACAAAAAATTTGAATAACAAAAATTTGAATTAAAAATATAGACATAAAACAAAAAATTAAATGATAATTTTATTAATTTCGGCTTTTTTAAAATTAAATAAAGAAAGATA
>Ga0302186_10004055_pt1 | contig 10372 bp, 7 predicted proteins | sample II_Bog_E1_2_FD_198782 | JGI IMG/M metagenome (GOLD analysis project Ga0302186, IMG submission 198782) | Peat permafrost microbial communities from Stordalen Mire near Abisko, Sweden - II_Bog_E1_1 | ecosystem: Environmental > Terrestrial > Soil > Wetlands > Peat | place: Sweden: Abisko, Stordalen...
ATCATCATCCAACTCTGTTTTTTATTGGGGTTGGGCACGATCACATTTTTTTCCTCTTTTCTGCATTTATTAGAAAAGATTTCTGTTAAAAATTAGTTTTGCTCGCCTTTCGTCATTTTGCCCTCGGATATTGTTACTTCTTTAGAAGATGTCATATTCAGGATGGCTCTATATTAGAGAAAGATCTTTTAAATCTTTAGCCTCAGGATGTATAGGCCAGGCTTTAACTTTAGGTGATAAGTGACGTCATTCGAGTATCCCTTGAAATAATCTCCCATTATATACTCAAATTTCAGGTTGCTTAATGGTAAGAACTATCCTCCTTCATTTTTAAGAATTTTTTACCTGACACTATCAGCATAGCTGCCTTCATTGTTGTAATGTTCGATTTATCTACCAATCAATATTTTACAGAAGGGAATGGTTTTATCCTTATCTTGACTGGAGTTCCTTTTGTTGGCAAGATCAAAAATCTTGACTTCCGAAAAATTAAGATTTAAATTTATACTCTCTTCAATTGGTTTGTCTCCAAGAACCTCAAATCTAATAATTTTAGCCTTGGACTATCTTGCATCTAAATTAATAGAAAATTTGTTGTAGTAGACTCGTTTTGGCTTCAAGTACTTGTGAGTGGTAAAATAGATGAGATGGAACAGATTTATAAATTATTTTAAAGGAATTATAAATTAGTTTGGTTACAATTATAAGGGTTAGCTGGGCAGTTCAGTTTCTGTGGACAGGCATCGACCATTCCATTTATCTCCCACCAGACTGAGTATTTTAATGAAAATATTTCCGTATTCCTGATGATATCCTGTTATTTGGTAAGAAGCACAATCTGGAATTAATCCATAGTATCCAACTCTCGAGTGTTATTTTGTTTTAGCCACATAGAAATACTCGTTGTTGCTTGTTAAACTGAATCTGTTAATAATCGATTAGAGATCCTCAAGACCAGGGTTAAAAATAGACCAATCTGGAAAAGTGAAAGCTCTCAAAAAAGAAAATGGTTTGCACTGTGCTAAATTTTCATATCCTCCATTCATCTTGGCCCATATTTTCAAAATAATATGAATCCACGGTTTATCCTCCAATAATGGGCTACAGTATATCTGTTTAGCGTTCTCATCATAGTAAATATAGTCATCGATTGTCTTCTTTATAATCCTTCCTGATTTTACCACTGCCACATGATAAAACCCCTTCTAATTAATTTCTTGAGGTTCAATCAAAGATAGAAAATGCCATTCTGGAAGCATATGAATCTCAGACAGATAACTTGGCTTACTCGGAGTAAATTTATCCTTCAACCATTCGCTGTGATTTTTTCCTTATTGATAGAAACACTATTTAATTGAAGTACCGATTTTGAAGACATCCCTCAATCGTTTTTTAACTACTCCTTTGGCTATCTTCGGATCAAGCAGTTTAAAGTGGTCATCTTCATAACACTGCTAATTATAAAGATTGGTGGTGTTTTTGTGTAGATTTGTGAAGGGATCAAACAATTCCTCTTCTTGGTCGCTTTCAATGAAAACGGCACTCATCGGTTCAATGGTCATTTTATCAGTATAAACTTGCACTTCATTGCTCATCTCCTGATGATATTTCTGTTATTATAATACAGAATTTATTTAATTTAATTTTATGAACTCAAGTCGCTAAAAATGATTTTAAGACATCCCCTCTCACCCTCAAAGCAGGAAGCACTCAAAGTATGGCTAAATTAACAAATATTGAATTATTGTTATTGTTGGCTGTCATTCTAGATTGGACAGTTAAAATTTGATTTAAATTATGAGAGAAAGAGATCTTAATTGCATTCCGAAATAGGGGTAGCTCCATCGACTTAAGGATATTTTGTTTCCGAAAAAAAGCAAAAGCAGGATCATCACACAAATCGAATAATGCGTCGAGACGACTCCTGAAAATAATGGCTTTTGGATACGTTCATAAATCTCTCGACTGCGAGGGTAAATTTACAGCATGATGTAAAAAGGCAAAAATACTGAGGGTTTAGCGATGGAAACAGAAAGGGCTTACCTGAATGGAATAAACCAATTAAGCAAGAATCTTAAAAATTATACCTAAGAGATAAATGAAGCTTTTGATGATTTCATCAGTCATCTTCCTACCACGTCTCTCCACAAAAAGAATTATAGCAACAGTTACTATCTTTCAATGCTAATTCAGAATGCAACTTGGAGCAGGATATAAAAAATATTGAAGAGACCTATGGCTGTTGCATTTCACTTACTCAGATCTTAAAATATGGAGAAGCGATAGGAGATATTTAGGATGGAGAGGAATCAGCTTGAATTTCAAACTAAAATTAAAAATAGATTATTTTAGAAGGCATCTCAATATTTCAATAGGTGGAGATATAACAGTATGTGCATTGGATTGACCCATAAAAGTTAGGAATATCTAAAAGAAAATAATTTGGAGTATGACAGAAAGATACAACAAAGTTTACTCAATTTCCCTCTTCTTGTATTGATTTTGGAAGAGCTCGCAAGATAAACAGCTGATATCAGTTAACTACTAGCCATAGATGATAAAAAAGCAAAGGCCTGCAAGTTTATGGAGCAAGGACAGTCCCACCTCAACTCATCCATTTAAACTGTCACTCAAAGATCCATTTTATAGGCTGGCGATAACACTTCTCGTAAGTTTAATCGGTTTGAATTTAATTTGATTTCAAGTCTCACTAAAACTTGTCTTTAAAGAGGTTAAATTATGTTTGTCTCCAGTTTGTCTAAAAATATCGATTACAGTGAGATAGATAATTCATGTCTTTGGCAGGCTGAAGGGAAGGGCAACAATTATTTAAAAGGCGGAGCTGTATTTTATCCTCTCTTTGATTCTAATAGTCAGTGTATTGGTATTCTTAGACAGTATTTCTATGAAACACCCATCAAAGCTTTGAATCCTGAAAAAATTGAAAAGATCCGTACCTTGCTTGAACTTGGAATTAGTTTATAAAAAAAGATGATACATTTTGGTCGTTAAAAATAATATCAAAAGCAGGGATATTATTTAAAAATGATTTCCTTGATTAAAAGGATCGAAATAGCAAAAGGTTAATAGACTGAAATCATGTCTACTCTTTTCTAGGAACTGCAAACAAAATTGGGAATCTCAAAACTATCCATCTATAAAGTCTAGCGTGCTCAAGGGGAGGGAAGAGGCAAAAATATAATTTTACAAAGCATTTTTGGCTAAAGTCAGGAATGTAGTCTTCTGCTGGCGATGGTTGACCAGTTGATGAAGCAGTAATAAAGCCATGTATATTTATAAAATCGTCTACTGATTTATTCTAAACTGATGTTGTTTGATTTGCAGCTTGATTAAAACTAATTAAGTTCAGTGACAACGCGCAAATAAAACAAAATATTGCCTGTGGAGATGATTGTCAATGTGATGTCAAAGATCCAATCTGTTTTGGCAATTAAAAAATAATAATTTCGGGCAATGGAATAAGAAACGCGGCAGAGTGTAAAACAGCAAAGGGAAGTAGAGTTGAAACAGCTTGATTAAGTAGTTAAAAAATACTCAATTTAACTTCTAGTCGATTTAGATGAAGACAATACAATTTTACAGTCTATTGCAGCTTATCTTAAAAATATATGGAACTCACTTGATAAATTTCAGTTCATCACTAAGGAGGAATATAAAAATCCTATCTTCTATTTGGAGTGCATCACCAGTAAATCGCGGAGGGAGAAAGTTATTTTTTATATCAGTACGTAAAATATGGAACTCACAGAAATTCAAAGGAGCTAATGGAATCAATTATCATCCAGTTTTATTAAAATTAGTTTATCGTAATTATCCATCCTTTTTATTGACTTCAGACTTAAAGAAGGACTAAAATACCTTGAGCAAATTCGCATGATTATTGGCCAGTATATTAACAATTATTTTCATCTGACGCAACAGTTAAAAACAAAAACCTGGAAAACCAACGACATTATGGAACAATTTCATAGAACAATAAGATAATTGAGCTTTCCTTATGAATTAGTTTAGATGAAGAAGAAATCTTATGAGCTAGAATTAATCAAAACTATTTATTTTAGCTTTAATCGAGCAGTTTCATTATTCTGTTAGACCTACTTCGGTAGCAGCGATTAGCCAATTTGGTAAAAATCATAACCTCAAATGACCAATCTGTAAGAGTGGAAGCAATTACTATATAAAAGTATTCTCACTGATTCTTCGCTCATTCAAATCGATATTATCAATAAAAATCCAGTTATTCCTGTCGAGGAATACTAAACATTAAAACTAATCACTGATGGTTAATTAACATTTATAAAGAGATAATGTTGGCTTGCGATTGGCAACAGTCCAGTATTGGTTAGAGCTAAAAATTTTGCATATAATGAACAATTGTTAATGAAGCTGCCAATTTATTTTTTCTTCTCGAGGGAGCAGCCCTAAAATTAAAGTCTTGAATGGTATGTAAAGGAAGGACTGAATAAACTTAAATAAATTTGGCTGAAGTTAAGCAAGTCATTACTTTAATTTAATACATTTTACAATGAGGGTTGTCTTCTCCGAGCATCAGCAAAAATAGCAGTCACAATGTAAAAATTAAAGGGTAAGAACTTAAGGAGTAGTTTTACTCTGTTAAACAAGTTTAGATTAGCAAAAGTAAGAAGTATCAAATCATCAGAAATTTTGCTAAATATCCTCTAAAATTATGAAAAATCAATGTTAGTGTTTTCTGTCTCCAAAATGCTCTCATATTGTGCTGATAAAGGGATGCTAAAAACGAAGCAATATCTTAATAAACTGAATATTTTTAACTTGTGCTCTTTATCATCAAACCTATTGTTTCTGAAACCCTTTGAAAGAATAAAAGATAGATTAGTAAAAAAACAAAAGATAGAGGCAGGGTTGATATGTGTTGAAAAATTGTACAATTCGATTTAAACATCAATAAAACAGTAAACATTTACTGATGTCTTGTATTTCACTCGCAGATACACATTAGCAGGCATTGTTGTAGAAACAATAAATACAATGACGAAGATTAGATTAAATTTCTCTTTGCAAAAACTTCTTCAATAAAGTTCAAAAAGCTCAGTTGCAACCTTGGAAAAAGAAGTTTTTAGTGTTGAGACTTGCAAATCTTTAAAATCAATTAGTAAAGAAATACATAATATGACTCCTTTCTATAGTCTTTATCTTATTATTAATGAAGACTCCTGCTATCCACTTCATAATCCGAATAACATATCTTATGAGCTAATAGCCACTGAGTAGGTTTACAGTTCAGCTCCTCCCAGTATAATATATCAGATTGGCTCTCAAAGTCGGTTGATTTGGATCTATTTTGTTGATGAAGGATAAACTTGCTTCTAAATAAAAGATAAGCTCAACTATATTTCCAAATGTATTGAAGCAGGATTGAAGAACTGTAGAGAAGAAATCTAAATTCGACTCAATAGTCTTTCTGCTATAAAAAAAAGTTTTGTTAGAAGCCTTAAAGTAAGTTATTGGAAAAAGTGGAGATAATAGAGCTCGAAGATGGCTATGTAAGAGCAAAACAGATTGAATGATAGTCTATATCAGATTAGCCTGTAAAGCCAGACTATCAAAGAAAAATTAAAAGGCCAAGAGAAGGCTCTCAAGAACAATTTTATCTGTTATCAATAGTTGTAGCGTAAACAAGAAGAATATAAATCATCAATAACTTACAATTCTGCTTAAGCCCGAAGGATAGAGGAAGCTCAGACGAAGTTGTAAAATGCTCGTGTACTCTCCAACATACTTCATCATCGAACAGTAATCAAAAGTTGTTTTTTGCTTTGGAGGAGTAACTCTCTGGTCCTCAAACTGACATAAATTCGCAAAAAGAGAGTATAAAACTCACCTTATATAAAAATGGCTTTAAACAGTATCTTTAGTATACTTCCTAATTGGTACTAATCTCAACTAAATGAAGTCTTTCTGAAAATATGTATTTATAGAAAATAGGCGGCTTTCAAAATAAAATCGGTTCAAAAGTTAAGTGTTTCATTTTAAGAAAAAGGATCTCGACTCATTACTTTCCAGTCGAATTTGATAGAACAATAAAATTCATCAAGGCAAGGTAACTCTTTGTAATAATCGGAATATTCTCAAGACGGCAATTAGAGCGTGGGAGGCAAGTTTAAGTTATCAAAAATGCAGCATGAAAAGACTATTTGCTAATTGAGTGCCTAATAGATGTCGAAATACAACAACGGGGCTTATAAATTAAACCCAAAGACTCTCAAATTTTTGAAGAGAATGGGGAAGTTATAAAATTGATTTTTAATATAATTGATTGTGATTCCAAAATATGGATAATTTATACCATATTTAATCCTCATGAACAAGCTGAGTTTTCTCCTACCAGCAAAAGTCAATTTACCACTGCCATCGTCTTTCACAGTAATTGTTGGCTCAATCAGTTATAAATGCCCATAACCTACTATTCCGATTGCGTGTTCAGCCCTTTTATCCACTGTACATAAGTTACCATGCAGAATTCGAGAAGGCACAAATATCAATTGTTTAAAATGCTCAATTGTCAGTAATCCTTTTGTGATGCAGATTGATTTCACGTTTTTACTCAAGAGAATTCAATAAAATCCGAAGATATTAGACAACATTGGCGTCCTGAAAATAGGAAGCCTCTGCCGTTACGGAATTCTCGTTACGAAATAGAAATAAGGAGTTTTCATAAGTATCATTGATTGAGCAGAGTAATGATACCAAAAATTGATGTAGATGAAAATAAAGTCATTATTCTGTAAAATATTAATAACAGTATATGGTGATCAACTAAAAATCAGAGGACTTCTAATCGAGGTCCATTTAGTAGGATTCATGGTCAATAGTTATGAAATTGTTGTATCAGTCAGTATTTAATAATTAGGATACTGTTTCACATAATCAATTTTTGAGTCCTTGCATGATGCTCTTCATGAATTATCCATACGTGGCCAAATATTTCAGTTCGTTCTCTGAAACTTCATACATCATCTGGTAGTACTGCAGCTGCTTTTGTTTCTTGAAAATAGGAAGCTATTATATTCCAAATATTATCGATAAAATACTGTTGAATTCAGTCAGACTTTTTATTTAGTTTTAAAGATAAGGAATTTACTTTTACAGTTTTTGGATTTGCTCGTTTTTAGAACCACGAGAAAAGATTGACTTTAAAGTCGTTTTTCCTCCCATTAACTTTGCTAGTTAAGATTGGCACTTTAATAGCTCTTCATCCTTATCTCTTTTATCCTACTAGTATTTATCCTTAACTTTAAGAGCTTCCTCCATTGCTTTGACCTCTAATATTTCATAGGTAATCAAATCGTGGCAAGGAGTAAAGGAATTGACAGCAGTGACATCTTTTAAAGATATGATATTGTCGTGTACCTGTTCATTGTTGACAAAAATGAGGTTGGGATCTTTCTTCTCCTCCTCAGGTAAATATTCGACATAGACATTCTTTTCGTATTCTGGAAGCATAGAGACATTGCAAGCATCTGTATTAACTATATTCTACTGAGATGATGAGTGAACCCTGCTCTTGCCTCGACAATATTCTCCACTTGACCCTTGAGTCCTTCCAATTCTTTTTAAGCCTTCTTCAAAAAGCCACTAAAGTTAGCAATATTGGCTTTAATTTAATTGGCATTCTGCGTAGAATAGTTGATGCTATTAAACGTGTTCTTGTATTCACTCACCAAATCACTGTATTTGGGACTCTGCAACGTCGAAAAGTACTTTCTTATCACATAGGTACTTTCTCCAGATCTAACCCTTTATTTCTTAAAAATTATTGAGTGATCGTGCACTTAAAAAGATATTATATCTTCCCGACTCGCTTCAGGAAAAAGTCAAAGAATTTTTTACGAATTTCGATGTTTTCCACGTCTTTATTCCCCTACATCATAAATATTGTACTGCAATCTTTTTTTATGGGATGGGAGGAATGTACAATCCCGGCCACTTCCGAACCAGAGACTCCCTCAGATAGAAGAAATCGTTATATCTTCTCCTAATTTAGAACGCACCTAAATGGTCAGACCCAGAAATTAAATAAGTGTAGAATCCTTTAACTGAGTCAGCCTGTGGATCTGTTACTTTGACGTCGACTGTCTACTTTTAAGAATCTAGTTACGAACTACGATCGTGGTTGATGCTTATCTTTGGGTTCTTAGCTTTCCATTCAGATAATTATCGTATTGATATTAGATTTATCCGGGTTATCATATTTTGCTATAATTAAAATAATTAGTTCACAACAAACTAGTTGCTCAAAACTAACCTTCAATTACTGATCCATCCGATGTTTTGGGGAGTTGCCGCGTACTTTCTGATGGTGATTTAATATGGTGAAAAGTGTGATTTTATACGGTACAATTATTTTATTTTCTATACACAAAAGCATGGTTGAGGTGATTCATTCCTATCGTGGGTTCTACCCCTTCGGTCTAAAGAAGTAAACATAGAACACATACGTGTAAATTTTGAAATAAGATCTCTCCGAAGAATAAATCAATGATTACAGGGAGAAGAGTAAAATATATCGCGAAATATCCAACGTACACTTCGTCAAATTGCTAAAAATACTTAAATAGGAAAACAATCTGCATTTTCTATACGAGTACTATGAGACCTCTCTTGAGGCCTTCATTGACAACTTGAGGAAGGATAACGATGAAGCAATCAACAGGGCTAGGTTCAAAGCCATTTCCGATTAGTTTAAATCTAATATCGACAACATCATCGCCGAACTCATTAAATTTCAGATTAAAATCGACATCTCTCTTTCTAATTTAGCAGTGGTTCTCAAAAAACAGTAAGGAGAAAAAGCAGTCATGAAGGTGTTCGTTGACTGTGATGCCGAGTATTTATCCATAGCCAATCATAAATATCGGCCAAAAGATAACAAATGGAAAACTTTAGCCGAGTTAAATAATTCTTTTCTTCGTGAATTATATGAGGCTGACAAAAAACGTCTATCAGTATAATTTGACTAACTTTTGGGCACCAAATTGGGTAAATTTAATGCTTCCGATAAGAAAATGTCGCCTAACTTTGTCATTATAGGGACGAAGCTGGTGTTTCTCAACACAGAGGATAACTATCGATCAACCTCGCATGAGGACTCATTGAAAAATAGCAGAACCGAAAATAATAGAATGTCTGTGAATCCAAAGGAACTGACCTAAAAGTTGATGCTCGATTCCATGAAGAATAGTCGTAACGATACTAAGTCAGCAGCCAATCTCAATTACCCTCCCGCTGCAAAGCCTAAAATATAGCGTATTGTCAATTTTGACCAATCCTTTTAGCCCGAGTTCAAGCCAGAATAGTTCACAAAAGAGAACACCTATATTTTTGAGTAAAATGATTACCTCTAATCTTTAGAGGAGGAACTAAACAAAATAAGTTCATGGAAAAAAGTGCAGTAGTCAAAAACTTCCCATTCAACTGAGGAAAAGACCATTAAAAATACTTCCGATGAAGAGATGAAAAAAAGCAAGGAGGACTCGAATAAAAAAATACTTGGGAAGAAATAATCACCACAATATGGGAGTTTTGTCATGCATAAACCTGATTCTTCTAACAATCAAAGTAGTAGTAATGCAAGCAACAGCAGCAATTCCCCAGGAAGGTTTCCTAATGACAAAATGGTAATAGAGCCCTAAAGAACTGAAAAAACAAATAAGTACCGAATGAAAATAATAACTTCTCATTAAATCTAAATAGAGGGAGGATAGTAGCAAAATGCAGAACAGCTTGAACGAGAGATAATGGAGGATATCCGATCAGGAAAACTTAATATTAATGAACTCGCTTCATCCGGAATTAACAATAGTAGTGTAGTGAAAAACTAAACCATAAATACATCCCACGAACACTCCAAGAATGAGTACCTAATTACAAGTATGATGAAATCTAAGCATTCAGAAACAAATTCAAAAGAGGCGAAGGAAGCAGAAGCTTATAATTAAAACAAAAAATATTTTGCGGAGAAAATAGAAAATACGAGGTCAAGTGGTTTGAAGTAGAGTCACCTCAAGTATATCAGCGATCTGATCTCTAAGGGTGGAGCTAAACCCCAACACAGTGGCTCTTCCAATCACGACCAAAACTAATAGATCAAGCAAGTGAAATCGTAGCACAAGATATACACAGTATCGAGTTATCATCAAAATAAGCCATAAAAGGCATAAAACGCTGACCATGTCCACTAGAAGCCATAAACAACTGAAAACTATTTGAATAAAATCCGGTAGGTGAAGAATCGTGCTTAGCAAATATTGAAAGGGTGTGGCAAAAAAAAACAATGATAACTTATTCCTTTTCATTTTATATATAATTG
>Ga0302186_10004057_pt1 | contig 10370 bp, 5 predicted proteins | sample II_Bog_E1_2_FD_198782 | JGI IMG/M metagenome (GOLD analysis project Ga0302186, IMG submission 198782) | Peat permafrost microbial communities from Stordalen Mire near Abisko, Sweden - II_Bog_E1_1 | ecosystem: Environmental > Terrestrial > Soil > Wetlands > Peat | place: Sweden: Abisko, Stordalen...
CTCAAAAGTAAGTTATAATTAAACTGAGAATGTATGGAGTTGATGCAATCATTGCCTGTCGCAGGTAAATGTAGAAATAAATAGATGAGGAAAATAAAATGTGTTGGATCATCAATCTCGAGAGGAAAGGGTTAAAAATATAAGCTTTATAGTATAAAAAATACTCCTCTTTTACCTTCATCGATCCGCTTAAAAATTTATTTGGATTCACGATTAAACGTCCATAAAAATGGATAGATGAAAGATTAACTTAACAATCAAAGAAACGGTAAATTGGCAGAGATATGTCTCATCAGACTGATTCAACTCGTTAAAAGAGAAAACCCGAATCAGCTCTTATTTCCACTCAACCCAGTTCATAATTCTATAAAAACTTTATTTAGAGTCGAAACAGATCTAAGTAATCAAAACGCGATTCTGTCAGTAGCAATTACATGAATATGTCGTTGACTATCAATGATAAAGTTGATAATTTGGACAATCGATTAAGATATACTCAACCTTTAAAGCCACAAATGATTCCCAGTCAAGATTCTTTTAGAAAATAAGATTTGAGTCGATCTCTATAAGTACGTAAGCCAAATACTATCCAAATAGTCCCTCAATCATCCAAAAACAATTACATAGATAATAAAATTACAACAAGCTATCAACATATCGATTCTGCTCGTAAAGTAAGCGAAATATCTAAAGTATATACGAGAGACAAAGAAAAAGATGCGCAAACTGACCGCAAAATCGAATATAAATAAACAAGACCAAGTAGCGGGATGGGTCGATACCAAATTCTTGATCAATAAAAATTTCATAAAAGAGTTAGGGAAATTTTAAAAAAATGATGTTCTTACTTTTTGAAGTAATAATATTATTTGTTAGAAATATTTATCAATCTTCAAGGGTGCTTCTTTTCCTGTTAATTTATAAAAGAAGGACAGTAAATTTAACACAACTCTCACACATATCCTTTAACGTTTTCTAAGGCTTCCATCCAAGAACTTTTTCCGCCTTTTTTGAAGTTGTGACCAGCCTCTCAAGATCTCCTGGCCTTCTTGCCCCCATATTATAGGTGAGATTCTTTTATAAAATCTATTCAAATTGTTTGATAACCTGCATGACACTGAATCCATTGCCTGATCCAAAATTAAAGACTTCATAATTTGATTTATCCATCTTTTCTGTATGTTGTAAAGCTTTAAGGTGTCCTTTTGCTGCATAAATGAAATTTTACCCAAGTCAACCACATGCACAAAATCTCGAACTCCTGTCCCATCAAATGTGTTGTAATCCTCTCCAAAAACAGTAAGGGATTATCTTTTACCTATGATTACTTCTTGTATGATTGAAAAAAGATTTCCCGGAATGCTTCCTGCAGGATTATCTCCAATTAATCCAGAAGGATGGTTGCCGGCTGGGTTAAAGTATCTTAGAGAAATAATTTTCCATTTTGGATGAGCCTTAGCTATTGACTTTAACAACATTTATCCGCAAAATTTAGATTATCCGTAAGGGCTGATTGGAAAACAATTAAACTCCTAAGTGCAGTCATCTTGCTCTCCATAGACAGCTGCAGAGGAGGAAAAGATGAATTACTTACATTAGTGATGCTTTTACATCATTTTCACAAGATTCATCAATCCAACAAAATTATTTTCGTAATAGTCTAGAGGTTCATACATTGATTAAGGCGCAGATTTCTTAGCAGCTAGATTAATAATCGTTGTTATTTTGCGGTTGTTACACTTTTAAGTTTTGAAGACATTATTCAAAAATGTCATATCGAGGATACAACCTAAAATACTACGATCAGTACCAGCGTAAAAGGTGATTCTTTTCTTATAGTTATCAATGGAATCATTTTAGCAGATATCCTGGCCGACACATTTGAAAATTCTCTCGAGTGTTTCATAGGAACTATTGAAAAAATTGTCGACAATGGTGAGATGACAATCTGTATGCAGTAGGAGTTCCAATATTATGTGTGATCCGATGTAGCCAATACCTCCAGGTAGTAAGATGTTCTTCACCATTTTATGTTCTCAAGATAAACTAAATGTTAGATTCAACTTTAATGTCAGTTTTAAAGCTCAAAAATGAACATTATCAAATTAGAATAAAATTTTATTCCAATCAAACTCAATTAAGTTCGGAGGCGATTATCTCCAATATCGAGTAAAATGTAGCCCCAACGAAAATAATGGTTAGAAATAAAAGGTCCTAATAAGGATTTTTCTTATCTCTAATATCCTAATAATAATTTATATTGCTTAATAAACCTCAAAATAAAATCGATTTTTTCAACAAAATATCTCAATCCCTTAATAATTAAATAAAGTTCATTTCCCATTCTCGATCTATCATAAATAAAAGTTTTGCCATCAGCCCTTTGATGCCAACGATTCTTAAATTATAAATATTCAAAACGCAAATAAATGTGCAAAATTATTAGTTCAAAGCATTCTAAAATGAGTCAACAATAATTTTCTAAATAAAAGAACAATGATAGCTTTCTTAACTTGATAAATTATACAAGGAATAATTGGTTATAGATATTTGATTGTTCAATAAAATTGACGATGCAGCTAATGATATCAATCGTGGATATTAAGACTAGAAATAGAGTGAATGACTAACTTGTAAGATCTGCCTTAATCCTTGAAGATGAAATAGGCAAGATGATGAAATATAAATGATGGCATTATTGAAATATATCATTAAAGAATTATCTAATCGATTACGAATCAATATAAGGTCATTTATTTGAATCATTTTAATTTTATAGCATATTGACATTAAATATATCCAGCAAGAAAAGATGAGTGGAAAATAAGTTACAGGCGCCAAGAAAGAAGAGACAAAATAAATCAAGAAAGAAGAAAAGAAGGAAGTCAAAGGAGAACATAAAGTTGCCCCAAAAATTTAACATCAAGCACCTGAAATTAAGGGAACCAAAGTTTAGCATAAACCTGTTGAACATAAAGCTCCAGAACATAAGCCAGCCCAGCACAAACCTGTTTAAAATAAGCCAGTCGCTTAACATAAGCCAACAGTTTAGCATAAAGTGGTTTAACATAAACCTGTTGAACATAAAGTTCCAGAAAAAACTAAGGTTGAAACAAAACCCCTTGAGCATAAACCGGCTGAGAAAAAATTAGTTTAGCCGAAGCCAAAAGTCGAGACAAAGCAAGTTGAACACAAACCAGCTGAGAAAAAGCCAGTTGAGACGAAGCCTAAGGTGTAACAAAAACCAGCTGAGCAAAAACCTGTCCCCAAGGCAGGTTAGAAAAAATGATTTCCTCCATAATCATCCTTTAACAGTTCGTCTAACTAAAAAGAACTCATTTATTCCGGAGAGAATACAAAAACTCACATTTTATTAAAAAAAATCTTCCTTGCAGTTGTAAATAATAAAGTTTTATTATTGAACATCCAAAAACCATTTTTAAAAGTTATCCACCGAAATAACTTTATTCTGTTTCTTTTGATCTTAAAAAACGATAAGCAGAAGCTTTTTTGATTGCAGCCATTATAAAAATTATCAGCTATTTCATAAAAAATTATTTTTAATCTTGAATATCATTTTGGTGAGAGAGAACGAAATTTTGAACATCAATTAAGATATATGGGAAATCTAGCTGAAATGAAAATGAAACTGTACATTAATAAAATTCAGGCATGGCATCAATTGATGAAAAATTATTTATTGATGATGATTTGAACTAAATATCGAATATTAAAAAGTTTCTTTTCAAATGATGTTTTTGTTGATCTGAAATTGATTAAAATAACATGTTTTCCTGTTCGATATTGCAAATAAATAATTGTAAATGATGGCTATTGGATTAAAAAGAAGAGAAATTCTAATAGAAAGGCTGATGAATAATTGAGTTTTATTGTAGATTTGTGGAAGTTGAAATTGAGATAAATATTATTTCATTAGTTAAATCTAACTGCAAAAATTAAAAATACACTCTATTTTATTACAATTAGGTGAGAAGACCTCAGACTTTAATGGTTTTCAGTTACAAAAGTCGGTAAACTGGATGTTGGAGTAGATCTTATTATTAAAAGCATGAATTAATAAATCGAAGAATAATATATAAATCAAAATCATTCTCTCAAAACCGGATGTCATCATTCAAATATCTGACTGTTCGTCAGGATTAGGAAATCAACGACTCTTTGAAGCCAGAAGTTAAGACTAACGGATAGACTAATGAAAAGCAAGAAAAATTAAGATTCTTCGATTACCTAATTGGCCACATAAGTCAAACTCTTACCATCATCTTACTATTTTACTTGATTTATCTCATCGCCAATCTGTTTATTTGCAGAGGGCTTTATTTCAACCCTAATTCTGACTCCAATGGATTAGAGCCGAAATGCATGAATATTGCCAGCAGTAATTTAGCTAGTGAGTCGACTGACAGTTAAAAAGTAACTCACAACAATTAATTTATTGATAGCAACTCTAAGAAATAATAAAAAAGCAAGTAGTCAACTTTTATTTTGGAAACGGCGGCCAGCAGGTAAATAACATCGACAGAATAAATTAGCAATCAACGTGATGATCTTTCAGTGGACAGTGAAAAGAATAACATAAAATAGTAATCTTTCATAAAAAACTCATAGAGAACAAACTCTTAGTAAAATCAGTAAAAGAAAACTACAAACAATAATAAAGAAAATCTATAAAAAGAAACAGGAGCATACCAAAAGAATAAAATAATATCGACAAAATTTAAATAAAAATATCAACAATTTGCAGCAGAGTTGGAGTTAGACGACTCGCTGCTAGTAAATTCTTGGAATTAATAAAATTAACAAACCACTTTAGAGCTCAATTAAAAACAAACTCTTAAATTTTTAACTTAAGATGAAAGATAAAAAATTATTCTTAATTATATTGAATCATCAGAGGACTCTAAATCCATTTATCTACAATTTTTAGGAGAGAATTAAAAGATTAATAACAAAATATACTATCCTGATTCTGGAATATCAAATTCAAATTATAAAGAAAAGAATACTTTCTGTGTGATTGTCAGCACTTTCAATAACGCTTAATCACAACAAGTTACAAGGACCATGAACTCAATATTTAATCAGGACTATACCAAATATCATACCATTGTTGTTGATAAATCTTCAACTGATGATACAGTCAAACTCCTTAATGATTTTGTTAATCAATCTCCGATTTTACTGAAGAACACAAGAATAATTTAAAATCAGCAAAACTCCTAGCTGAAAGCCATTCTTGAAGGATTAAACTATTGTAAAAAAGGATAAATCGCAATATTGATGAATGGAAACTCATAGTTTTTAAGCAAAAAGGTATTCAAGATGACAGATTCTTTGTATCAAAATGAAAGTTCAAAAATACTTTATTCGGATGCCTTTAGTCTGGACATTAAAAATAAAGTAATTTAACAAATCAAAGGAAGTCAGTATAATGAACAATAAAAGACTATGAATATTTATCGAGATGTGGCCAGTAAATATGGCAAATATTTTACTTTTAACACTAATTTACTCACTTCACTAAAGCATAGTTATCTCGTTGATAATAATGGCAAGTGGTTGAAGTATAGTGAAAATGAAGCCTTAATCATATCCCTATTGGAGCTTTCTTGCGGCAAAATCAGTTATTTGAATGAGCCTGTTATTTTAAATCAATTTACTTCAGATAAAAGTTAAGACTAAAAACATGGACTAGCCCTTTAAAAAAATATCATTGCTAGTAAAATCAAACTAAACAAATGCCGAAATGATTTCTTCTGATATTGAATATAATCATTTAGTATTAACTATTCATTAGAATTGTGTTGTGGAAGAGAAAGAGTGAAAACTATTTACTATTGTTTTATTGTTGGCTTATAATTCAATTGTTGTTTAATCAGCTAAATTTATAATAACAACAAATGAGGCACTATCGAAGACTATCCATCATCAGTAAGAATTATTTTTAATCTAGAGCACTACGGCCATAATCTTCGCTTACGAAAAATGAATATTCTCACTGCCATTCAAGAAAATCAATATGCACAGTATTTTTTGCAAAAATAACCATCACCCGAAGATATCCCCGAGAAGCTATATAATTAATAAAAACCAGAAGAGGAAGAAGAATAGATTTGCGAATAAAATGACGGAGAATTTAGTGTGGCCGATTACATCAATTTACTCTCAAAGTAAGATCGGTAAATTTTTAAGAGGGAAAATCCTCAATTACCCGCCTTGTTTTTTATGACAAAAAAATAAAAAATCAAGTATTTTTAAAACATCAACAACAATTTCAAAAAACAACTATAAAATGAATCGCCAAGAGCGAGCAAAACTAAGAAGATATTAAAATTTAAGAATGACTTCGCAGTAAAACCTTTTAATGAAACTAAGAAGGTTGTATCGATTTGGGAAAGTAAAGAATTTAAAGAACCCTATCATGAAAAAATACATTTCAGTTGATTTTTATTCGTGATATTTTAGATTTGGATTGTCATGTTCATCATATTACATCTTAAGATACTTTTCAAATCAAAAACAATAGCCTTTTTGGGGTAGCATTTTCAAAGATATTTCTCTACTTAATCCGCCAATATGGAATTATTATTACTACTATATTATTTAAATTTGAATGGGAATTTATTTATTTATTTTACTTGCTAAAAAATTACTTTTATCTATCGAAAAATTAACACCAAGCTTCCTAATAGTTATGCCGAAACAATTTATGGGTAAATCATTCTCTTCATTCTCTGGGGACAATATCCTTGGTGAGTTCATCAAACTGAGCCGATTTGGTGAGATTAATGACCAATTTAGGGTTAATCGTCTTGCCTTCACCAATGTTTAGGGCTTCCAAGTTTTTAGTGATAGTGAAACCATCCTTGGCGAGGATTTGAGATAGTTTTGCAACAAGCGAGATTGACTCTCCCATTCCTTCAATTTGAACAGACCCATGCTTTTTGATAATTATCTTGCAAAGGAATAATCCTTGAGCGAGCCTAGTGTCTCTTCTGACTCTGTATACATTGGTATCAGGTTTGTGAGGTGCAGGTGTGGACATTTATAAATGTTGAAATTACTATTATAAACATAATTATCCTGTTTTTTTAATCAAAACATACTCTTCTAACTTAAATATGAAATAATAATAGATAGATAATAACTCTGCTAACGCAGATATAGTAAATCATTAACCTATCCTTATTTATTTTTAGTTATTTTTTTTCTTTTTTCTATGAAATAATAATAATTGATGACTTTTACATACAATAAACTTAAAAAATGTTAGGTTACCATCAAACTTTAATAATGTTACCTTCACTATTCTTTTTGGCACCACAGGTAATAAAAAATAATTTAGAGGCTATTTATACAATATCCGTCGGGATTTTTAAATATCTTTAGGCTTTTATCATTTTATTTCAATTGATTGCCTCACACTTTTATTTTGATCTTCTTTCCCTTAATAAATTGAGGAAAAAAAAATATATCTCTTTTTTTTCAAACAAAGACTAATTCAATAATAACAAGAAAATCATTAAATATTTTAAAGTTAAAAGTTAAAAGTAAAAATCATTAATTATTTCTCTGCCTTAATATTTGTGTGTCATTGTTCTCTCGATGAATAAAAAGTTCAAGAAGTTCTGTTGGTTGAGGTGGTAAGGGCTGAGGCACGGGAGGAATTAACTAAAGGAGACAAGTAAATAAGCAGATTAAGGGCCTGAGTATAAAATTTTGTGCCTGGTTCATATTATTTATTACGAAGAATTAGTGATATAGTATATATCAAGCGTTGTTTTAAATTCTGTCAGATTGAATGCTGCATTATAATGAATTAAAAAGAAGCTTTTAAAGATGGAATAAGTATTTTCTTTAGAAAAATGATTTCAAGACTAGATTAGACCATTTTATCATTAGCCATCAATTTTATTCTGAAAATTTTAATTAATCTTCTTTGGTCAATTTACCCAATAAGATGAAATTTTTATTGTCTTTTTAAATTTTAAATAAAAATAAAATTGTTTTGAAATTACTACAGATATTATGACGACATAAGTTTAATTATCAAATATGAATTTCAATAACAAAATCATTTAGTAGCTTCAGTAAATGTTTGATTTAAACAAGCCTATTTCTTTTGATCTTTTATTGTTTTTTAGTCTGTTTGAAAGACCTGATGAGGATAATTAAGATAAACAGCTGTTGGTCTCCAATTGTTTTGAGGTTGTTGTTGTTGTTGATTGTATACAGGATAATTCGGATATATAAGATTTTGATAATAAGGGGCTTGAATTTGATTAGATTTTCCTTTGAGGTAGCAAAATACGACAATGGCCAACACTGCTGACAGAAATCCGACAAAGAACAAAGTCCAAGCAGTAATAAGTTCTCCCATGCATACATTATAGTAAAAAGGCTTTACATAGCAATTGTTATAATTTCCGCATGATTGTCCACCTTCATAATAATCGTATCCGCAGCAGTATTGAACATCAAATTATTTACAAGCTTATGTGCTGTGGACGAAATAATCAGAACAACTGTTACTGGTATATGAGACGCATGAACTAAAAACACCGATAAAAGTAAATAGGATTCCTAATAGCAATGAAGCGAGAGTAATAAAAAGGGAAGCCTTGAATAGTTTAGATGTGGCATAAGCTATCTTGATAGTGAAGGGAGGATTTGCAATCATTCCGCTAAATTTATGATTATCTATCAGAATTGGTTGTAAATTAAAGATTATTAAATTATTAAATTGTTAGATTTATTATCAATTTGTGTTTTATTTATCCATTCATGAAGTACCTAAATTCGTGTGAGAAAGGACACAACCATCAAATAATTAACTTTTGTTGGAGGATAAATCGTAAAATAAATAAAAGTCAACTCCATTTCAAAAAAATAACACAAATAACACTTTTAATCTTGATGTAAGAAATAAAATCATAAGTTTCTTTCCTCGATCATTTCTCAAAGAAATTTATTTAAAGAAACTTTATATCCTCTAAAAGCTGTATAATGGGATCCACAATATGGTCTTATAAGTCAAAATTATTATGACTCATCAATAAAGGATATACAGTCCTAGCATCTTCTTTTAAGGAGTTATGAGTTTAGTATATTTTCACCAATTTTTATGAATGGCTCATCTCTATGAGATTATCTTTTTGACCATGAATCACCATAAATTTTCCATTAAATTTTTTAATTTCCTATTCGTTGTTAAAATGTTGCTTAATTATTCGACCCCAGAATCCATATTTTTTCGTCCAGTCTTTTAGTGTACTGAAGGGGGATATCAAAATTAATGCTGATAGAAGCTTATGACCGCCCAGATAACTTGCTGGTCCTGAACCAATAGATCGACCGATGACAGCTATATCTTTATAAGTTCGACCTTCGCGAATAAGAAATTCATAAAAGCGAAGAGAATCTTATTTGATGGTATTTGAAATTTGACAGCGCAAAGATTTTTTATAAAGACCATAAGTGGGATACTCAAGAGCATAGATTGTTAAATTAGCTTTCTAAACTAATAGGGAAATGATATATTTTACATGCCCAATATCTTCCCCATTACCATGAAAATATATTGCACATTTTTTCGATTGTCTGCTTTTGGCTGTTGACAATTAGGCATACGGTATTTTCTTTCCTTCCTGCTTCAAGATATATTTACTTCGATGAAATAATCATACTTCACATCGACTTAGTGGTAAATGGAACTTTACATTTCATAGGAACATTCTGGGTGAGGAAATATTTTTTCGTTGAATTAACGAAACAAGGAATCATAAATCCAGCTAACACCTCTATTGAATTTAGTCATCATTAATAAGTATTTATATTAATGTTCAATCAAGCATAACTACGAATTCGTTAAAAGATAATTGAGCTCTAAATCAAAGGTTTTTAAAATTTGGCTTACGTTTTTCAATAAATGCTGTTATTCCCTCTGTTGCCGCTTTTCTGCCGAACAGACATTGTATTAAAGTGCTTTCATATTCCATCCCTTGATCAAATGTTGTCTCGGAAGCAAGCTTAATTGCTTTTTTGGCAAAGTATAAAGAGTCAGAAGCTTTATTTACCAATACTGTAATAAATGAGGTTAACTTTTCTTAAAATTGGTCGGTTGGGAAGATTTGAGCAATATTCAGTCTTTGAGCTTCGGCAGCATTTATTATTTATCCGGTTAATATCATCTTCATTGCCAATTTTTATCCTATTAGTCTAGGTAATACTTGAGTTCCTCCCATTCCCGGGATGACTCCCAGGCTTAATTACGGAAGTCCAAATTGTGCCTTTTCAGAACAAATTATAATATCAGATAGCAATGCAAGTTAAAATCCTCCACCTAAAGC
>Ga0302186_10004058_pt1 | contig 10366 bp, 4 predicted proteins | sample II_Bog_E1_2_FD_198782 | JGI IMG/M metagenome (GOLD analysis project Ga0302186, IMG submission 198782) | Peat permafrost microbial communities from Stordalen Mire near Abisko, Sweden - II_Bog_E1_1 | ecosystem: Environmental > Terrestrial > Soil > Wetlands > Peat | place: Sweden: Abisko, Stordalen...
AATTTCTTAATTTCGAACAAAATTTCCTTACTTTTTCATATATAATAAATTTAATGTTTTTAGAGTATTTAATGCTTTGTCTGTTTTTTTTTTAATTATTTTCGATGGTCTTGTTACTCTTTATTTTCTTTTCTCTTAGCTGTTTCATTACGTCCCTTACTGCAGTCTTCCTCTCCTCAGAATTCGGCTCACCTATGGTCTCACACCTAATAATTTTCTCATCAAGATTGTCATTTTCGAAAGTGTTCAAAGTCTTCGCTGATTTGAACTTCTTATAAAACGCAGAAAAACTCGACTCTGGCATCTTTTCCAGATCAAGGTACTTCTCCTCAATTTGTTCATTTTCCAATTTTGGGTCAATGTTTACGGCATCTAAAATTTCATCTTTCCTCTGTTTTTCTTCCTCAGTGGCAGTCGGAGATCTCCCACGGAAAATTGTGCCTAACAAACCTAAATGATCAGATCTTTTGAATTTCCCTCTTTTGGCCAATTCCTTCATGTATTCATTATATTTCACTTTGAAATCCTGCAAATAATGATAAAGATCCCTCAACATTAGAAGCTGTTGTCTGAAATAAATGATGAAATACAACGAGAACACTCCACATAAAATAATAATTATGAGCCAGGAAATCATGACCTCTTTGGGTAAGATGGTTCCTTCAATTTTGACATCGTTTTTTATCCTATCATTCATTAACTCCAAGGCTCCTATCAGGAAAAAAATTGCCACAAATGCTAATTCAGTTACAATCATCACAGCTGTAGTTAATTTACGTTTAAAAGGTCGAGTTAAGATTAGAATCGACATAGACATAAAGAATAACATTATCAAAAAGAGGATCTCCAGTTTGGGGAAGTCATGTAACATCACCAAAATAAAGATCATCAGGAATTTCTTCAAAACATTGAGCACAGGGTAGTTTTTCTGCATCCAGGTCTCTTTATTGTAATCCCCATATAAAATGCGGAATTTCTTGGTGTCTGCCTTCTCATCGAAATCGTTTGAGTTTATCACTTTTAACAAAGCCATAAACATCCCTATCAAGATAAGGAAGCAAACAAACCCCAAGAAACTACTAAAACCGTTATAGGTGTTACTGAAGTCAGGGTTTCTGATTTGTAACATGCTTCCAAGACAAAATTGCATATATACCATAAAGAACACTCTCAATAACAAACCATATTCAAAACTATCTCGTATTTTCTTGGTATATACCATTATTTTCCCTCCGATTTTCTTCCTGGCAAAGTACCAATCCATGAAGATCACTGCGATAAACAAACAGAAAACCACAGAGAACAATAACATTTGCGACCCTGCGTTCATTAGAAATGAACTCGTGAGACCCAGATCGTTAAATCTTTTCGGAGCCTTTTGATTTTTAACAATATTTCCATGACCATCTCCATAGCTAAACTTCGCAAAAATATTTGGCAGGAAATTGAGATTGGCGTTTTGCAGGATTTTCAAAAAAGCCTCCAAGTTTATGGTGTAATCAACATTTACATATTGCAAAAAATAGGATATTTGAATACATTCGACCATCAACCAGAACATTGAAAAGGCCTGGAAAATGTAAAGAGGACCAGTTGTAACGATGAAAACTATACTAGTTGTGGTTTCTGCATTAAGAATAGCTTGGGATTGATCTTTAATGTTCTGATCATATGCTTTATAAGGGAAGAGTGGTTGTGTTGAGAAGGGCTTTTCATAATAATCAGAAGAGACATCGACATTGAATTCATCGCAAAGTCCGCAGGTTAGATTTGATTGTGATGCTAAGAGTCTGGATGTCTGTCTGACTAAAATCAACGACATTTGGATATTTTGCACTGTTTGTGAATAGTTTATCATGATATTGATACAATTCGATTGGTTATCATAATGGACTGCATAATTGTAATCCTGTGGATAATTCAATTGCGGAATAGTAAAAATGATCAATTGTTGGAAAGTCTGATCGCTTTTTGGCATAATTTTTCTATTCGTGGGATAAGGTTGAATAATTATCGTCTCTGGCTGTTGTTGTGATAAAATTACAGCTAAATTATATGGAGTGGTATTATAACAAACATCGGGGGTATATGAGTTATTCCTGTCGCAATTCCAACCAGCCTCGATCTGACAAGTGGAACTACAACCATCTCCGTTTATTTTATTACCATCATCACATTGTTGACCACTTGTTAAGCTGTTGATAAGATAACCATCTCCACATATCTCTGTACAATTTGGACCCAACCCTACTATTTCGGAGCAAGGATAGCAGTTTGTATTGTTGACGACCTCATAGCCGGGGTAACATGTGCCGCATTTTTTCGAATTATGGCATTTCTCACAATTAGCGCTGCAATTCAAACATGAAGAAGTCTTGTTATCGATGTATTCTCCTTTGGGACAATGACAAGTGAAATTTTTTTTTAAGAAAGTTAAATTCGAAGGGCAAGAAGTGCAATTAGTCCCTGCTAAGGAGCATGTTTGGCATGGATATGAACAGTTCTTACAACTCTTAGATGCTAGATCTCGATATAACCCATCGGAGCAGGGACCTAAACATTCCTTTGTAGCTGCAAGATAAGTGTAATTATCATAACAATTTGTACAGGTTTGATTCAAACATGCCGAGCATCCTAAAGGACATGCTATTACTGTATATAGTTTCATTGAATTGTCAGTATTGTTGCTATTCGGAGTAGTCTGAACACTCTCAGTAATTATATTTATGGTTTTTTGATTAGGAGGGCTTATTAATTGGTTATTGTTTGTATTATTGGAAATGTTAGAATCATTACTTTGACAATAACCTGTTGCGGTTAATACAAATTGATCAGTGCATTTTTGACATTGATCATAACTTGTGCACAGAAGGCAATTGGGACTGCAGTTTTCGCAAAGATTGTTAGTCTGATTGAAATATGTCGAGTCTGGGCAACATTTCCCTGTTACGAAATACCCAGGTTGAAGTTGACAAAGTCCCTCGTCATTTAAAGAAAAATAATCATCACAGGTCTCACATTGGTCAAAACTGCTGCATTTCTTACAAAAGCAAATGCATCTATCGCAAGTGTTCGAGGATTCATTCAAATATGTGAAATTCCCACACGTTAGAAAACAACTCCCATTTATAAAAGTTAAATTCTTTACACAATCCACACATCCATCATATTTACATTGCACACATCCATTTGAACATCGTTCACAAGCAGTTCCATTAGATAATTTATAAGCTCCATTTGGACAAGGGTAATTTTCCTCCAGACAAAGTGGGCATTTCATCATATAAGACGAAAGGGTCGCATTGTCTGGGTTGTTGTTATAAGCTAGACAAGACCCCTCGAATATCATAAAATTCACATCACATTGATTGCAATAAGTACTATTAGTACATTGCGCACAGCCAATGGAGCATTGTAGACACTCTTCCGATGAATCGAAATACCCCAACGAACAATTATTTGTGCAAATCGCTTTGCCTTCCACGAGCATGAAGGAAGCCAGGCAGGATTGGCAGATTGTTTGGTTTACATCGCAAGATTTACAATTTGTATCATTACAACTTTTGCAAAGATATTGAGTTGGTAGATTTTGCCTAGAATTTGTGAACTTACCAAAACCATCAGGACATTGCATCACGCAGGCTTTATTAAGAGAGTCCCAGAAATATTGATTTTTACAAACATCACATTGTGTTTGTGAAACACAGCTTGTGCAATTCTCTAGCGTGCATTTGTTTATCAATCCAGTTGTATTGTCGACATAATAACCAATTTGAACATTATTCACTGAAACACATTGGGATGTTGTAGGGTCTAGATAAAATCCTGCTGATACATTACAATTGGTGCAATTTGACGAGTTGGAACAGTTCAGACATTGTGAGGAACAGTCGATACACAATCTGTTAGTATCAAAGTAATAACCCACAGGACATTGAATGATACCTGCTGTAGAAGGAGCTAAAAGATAGAAATTCTGATCTGGAGTGATGCAACTTAAGTTAGAGACTTCATTAGCACATGTTGTGCAATGATCACCACATTTCAAGCAGTTTAACCCTTTGGAGTCAGAAACAAAACCTGCAGAACATGATTGAGAGCATGTGCTTTTATCGAATGAGAGGATGTTGTTCCCCAAGCATGAATTGCAAATCGATTGGCTTGAATTGCATTGTTTGCACGAAGAGACTTGGCATATTGAGCAAAACCCTGATGAATTGTAATAGCCATCGGGACAAACTGAAACACATTGTTTGGTGCCAGAATCATATAGCAGGAAATTAGTTGAGCAATTTTTGCAATTGGCTAAATCAGAGCATAAATCGCAATTATTGATAGTGCAAGGCTTACAACTTCTAGTGGATTGCTCTATAAATAACCCTTTGGATAAACAATCTGCCTGCGTAATGCATGAGTCACCATCTGGAGTTAAATAGAAGCCATTAGAACTCAAGGAACAACTGGTTCCGTTAGTGCATGAATCACAGTTATTCAAACATTTCAAACAGCTTGCAGATGTGTCATTCTTATAATATCCTATGGATGGACAAACACTAACGCAGCTCATGTTATCTTGAAGATAAAAATTGGTTTGACATTGAGTGACACTTATTGTTATCATGTTGCCTGTTTGAGGGTCAATTTGAAGGACGCATGATTTTGAGTTATTTGGGCATTGATAACAGATACCCGAAAGTGCTGAGTATTGATCCGAACAGTTAACCGAGCAAATCTTATCGTAATTCAAAACGAAGCCATTATTGCAAGCTGTGCAGACGGAAGCTGAAGTGCAAGAAGTGCAATTAATAGCACATTGCAAACAGTTAATGTTATCTGAAGAGAGATAAGAGCCCACTGGACAGCTATTCGAATAAATTTGGCCTGTTATAGAATAATAATAGTAGCCATTAGATGGGGTAGTGCAAGTACTGCTTGAATTACAATTTTGACAATTTTTCATGCATGTTTCCAGAATGAAAGTTATAGAGTCCACATAAAAGCCGGTTGAAGGTGATTCGCAGGTATATACACCATTTGATAGATAGTTATATTTGTTAGCTGAATTATTGCATGTTGTGCAATTAGTCGAACTGTTGCATGCCAGGCAAGAATCCATGCATTTTGCGCAACTCAAACCATTTAAATAGTACCCTGAACCACATGATGATACACATGCCCCATTCAGAAACACGTTTGTTCCTATGCATACATTGCAATCTTGACCATTATTAATGCAATTTTTACAATTTCCATCATTGCAAGATTTGCAAGTATTATCGCTTGTGCTGAGGTAATATGAATCCGGACATGTGCTCACGCAAGTATTGACATATAGATATAAATTAAGACATTGTGTACATTGGTTCACCTGCGCACATTTTGAACAGTTGGCAACCGTGCAAGGTCTACATGATCCTTGGTCAAGATAGGTTCCATCTGGACAGACACCCACACATGAAAAATTCCCACTTTCATTATAAAGATAGCTATTTGAAACACATTGTGTGCAGTTATAAAGACTATTACAAGTTATGCAGGAGCTTGGACAAACACCACAATATTGATTACCTCCATTTTGTGTGTATTGATAATAACTCGCGCTTGCAGAATATACATTAGCAGTATTTGTAGGAGGGCAATCATCACAAGCTGTAATTTTCCAATCTAGAAGATACTTCGTTGCTGAGCATTGAGTGCAAACTACGTTGTTGATACTAGTGTTCCAATAACATAATTGGCATTCCAGAGGACAATTCACACATTGACCATTACTGTTTTGGTAAGAACTCATACCACAACTGCTAGTGCAATTACAACCCATATCAGTCACCAAGAATCCCTGGTTGCATGTATTACAACAACCGTCATAGTCAGAGCATTTATTGCATTGTGGATCAGGACATTCTGTAATCGTTGCTGGGGAATCCGAAGAAACGTAAAATCCAATTGTATAATTCGTTTTATTCACGCAAATCCCACCTAGAAGATATAGTCCGGTTTTGCAATTCTGGCAATCATCAAATGCCGCATCACATTCAACACAATTTGTGTCTTGGCAAATTTGACATGTTCGCAATTCAACCGATGTTGACATATTTGGTTGAAAGCTCATAGTAGTCAAAAGCAGCTTTGGTCCAAAGCCGAGACTACAGCCAGTAACACAACTTAAATTGAATAAAGAATAGTTACCTCCACATAAATCACAAACATTGGATGCAGAGTTACAGGCAATGCAATTTGAATCAGTGCAAATAGTGCAAGTTCTAGCCTGTAAATTGTAATAATACCCAGAATCTCCGCATTTGCTTTGCATACAGGAATGGCTCGTTAGATCTTCGTAATAATAACCATTGGCACATAACAGGCATTTTGTCAATGTACTATCGCATTGATCACAATTAGTGATATTACATTTATCGCAGTTATTGGTGACTGAATTATTATAATACCCAGTTGGACAAGAATTCAGACAATATCCTGCATTATTTAAATAGCCTGCATTGCATTTTAAACATGTACTGCCATCATTGCAGGTCACACAGCTAGAATTGCAAGCCAAAATTATCAAACTGATAGGAGATAATAAGTAATATCCAGTTGGTATGGTAGCTAGGCATTGCTTTTGGGCCGTGTATCTATAGAGATATGAGGTCAGACACTTATCGCAATTTGTAACATCAGAATCACAATTATCACAGTTAGTTACCTGGCATTTTACGCAAGTCCCACTGCTAGCATTGCTTTGGAAACTGCTTTCACAAACACTCACGCAATAATTGGTGTTATTGAGGAAATATCCTGAAACACAACCTGTACATTTGGAAGTAGTCTCAGTGGTAGTGACAGCAATCCTCCCAGTAATTTGCGTGTTGGGATTAATAGCATTAGAGATAACTGAAAGCAATCTATTAGTAATTGCCACACAATTTTGACAATTAGAAGGGCATTGTTTGCATGAAGTTGAGGAAGAATCATTGAAATAACCAGACGGACAAGTCTCACTGCACCTTAAATCAGGTGTCAGTATTGTCCCACTCTGACAAGCAGTGCATCCAGTTGAATTGCATGTGGTGCAATTATAATTCGGATAATTCTCATCGCAGGTCTGACATACCACATTATTGAGTACATAACCATCGCCGCAACTACTCACACAGCCACCAGACTTTAAATAACCACCTGAGTTACATATTGTACAGCTCGCATTTGCGCAAGTTTGGCAATTTGTTGGACAATTCACACATGTGTGGGAGGCAGTATCTGGATATTGGGAAGTTCCGCATGTATCAACGCAAGAACCGCTGCTTAAGAATTTCCCGGAATTGCATTTTGAGCAACCAGTGGTAGTTTGATTGGTGCAAACATCACAATAAGAGCTGTTACAGCCCAAGCATTTGCCACTTGAAATGTAGGTTTTTAAAGGACAAGAAGCGGAACAATTTCCATTACTCAACAAATACCAGCTCAAATTACAACCCTGACAAGAACTAGAGGTGCATATTAAGCAATTCACATCTCTGCAAGGCTGACATATCATATTGCTATCCCCATAATAACCATTAGGACAGCTATTGACGCAATTCCCCTGAGAATCCATATAATATTGGCTTAAACATGTTTGACACGTCGTGGTATTGCTACAGGTTTGACAATTTCCTTTGCAAATTGTACATGTCTGACCAATGCAATAGTATCCCTGAGTGAATTTGCAGTTTTGACATCCTGTATAGTTAGTGTTATTCAAAATATCACATTGCTCCAGTCCTGCCGTAATTCCATCCCCGCAAATAGTATTGCAACTGTCTTGGATCATGGAATTTGCCACCAGACCCTGGCAAGAGTATCCACTCTTCACTCCTGAACAATCATCCGTACAACCAGAAGTAGTTGGTTTCAAACCGTCATCACAAACTTCTAATCCGTTCCTGACTCCATCTTTGCAAACGCTGGTTTTGCAATCCGTCCCACAATATTCACAATCCTGCGTATTGGAAATAAAGTTTTGATATCCTGTGCCGCAAGTTCCACTTGAACTGCACCAGGATCCCGTATTAAAGTTGGGGTAACTGCAAGAAACGCATTCATTCATACTGAGGCTTGGGTTCAGATAATTTTTAAGAGTGGCATTTACAATGATAAAAGGATAAGTCGAATGACAAACATCACATGTTGAACAATTAGGAGGGCCACCTGGTTTTTGGAAAATAAAACTTCCATGATAAAATTGGAAATTTTTTATGGAACCAAGGAAACCATTGCCTAGTGTGAATCTCTGGAACCCTGAAACCATGGTCGTTAAATCTGCATATGTCAGGCCAGAATCCGTTATTTGCACTAGATAGAAAAAAGTAAACAACTTTATTAGGAATTGAGGTTTGTACGTGACGTGTAGAATGAGTTTTGTATTTTTTGGCTTTTGGAATCAACTTGGATCCAAATCACTGGTGATTCTGGACTTGTTGATACTGTCAACATATAAAAATACCATACTCCTTTAAAATATGTATTTTTTGAATAAGTATGGGAAAATTTCTATTAAAAAAAAACCTGTAGATATTTGGAATTCTGTATTCTTTGAGATAATTGTGCCATTACATAGTGAAGTTACAAAAAAATAACTTGTTGGAGCATTACTAGATGTCACTGGTTCCACACTTACCTGTTGATTCCAAAATTTATTAAAGATAGATATGAATAAAAACTTTGATGAATTGATAGGTATTATAGTTTTCATTAGTGAAAATTGGAGAGGATGTCGTTAAACTTGAGAAAGTTATCCAAAACCCAAAACTGAAATCGATTCTATCATTTTGCAATATCGGGTATCCTGGGTCAAACAACGCGCTTTGTGTGGTGCTAGTGAAAGTAAGACCCATCAAAGCCTAAAAATAATTGATATTAGACAAACTATAAATTTTTTACGCGATCATATAATGGATCTATGGTTTCGACTTGTGTGGTAGCCCCTAAAACTAAAGAAGGCATCGTGTATGTTGTGCTGTTTTTGGCTGTAAAATAAGTGGAATTTATGGTGTTTGTCATAGTTTGCAATTGATCTTGTGATCCCTCGAAATATGTGACGAAAATGGATTCTATTTTAAGGTAATTTTAAGTTGATTTTTTTCTTTTCTTTTTCTTACGAAGATCCTTTCTTTTCAAATTCATGATCGCTTCAGGGTCGTTATAAAAATTTCCATGATACCAATTATAATTGGAAAAGTAGCAATCACAGGAAAAAATGTTATATTGCGCATTCATTAGGACGCCGTTGTAAAGAATCCCATTGTAAAAAGGCTTTTGGAAATTGTTGGGTTGCAAAATTGCACGAAGCACTGTGTCCTCTGTGATAACAGTTAATTGGAAATTCGCATTTCCGACAGTTGGATAGCTCACGCTGATACAAATGAACATCCAAGCAAAGTCCTTAGTATTATTTATTACATGAAAAACTAAAGAAATCACCGTGATCTTATTAAAAGGAACGAGAAAAGAATCATTATAAGTTCTAACATTGAAGTAATCAGCTCCGTAAGCTAGACTCAACACATATTGATTGGATACTTGACTAAAAACTCCAAATTTACAGCTGTTAAAAATAGAATAAAAACCCGGTTTGTTCAGCTCCTACAATTTCAAAAATAGTCAGACTTTCATTTAAATTGTATTTCAGCATAAAATCACTATCGCTTTGCATAGTCAGGTTCTGACTCGTGAAGTTGATTAAGGTAAATGAATCCCCAAGAAAAGCCCATGTGGAAGATTGTGGAACTGTGGTATTGATTTCATCTGAGTTTAAAGTATTCAAATAATATCTCTCCTTCCAAGATCCTGCTATCGGTGCATCATTATTAAGCCATTGACCTAATATGATTTATTATTATCAATTTAAAAATAATTTGAACTTGAATTTGAACCCCCACTTGTGCAATCGGGTCTCTTTGCCAATTGGCCTGGAGGCAATGTATTACAAGGTGCTGTGGTCCATTTATTGAGAATCCTTTCTTTTCCATCATTAGGTTCAGATTCCTCCAAGAGTCTCGCAGATGATGCTAAGGTGTAGGATTTCGGACGAAACCAGAAACTTAGGCTTGTGTTTTGAAAGGAATATTGAGCGCTGTAAAGCTGTGTTAACGAAATGGATTGCAAAGAATTATTCGAAGAAGGAACATAAACAGGATCATCATCATATATTATGACTCGATTGACAACCGAGGCTATGGGAACTAAAGAAGAAAATATGGTAATTAGACTTAAAGCATTTGTTTTTACTTGGAAAAAGCAAAAAAATAAAGAAATACAGGTATTTTTCGAACATAGTAAATGAGATTTTTGATGGATTTTTTTAATTTCGTTTAGAAAAAGTTTT
>Ga0302186_10004059_pt1 | contig 10366 bp, 10 predicted proteins | sample II_Bog_E1_2_FD_198782 | JGI IMG/M metagenome (GOLD analysis project Ga0302186, IMG submission 198782) | Peat permafrost microbial communities from Stordalen Mire near Abisko, Sweden - II_Bog_E1_1 | ecosystem: Environmental > Terrestrial > Soil > Wetlands > Peat | place: Sweden: Abisko...
CTTGTGAATTACCAAACAGTTTCCGTGAATCAAATTTACACAACAATCCTGGATGTTAAAGAAAAGACGATAAGATTTCTTAGAAATGGAGAAGCCTTAGGAGAGCCGAAAACGATCGATTTAAAGCAAGAGGAAATCGATTTGATGAGCCCTTGTGTGGACTTATGGTATCAGGGGGACAAAGTGAGTTTGGTGCATATATAAAATAATATAATATAATATAATTTAAAAGAGGAAATTGTTCAGTTAGAAGAAAATTGGGATTTGAAAGGATTTTAAGATAAAACATGAATTAGAATTTTGAAATTAATTGATTAATTTTGAAAGGTTTTTTTAAAATTAATGAAAATCTGAGGTTTTCGTAATTTTGAAAGGTTTTTTTAATGAAAATCTGAGGTTTTCGAAATCATTTTTTGACTTTTTTTTGGGTTTTTTTGAGTTTTTTTTGGGTTTTTTAGAATATTTTTTTAAGTTTTTTGAGATTTTTTGGAAATTTGAAATTTTTGAGATTTGTTTTTTTGATTTTATTTGTGTTTTTTGTTTTTTTTTGGAGCTTTTTTAGATATTTTAGTTTTTTTTGAATTTTTTTTTTGATTTTTTTAAGTTTTTTTATTGAGTTTTTATTACAAAACCAAATAAGAATTCAAATTTTTTTATAAAAAAATTTAAATTTAAAAAAAAATGTTTCCAATGAAAAATAATAATATGATTGTATTTTGGAATGAAATTTTAAAAAGAAATATTCATTATTAAAATATAAAGTTAAAATTTAAGTTTTATCTGAGGAAAGGACACATGTATAATCTCCCTCTTTTAGAAATCTTTATCCCACTCCAAAATTACAATCGAACTGCTTTTCCTTGCGGATTTTTGAGGACTAGGATTTCTCTTTTTTATGTTATTCTAAAATAAAAAAAATAAACAAGAGAAAATTCATAAAATAACAAATAACATTAATTTCCTCGAAGATTGCTTTCTTCATACTCAATAATTTTTCGATTTCCTTATTGCTAATTATCTTGTCACTTTTGGGAATAAAGGGTGGCTTCATCTCATTGCACAATAAGGCATCCTTTTGTAATTTTTAAATAAACATAGTTTTTTTTTAATTTAAAAAACCCATTCAAATTTATCAAACCAAGCATTTGCTTTTAAGGTTGTATAAGACCCACCTAATCTTAAATCAGGTACTTTGTTTAAGAGATGCTCCATGAATTTCTGTGATTTCTTGTCTTTGAAATAAGTTGGGAAGGTCACAGGCTTCTTGATGACCAGTTCATAAATTTCATAAGGATCATCAACATCTTCACCGAATGGCACCACTCCACACATAAATTCATAAAGCAAAACACCTTAATTTTTTCAGAAATTTTTATCAATTTAAATCGATTTCCAACCTATTGACCATAAATCCACATGAGGGGTATATCCTTTACCTCCAAAGATTTCAGGAGCCATATAATGCGGGGTTCCAATGATAGTAAAGGTGCGATTTGTCATCAGAGGCTTGCTTTTTAAAATTTTGGCAGTTCCCATATCAATCATTTTTAATTGCCCCTTTGAGAGAATATTACAATATTAATAGACTAAACTTATTTGTGGAACCTCCAATGTTATCATAATATTTTCAGGCTTGATGTCCCGATAAATAATACCCAAAGAATGCAGATATTCAATGGCTAAAATCAAAGAACTCACGTAAAACTTACTTTGAATGTCATTCAATAATCCTTTAATTTTATAAGAATCGACAAAATAAATGATAGCAAACCAATCTCTCGAATCACGTTAAAAAGTTCCTCACCCTGAATGAACTCAAGCAGGAAAAAAATCTGATTTTCTGTCTTGTAAGTCCTCATATGCTGCATGATCAGAGGAAAATGTATCATATCGCCTACTTTTTTTTCTTGCTAAAGTAATTGTTTGCGTCATAAAATTTGAATATTAGAATACTTGAACATGTAAATAGAGGTCTTGGTCTACAATTTGTTGTTTATCCATACACTTCAATGCATATAATTCATCATTGTTTTGATGTTTGACTAAATAAACTGAACCAAATTGTCCAGCCCCTTAGAAAAAAATGTTATAAGTTTTCATTAATTTAAGATTACCTAATTTTTTAATCAAATAAAAATCTTTGAGTTCCATTTTTTGAGTGGATTTTTTTTTGGAAAGTTCAAAAAGCTTTTTTTTCTACAACCAAAAAGAAAAAAAAATAATGCGTAAAATCGTAATTACCTCGGATAATTTTTGATCTTGCAAAATTACATCCTTAAGCTTCCCTCCTAAACACATTTGAAAGTCTGCCAATGAAATTTCACCGATTGAAGAATCTTTCTCACAAAAAACGTCAAAATTCAGTCTAAAATATAAAAAAATTTATGTTTTTTTTTTTTCAACCCTACGGATTTTTCTGGTTTTCTTCTATGAAAAACTCATCTCCATAAATTCCGCCTTTCTCAATGAGGCGTTGATTAGCTTTGAGGACTCCTTCCATGACAATGAGCACCTTTTGGCAGCCAAATGTGCTTTTCCTTATAATGATGTCTCCTTCTTTATAATTATATATCTGTATGCAATCCAGGATCTTCTCTAAAATGATCTTATTTAATTTGGAAAAGACTTGGCTATTTTCTAAAGCCCATCTTTGTGCGTTTCTTAAAACAATGACTTGTATGCCATCTCCCAATATTTTAACGATCAAATCTCTTCCCAAAGCGAGGCATTTTGTCTAAATTAAATCATGACAAATAATAATATTACATATAAAAAAAAAAATTTATAAAAATAGAAAATCATAAAAATCCCAACATTGTCTTCTGCAGCTCTGCAGGTCATCGTTCTAGCGCAATTATAATACAAGCACTTTTCTCCAAATGAATCTCCTTTTCTTAATTTGTTAATTTCTTTCTCTCCTTTCAAAATCCTAACTGACCCCTTAAAAATTTTACTTGTTATAATTGTATAAAAAATATAACTTCTTTTATTATATAGAAGGAGCTTCCAGGATCACCTTCACACACTATATTTTGATCTTTGTTGAACTTCAGTGTAATCAAAACACTCGCAATGCCATCTTTTTGTTCATTAGTGAGATTGCCTAAAAATTCATAAATTCGAATAGAAATTTGAGTTAATCCCTTCTTACTGAAAAATTTAATATTTTCAATGAACGCCCTATTGGTCTCATAATCCTTGATTGAAACCTCCTCTACGGCCTTCTTGAATGAAATGCGATCAATTCCCCATAATTTCATCTTCTCTAATGCTTGAATTGAGGCGGTTCTTGAGGAATTATATAATAATGCTAAATCTCCAAATCCTTCCCCAGAATTCAATTTCTTCTTGACTTGTTCATTGATGATAACTTGACAGGTCCCTTTCTCAATGATGAAAAAACAGGATGCGTCGTCGTTTTGCCGGAAAATGAACTCATCGACCTCAGTCTCACAAAAGAACATCTGAGTAATGATGTTTTCTCTTAAAAGAAAAAAAGATTTATGGCAAAATCATTAAAAAATGTACAATTCAGAATCAGAGAACCGGTAGAAAACAAAATGCGATTTCAGCGACTTTTTCAGAAATGCAATGTCTTTTGAAGATTTTTTTTGCTCTAGTCGCTTGATGTTTTCCAGGATTATATGCTTCATTTGATTAGTGCGCTTTGGAAGAATTTTTTTTCGTTCTTGGCTATGTTTTCTTTCGAAAATCTTAGATGAAAATTAAAAAGAAGGGACGAAAGAAGAAGAAGGACTTTTCTTGGCGAGGAAGGAATCATTTTATATAACTTAGAAATAAAATCTTTATTGTTTTTTATTTTTGTTCTAAAATATAGATTCATTTAAATATTATTAAGGCTCTATTAACATATCAAATAAATTTATAATTGTTAATTTGGATTTTTTTAAATAGGCCAAAAAATCTGCTATTTTTTGTGTTTTATAATTAAATGAGAATTTTTTATATTTTTTATGCGAAAAAGGCGCTCATTTTCTATTTAAAATTCTTGAGGAAAAACCAACTTTTTTGAATAATGCATAAATTGTTTATCAAATAATTCAACTTTTTTGAATAATGCATAAATTGTTTATCAAATAATTTCTATTATTTTTTTTACTAATTGAAGGAAAGCCGAAATAATTCAATTTTTCCATTTAAAAATCTAAATTTCAATTTTTTCCTTTTTTAAACATTAAATTAAATTAATTAACTCTTTCCTTTCATTTCAAACTTTGGAAACTCTCCTTGGTGATCATCCCCACAAATTTCCCATGATTCAACACGAACACATAATGCAATCCAAGCATCGAAAACAAGAAATGCAGTTTCCCCACACTAATATTCTCATTCACAGTAAACGGTGACTTATCCGCATTCAAAATCGGGCTCCAAATGTCAACTTTTTTCCCCCAGAAAGGATCTTCCAACGGTATCCCATTCAATTCCTTCATATCCTTTGGTAAAAATTCCTGATGTATTGGTGGGATCGACTCTAATCTATTATAGAAATCTTGTCCTGGGAGTTGTAGGAGACTCTTCCCAGACACTGAGGCATTATTTGTGTTTCTCCTATGTTTTTTGGCTTCCTTCACTAGATATTCCCTAAGATTGGCAGTTTGTACTGTGGCGATCAGTTCAAGCGTTTCTTCTTCCAAGACTGGAATCGCAGTGATTCTATAATTCACAGCTGAAAGAACCAGCCCAGCGTCTTCAAGGTTCGAATTAGGCGTCAAGCAAGGGAAATCCACATCCATGACATCTTTGGCATTCTTATTATAAAGCTCTGGCTTGAGCAATTTTGGGAGGAATGGCAAATCTTTCAAGTCCACAATCACATAATAAACGCTTAAGGTCACAGCTCTTGAGACATAATACGAGCTGATCACCCCCATGAGCATCGGGAACAAAAGTGCCATCTGACCAGTCACTTCCAATGTGATGACTGCCATAGCAAGGGTATGAGTGACTCCAGCTACTAGAGCTGCAGCACCGACCACTGCGTATCTTCCTATATCAACTATATGGTTCGGAAAAATATTTATCATGATGATTCCATATAATCTACCAACGAGACCCCCTGTGAGGAACATTGGCACGAAAATCCCAGTGGGAATGGGACAAGTTACACCTAATCCATTGCACATGAGCTTCAAAAATATTAGAATCAACAATTTCCACCAGACATCACATTCAGCATTGTATTGAGAATTGAATAACATATCAGTGGCATCCTCTGTCAGGAATCCAAAGTTCCAGAAATAGTACACGATAAAAATCGACACAAAGCAGGTCATTCCGGTATAAATATACCTTGAAATGGGCTGGTTGTTTTTTATCAACTTCCTATAAATCAACAAAAACTCTATAAATTTCACATGCAACGCGCCAAGTAATCCACAAATTCCACCTAAAATCATAAAAGCGAAGATCTCCAAGTCTATCTCGTTATGTGCTCCCGGAAATTTAGTGATAGTCCATCCACTTAAATTGATCGCTCTTCCATAAACATGAAAAACGACACCGCAAATGAAAGAGCAAAAAAACGCCTTCCAGAAAGCACCGACTGCAAAAAAAGTTGACATGGTTTCAATGCTATAAAGGCATCCACCGATTGGTGTGCCAAAAGTCGCAGTGATCCCAATTCCTCCAGCAGTAGCCAAAATTTGCTTTCTGAAGGTGTTTTTGGAATGGAGTCGTTTGAAATAGTTGAATTTTGCGAGATTATTTGCAACAGCAGCCGAAATATGCACGAAAGGACCTTCCCTGCCAACAAAGAGTCCACTTCCAATTGCAAAAAACAACCCAAAAATCTTGGCCAAGAGGGTCTGAAATGAAAGATACTTGTAAATGCTGATTCCAGCCAGGGTGGACTTCAATTCTGGGATGCCTGAGCCTTCAGCGTCTCGAAAGAAATAACAGATAGTGCATCCTGTGAAGGCAAAAATCAAGGATACAAGCAGGCATAATAAGAAATAACCAAGACTATTCTGTTCGATGAAATAATACATCACTTTCGAAAGGAATTTCCCTGAAATATATGAAAAGGTAATCGAGATGCAGGGGACTATAGTGGCCAACATGATCAAAAGGATCCACATGTCCACAGCTGTATACCCCCTGATTTGTGCCCCCATATCGTTTTGCTCAAGTTCCGCCAATTCATCAAAATGCATTGCCAGGTCTGTGATCATGAGATGGGGGGTGTGCTCCTCTTTTTCTGGCAGGACACTATATTGAAACGATGAGTTACGGAGCTTTGCGCTAAAAAGAACTGATTCATGGCTCTTGGAGATGTTACGGGCTCTTGTCTGGACTGGAGGAGCCAATAAGTTTGGATTGAGGGGGTTGTTTGAACGATGGTTGACTGAAGAAGAAGCCTCGAGGAGCGGCTTTTTCAAAGGGTCTGGGTTTTTTTCTGAGTTCATGTTCATAAGAAAATAAAATTATTAAAAGAAAAATGTTAATGTTAATAGCTACGCGAGATTTGAAAACTTAATTTCATGAGGAGTTTTCAGAAATTTTGTTTTTATTTGGTTTTTTTTTTTGAATGTTGTTTAGATATTTAAAAATTCCATTATAGAGTACATGTTATTATCACTAAGTTGGAATTAAATTCAGAAATTCATGTTAATTATTTATTTAGTTCACCACCTCTCAAAAAATTTTGTATTTTTCACTATAAAATAAATTTTTCTAATTTATTAATAAAAATGATCAATCAATCTTTTAAATTAACAAAAAATATCTCTTTTTTCTCTCTCTCTTATTAAGCGTTTTATGCATTTAAAATCATCATTTACTTTCCCAATTTATTACTTTTGATGATTTCATAAAATTTAATGAGTTCCTCTTCCTGAATCAATTTATATTCCCTTGCGATCTTTTACCAAATTATTATTTCTCTAATAAACTAAAAAGAAAAAATAACCAAAGTTTGTGTATTTATCACATTGAAAACCATTTCCTGGAATTCCTCGATCGAAGTCATCATCCAATGGTAATCATCGCTCGTGGCTTTGCAATTCTTAAAAAATAAGATTTTTTTAAGAAAAATCTTTTGAAAATTTACTTCTTCTTCCAATTGGAACTTGATATCACACCAGATCTCCCCCACTTTGAAATGAGGATACATTTGAATCACTTCGATCTTCTGTTTCTCATTTGGTTGGAGTTCGTTCCGATCAAATCCGGTCCTATAGAGAATGCAGAAAACAATAGCTCTAAGGTCATATTCTTCTGCTTTTTCTTTTATTTTCTTCACTAAATAAGCTTCAGTCCCAGCGTCAGATTCACTAAAATCGCCAGCCATTAGAGCTTCTTTTAATCTTTGAAATCTTTTTCATAAAAAATTAGAAAATTTCATTTTTTCATTAAAAAAAAAGGATTGTTTTCTTACCCTTTGAAGTTTGTCCCTGATATTTTCTTCATAGTATTAGTATTGATGGTTTTGTTGTCGAAATCTTTAAATTGATGAGGCTTTTGGGCGTATTTTTCCTTATCATCAGGAGATTTCTGAACGATTTCTTGAATTTTCACTCTTTTGGTTTTGGGATTCAAAGGTCTATCATGGCTGACTATTATGCCATCATCATATTTAACATAATTTCTTTGAAAAAGTGATTTAGGATAATCTTTTAATTCAAAAGAATTTACTTTGAATCTTCTTTCTCATAAATTGTAATCAACAATTGTGTTGCATTTATCATGGTTTTGCTGGAGTTCCAGTCGCAGAAATAAGGCACTGACTTGAAGATTATTATATCATTATCAAATTTATTTTTATAATAAATGATACTTTTGGATTTTCTATCAAATAGCTTAAGCAACTAAGTGCCATCTTCTTATGAACCTCATCGCATGTTTCCAAAAATTCCAATAAAACATACATTCCCTAACAAAAAAAACATTTGATAAAATATTATTTTTTTATTTTTATTTTACTTCATTATCCAAAAACACCGTCTCACTCTTTTTGTTACCCAAGATCGAGTTCCATAAACAATCTAGAATAGCAACTGTATATAAGGCATAACGAGCCGAGGTCGTGATTGCAGGGTCTTTCAAGTTATTGACTATAAGGTCAATGCCTCCCTTTTGTCTGAACAGTCTTTTGTTCTTATTGCAATCCTTGCAAAGGTTCGAAATGATAGAAAAGCACAGCTCTTTGATTTCAATGGGATTTTCATTCTCATGTTGTAATAAATCTATCAAATTATCGAGAACACCCTCTTCTGTGATTTTCAGCTTGTACGTCTCATCAAAATATGAGGCGTTATTAAAGGCTCTGAGGCATTTTTCTCGACGTTCGGGGTCGTTGTTATTAGTGAGGAATTTCGTCAAGCAAAATAATCCATTTTTTTCATCAAAACTTTTAAAAAATATCATAAATATATTTTAAAAAAGTGATATATTACTCATCCTTCATATATAATATGGCATTTGATAAGATGGAAAGACAATGCAATTGTATTTCTCTCAATTGGGGAGCAGACCATCGATTCACAGCGTAACTGTTGGCCAAAGGGTCGATATAAAGGAGTAACGAAATAATGAAAGGACTCTTTGAATTATATAATTTATAAATTATTCAAAATGTTATTTTATGTACATTTTTGACAGCTTCAAGAATCTGAGGCTGATTTGATTGGATGGCAGTCAAAACCCCGCTCCATATCAATTTTTTGAACTCTAAGTCCTCACTGGTTGTTCCAAAGAAAGCGCGCAAATTGTTTGTTCTGATCGGCTCGTTATAAAAAGTCATTTCATCAATGGTGGAATAAAACAAAAGGATATCTGATAAAAGATATAGAATTTATTGAGAAAAAAAGGCACCCAAGAAAGCTGCTGGGGATTGAACACTAGGGACGTTTTGCTTCTCGTAAAAATAGAAAAGGGCCTTTTCATCATTCATTAGATAATTTATCAGGATCAAAAGTTCATTTCTCAAACACTTGAAGAGTTAAAAATTCTTAGGGAAATTTTATTAATTTGTTACTTTATCTTCTAGTTTGTAACCGTTTTTCATAATATTTTCAAAGAGCTTTTTCAGGGAACCGATAATGTCCTGGCCAAAAATTTTTTTTGTGTGAAAAAAATCATAAAAAATATTTTTAAAAAATATGCTCCAACAAAAAAATGCAAAAATTATATATTTTTTATTTTAGTTATTTCATTACCTCAGTTGCGAATAATTTTATCGAATTTAAACCCACTGCTTCAAATGAATTCCAAATGATTTCAAAGCACGACTTCACAATATACGATCTGAAATCATCACAATCGAAGATTACATAGATCTACAAAAAAACTCTTTCAAAAATTACATTTTTTAAGTTTTTTACAATATCCTTTAAAATCCCAAAATTCGAAAACTTCTGAGACAATGATTTATATAGCACACAAGTAGAGATCAAATCCAGCAAAGGCAACAAAAACTCATAATTTTTTGAGTAATATTGCATTGTGAAAATGATATCTTCCACTAGATCTGATTTGTCTAATGATCTCAGATTCTTTGTCCCATTGATCAATAGTCTTTGTAAGGGACTCGCTTCGAACATTTGGCTTTTTTGTTTATCTTCCAACGATTCTTTTAAAAAAAACGAAATTTTTACATAATTTGAGTTAAACAAACCTTCCATTTGTAAAATTTCATCGATTCCTTCCTCACAGAAATTCTTCAGAAACTTTATGACTGAAAACCTCAACTGAGGAGCTATGTTACCGATTTGCATTTGGCTGTTTTCATTCTCATTTTCTTGAAATGAGGTTTGAGAAGTGATGAGCAACGGCCTTCAAAAATTCATTAAAAAAACATTAAAATAAACAAAAAATTACTTAAAAGAAGATAGAAATTGTGAAAGCAAAGGCACATATTCCAATTCATCCGAAGCCCTGATCTTCTTGAAAGGGAAAGCCGCAGATTCACAAATATGCTTTAGGGATTGATTCATTTCCTGAACCCCTTCGTTCAGATCTTTGATAGCATAGTTGACCATTTTGATCAAATTGCTAAGTTCTTGGTAAAAGAAGCCATCTTTACGCTCGCGACAGAATTTAATGATGGAGTTGGCCTTGCGGTCTGCGAGCTGTTCAGTGTATTGAGACTCGAAGATCTCGATGACCTTTTCGGAGGTCGCCAACTCAAAGAGGGGAAGGGGGGAGTTATTTGTGCTGTGGAGGATGGAGGTAGCCATTTTTAAAAATCTTCAGTTTTGATATTTTTATTAAGTGTATAACTGTTTTATTATTTCGAATTTATGAGTTTTATTTTAATATATTGGTTTTTTTTTTTTTTTTTATTAAACCGAAAGAAAAAAAAATTTTTTTTTATATAAAAAAAAATTAATTATATATAAAAATG
>Ga0302186_10004061_pt1 | contig 10361 bp, 10 predicted proteins | sample II_Bog_E1_2_FD_198782 | JGI IMG/M metagenome (GOLD analysis project Ga0302186, IMG submission 198782) | Peat permafrost microbial communities from Stordalen Mire near Abisko, Sweden - II_Bog_E1_1 | ecosystem: Environmental > Terrestrial > Soil > Wetlands > Peat | place: Sweden: Abisko...
TTCTAATGTATTACAAAAACACCCACTATTTATTATTATTATTATTTACTAAAGTAAATATCCTCAAATGCTTTGTAAATTTGTAAGGTATAATCTGCATAGGCGAAGCAAGTCATAAACAAAAAGAATCTTCCCACAATATTGATTTCTTCCACCTGATAATCAAACAAATATTGTTCCTTTTTCAATCCATAAACGGCCAACCCGAGTCCAACCAATAATACAGTATGTGTTACCATCAGAATTATCACATTGATGTCATAAAGGGCGAAATCACTATGTTTTTCCTGTAATGAGCAATTCAGATATAAATATTGTTCTGGGGTAAAAAAAACAAAATAATTAAAGAGCTTGAAACTAATAATCCTTAAAAATATTATCAAATTCGTTTCAAAAATGCATCCACTTCTCAAGTCGTTGAAAAGTTTTTCATCAAGATTCATTTCTTTTTCATCAGTTTTCTTTTTTTTAAAAATCCTCCTAAAAACATTTAATGGGAAAGTAACCAATATGTTGGTTCTAGTATAACAAGAGAAAATGGCATATAAATATAAGAAAAAACTAATCCAGGAATAAATTTGCGACAAAGAGATAGTCAAAGCATTAAATGCTTTGATAGAAAGCACATCGACACTCACGAACTTCAATGAGAAAATTGCCATATTATAGGAAATCCCAGGTTCAGCTAAGATTTTCTTGAAAAAGTAGAATAGGAATTTTGTTGAAGCAAAATCATAAAACATATAATAACCCATCAAAAACATCTTGAAGACATTCATACCCAAATCTTTGCCGAAATACCTTTCCATAGACTCTAATACATCGAAAAAGACAAAATTTTTGATATAGAATCGGTGGAAAAATAAATAGAGTTGAAGTATTGAGACCATAAAGGTTCTCTTCATAAATTCAGAATTAATTTTTCTGGAAGCAAGTCCCATTATCAAAAGGAAAATATAATTGGCGCCAATTAAACAATACCCACTTACAGTAATTAATTCATTATAGATATCCTCATTTCTTTTGCTATAAAATCCTGAAAAATTCGCCCCAAAAACCACTAGGATGAAAAACGCATACAAAACTTTTAAAATTTTGTTTTGATAAAAATCATGGGTGATAAAGCCTGTTCCATAATACAAGACGATGATCATTCCTGCTTGGGTATTAATGATTTCTTTGACTATTGTATAGATGTAGATGAGGAGGTTTTGACATGAGCATAAGCTAGGATAGAAGCAATAATCACCAATTTTTATATGCACTAATATCAAACAAACACAAATGATCGCAAAAGTGAACAAAGGGGTCATTATTTTCATCACAACGAATTTGACCAATTTTTTGAGGCTCTCCCGGCTGGAGCCGCTTTCCACCAAAGTTGTGAAAATCAAATTAGACTGTCTTCTACCCCTTGGGGAAAAGGATTCCTTTTTAGAGCCCCCAGGTCTTAAAGAACTAAAGTTTGAAATGAGATTGCAAGCTTCTAAGGCCTTCTGGGTTATAAGGTTATTTGGGGTAGCATTTGATGGATTGGCAGCCACATCGTTGTTCTCTAATCCTAATCCTAAGGGTATTCTTAAGATTTCTGGTGATGGTTCACGTTCTTCTCTGCTTTGACATTGTTTATAAATGTGATCTTTATCTTCTATATTGATAGAGTGATCTCCATCATGGGCTTGGATCATTTTGTCAAAGTAAAAATATACTGATTTAAAAATTTTTGCAATATTTTGTTTTAATTAATTTTCAAGAAATTAATAAACTGCTTAATAAAATAAAAATCATTTTCAAAATAAAAAAAAAACGTTCATTTCAAAAAAAATAATCACATTTAAATGAAAACCTTCGAAACTTCCAAAGTTCCCTTCGGTGGCATCACCGACCTCGAAGGAGCGAAATCTGTAGCTCGTCGAATCTTTGAAACATACGACCGTGACCGTAACGGTTTGCTTGACAGTATCGAAGTGGCTCCAATGATGGTGGATGCCTATCGAGCAATGAACAAAGGTTTCAACCCCTCGAAGGCTGATGTGGATACCTACTCCCGTATTTTAGACCGCAACAATGATGGCAAAATCACTTTACAAGATATAGAGGAGTTAGCTGTGAAGTATTTAGTTGGGGAGATAAAAATGGAGAGGAAAGAACGAACAGAAGGGGTTAAAAAGGCAGCTCCAGTTTATAATCCTCAAATTCAACAGAGACTAGAGGTGGCGAGGAGATTGTTCAGGATGTTTGATAGAGATAGTAGTGGTTTTTTGGATGAGGAGGAGATCCCAAATTTAATGATTGAAACTTATAAGGCAATGGGGATGAATAATTATCAACCAAGTAAGGACGATGTGAAATCTTGGTTGTCTATGGGAGATACGAACAAGGATGGAAGGGTGAGCTTGGAAGAATATGAGGATCTGATTGTTAGATCGTTAAGGAACGCAGGCATTAAATTGGATTAATAAGAACTTTTAGAAATTTAAAAATTGTCTCAGCAGGAATTCAAATAATAAATTTTATTTCATATGCAGAATTTATTGAATTCAAATGAATCATTCGGCCCTGTTGGGTTATTAATTTTATTAAAAACAAGAAAACAACAACACTTTTTTCTTTAACAATGAAGCTCCAAACCTTTCTACTCGTGACTATTTTCATGACCCTAGCTATTCCAACTATTAGATCCGATCCTTCAGCCTTAGAAAAGGCGCTCAATCCAAATGCCAATCCCTATTGCACTGGAGATTGCAAAGTTCTCAAGAAAATCCAGGCCATTTTCCAACTTAGAGGAGCGGAAAAAAACATTGACACTCAGCTCAATTTTTTCAATTGGAAGTTTTTCTATGTCTTCTCTGATCATTTGTCTCTTTACACTTCGACTCAGGCTGCCCCAGTGGTAAGTTTTCAAACAAACTTGGTTTTATCCTATTTATTGAAAGGCTGGAAAGTATGAAAAACCACAGGAAGTGGATTTCCTGAATAACTTCCCAATCGATGATATACAGACTCCTTGCAACGCTTATAAGGATGTTTGCACGGTTTCAGAGTATAACGAACAGGTTCTGAAACCACTTGGCAAGACATTGACCGTAAATACATTTCAAGTGAATTAGAATGGTTTTATTTTAATTAGCCGAACCAAAAAGCCATGGATACAATGGGCAAGAATTTATGGCATAGTTGTTTCCTGCTCTCTCAAGACCTATTGGATACTACTGATGAGATGGGCTATGTTTGTTCAAGTGTAATTAGAATTTTTTGTTTGAGCAGTTAAACACAAATTTTGTAAGAATTTGGAAGATTTCCAAGCCGCTGTCAGAATTTTGAACGAGATGATTAACAAATTCGAAGGGAAAGAATTTGTTGGGAGGTTGTACATGGTCAATGATGTAATAAAATTAAATTTTCATAAAAAATAATTTTGTTTTGGAAAGAAAAATGATGATTTGACAGAATTGAACGCCCACATCAGCTCCACACTTTTCGTTGGGAACAACGTCAATGACGAAATTTCAGTTGGGTCTACCAAGGAAGGATATCAAGAATATTTCAGTTACACCTTCGCGTAAAAAATCAAGTTATTTTTCTTAAAAAAATTTTTGAAAAGCTCGGATATTTCTGCTCCCGCCTATACTCTTTTAAAGGAAAATGTGACACTTGATTGGAAAGGAGATGTATGAATTGTTATGAATTGAAAAAAATTCTTATAATTTTACAGGATTCCAAAAAACCAGACATCAGAAGATGCTTTGCGGTTTCAGTGCTTACAAACAATGGAAAAACGAAGAAAGATAAATTCTTCTGTGTTTTCACCACCAACAACGGATCAATTTCCTTAGATGAGACCAATTCCAACTTTGAGGCCATTGAATGGGTCACGAAATTGAATCGAAGATATAAGACCACACAAGTCAAAGCAGCTCAAGAAGCACTCAAATCCTTAACAGTATTAATTGAATTTTAGAAACATAGTCTTTAAAAAAGTTTTCAATAAGGGAGAAATCTCACCAAACAGTCCTCAACTAGACCCTGCAAAAAACGAGATCCATGATCTTGCAAATAAAGTCGATAAAGATTGTCAAGAAAAAGTGAAACAAGGTATTCTTGACCAACGTAACTGTGACGAGATGAAAATGAAGGTCGTGGTTGAAAAGGCAGCAGAATTATGTCAAGGGAATAAAGAATGTCTCAAAGCAATAAAAGAAGCAATAAAAACAGGTGCCCTTCCTCTTACAAGCAACGGAACAGATCTCGCCTGGTCCCCTGAAAATCCTTACAAAGCCTCAGCATCAAGTGATGCAGCCAAAACAGCTGCGTCATCCGCACCAACTACCTCTGATACCTCAACATCATCCCCAACAACAACAACCTCACCATCTTCCTCATCATCTTCCTCACCATCTTCCTCATCATCTTCCTCACCATCTTCACCTGTGGCCCAAGCTGCCACATTGGCAAATCTCACAGCCCAACCCAGCACTAGTGGAGGAGATAAAGGTGCGACAGTTATGTCAACATTCGGGGCTGATAAGGGCAAGGATCTTTTGAACAAAGAGATTGCCAACAACGAAGTGGCAGGTGGAGCCCCACCCCCAGCTTCATCGACTAGCACGCCGAATCCAGACGCGACGAAAGCAGATGAAAGAATGAATGGAATACTGAAGGATGTTGGGATCAGTCAGAGGGATCTTGATAAGTTGAAGAATAGTGATGCTCCTGCGGTGAAAACAGAAACAGGGCAACCACAACCCACAAAAGAAGAAATTCAGAAGGCCATTAATACTTTCAACAGGATTTTCTACGGAAGACCAGTGGATAAAATAGAAGGAGTGGAAAAATATTGCATTGGTACCAGCACGAATCTGAATAGAGCCGTTGGGATCCTCCCATTCACTGCCCAGTATGAACCGTTTCTCGACTATCTGGGATATATCAGGACCACACAAAGCGAAAAATAAAAGAAATAACTAAATAAAATTTGGATTTAGTTAAAATTTCAAACAAAAAATTATTAAAAAAAAAATGTTCAAAAGATTCTCATTTTCTTTGCTCAAGGCAAGGTTTTCCACTCAAGCCCCCTTTAAAATAAAGGAGAAGGATCTCCATTTTTACAAGGAAAACGGTTATATGGTCTTTCCTGACCTCATTTCACACAATGACATTGAAGAGTTGAAGTCACGGACAGCTGAAATGATCCAAGAATACCCCATCCAAAAACAGCTGTCATTTTTCGAGACAGACTCTAAACGTGGGGCAGATTTCATTCACACAGGTGACAAAATCCATTTTTTTTTCGAGCCTGGGGCCATCGACCAAACAACTCAAACCTTAAAAGTGGACAAACAGAACGCGTTTAATAAAATTGGTCACGCAATGCATGATTTGGACCCAATTTATAAGAAGTTCTCCTATCGTGAGACTTTCAAAAAGATCTTACAAAGCATGGGTTACAAGAACCCTACTCTATGCCAAAGCATGTATATTTTTAAAAGTCCCAAAATCGGGCAACAGGTGAATCCACATACAGATAATTCTTATGTGATAACTAATCCTTTGAGTTGTTGCGGCCTTTGGATCGCGTTGGATGATGCTAAAAAAAGCAATGGTTGTTTATGGGGGGTGCCTGGTTCTCATAAACAAAAGACGACTCATTTTATGAAAAGAAATAAAGAGGCTACCGAGACATATTTCGAAGATATCGACCCAGAAAAAAAGAAATCATATGATATTAAAGATAGTGTGCCTTTGGAGGTGAAAAAGGGGACCTTAGTGGTTCTTCATGGAGATTTTGTCCATTATAGTGATGATAATCTTTCGAATGAAACGAGACACGCTTACACAATGCATTTCGTTGAGACGGAAGGGTGCGTTTGGGATGGAGCGAATTGGTTGCAAAGGAGAAAGGACTTACCATTTAACTTATATTATAAAAATGTTTAATTATTAAGAGACATTTTGATGGGGTTGAATAAAAAAAATTAGAATGGAAAAAAAATTATGTTTAAAAGAGGTTTTTTATATATATTTATATTTAAAAACTTTCTTAATTACAATAAAATTATTATAAAAATGTAGTTTTTTCATACATCAAAATATTAATTTTTTCTGAATAGATTGGTCAAAAAGGGGATATATATAATAAGATTTACGAAAATTGTCTCAGAACATTTATTATTAAATCATTAGTATCATTTATTATTATTTATTCTTGAGCCACCATGGAGAAAATCATGCAATTCCGCTCTGGAGTCAAGGTGGCAGTTGCGACTCGTCACATTACATCCCCAGAGACCCATTCAAATCCAAGTGGCATTTCTGATGTCGAAGATATAAAAGAAAGCATACAAACCTTATCGCCCATATACAAGAAACAGAAAGAATCTGTTGTACCCATTGAAAAGATGAAAGAAAACCTGAAAATTCTTCAGATCCCCAATAAAAAATACGAGACCGATGAATCGGAGCCCAATTCTCCTGAAAGTAAAAAAAATGCTGTTTTTTTAATTTCGTCCTATCATCATCTTTTATAAGCAATCCATCATGGTCCAGATATCCTAAGAGTAAAGCAAAAATTGGCTAGCTATGATGGCCAACCCACTGAAGAAAAAAAAAATCTGGAAACAACAAAAAACGATAATTTGGAAGAGGGTATTAAGGAATTGAGCTTGTTTCAGAAGCCTGAAGCTCAGAAAAAGTCCGCATTGAATGTACCTGGTTTCCCAGTGAGAAAAGAAATAGTGAAAATCAAAGGAGCACCTCAAAACGAGATGGAGGAAGCCATTTCAGATGCGGAAGGTGAAAAGAATTCAAATGTCATTTATAAAGAAAAGGAAAAAACCATCAATAATCATATATATCGTCATTTGATCTTCTCTCCAAATGTTACTGAATCGACATTTCGTCGGTTCCTGATACTTACATACAGGGGATTGGTTTACGCGAAAAAATGCCTCAAACAACCCTCCGAAAAATTCATCCATTCAAAGCAAATTGTTTTAAAAGATGTAAAAAGTAAGTCCCTTTTAAAAAAAATCTAAAGATTAACCTTTTTTTGCCAGATGGGAAAAAAAAGACCCTTTTCCTTGATCTAGATGAGACTTTAGTGCATACCTGTTCACTTAAACAAGATCCAGAACATGTGATCCTGGTTCCTGCTGAAAATGGCAACAAGATCTCAGTATTTTACTAAAAAAAAAAAAAAATGGTTTAAATAACAAAAACTTAGATTGGAATAAATATCCGACCCTATTGCCTCGAATTCCTGGAGAAAATGAGTCTCCTTTATGAAACCTACATCTTCACAGCCTCTTCCTTCGATTATGCTACTGAAATCATAAATTTCATCGATCCAGATAGAAAATATATTTCTGGGATTTTGGTCAGAGAAAATTGCATGGAGACAAAAATTGGGTTCTTTATCAAAGATCTGAGGATAGTGAAGAATAGGAGTCTGAAAGATATGATTATAGTCGACAATTTGGCACATTGTTTTGGATTTCAAATCGAAAATGGAATCCCTATCCTTGAATTTCATGATGATAAACATGATCGGGAACTGAAATATTTATGCACTTATTTGATTGAAGCATGTTCATACGATGATGTCAGGGAATTCAATAAAATGAAACTCAAGCTTAATGAATTGGCTGAACTAAAAATGGAAGATATTGAGATATAGGGGAAGCTAAGGGAGTTTTAACTACTTTTTTAATAAATTTTAATGTTCTTTCTAAAATTTTTTTTTCTAAAGAAGAGACAGTCTCTATTAAAAGTCGCTATAATTTTAATTATCAAAAATGAAAATGTTCTTTTTCTATAATAAAATGTAAAGATTTTTTTTTTTATGATAATGATTGCCTTAAAAAAAGGATTTTTTTTTTAAAAATAAATTCTTTAAATTTATTTTTTAAGTTATTTTTTCCATAATAATTTTTTTTCTCTCTAAAAATTTAACTCCAATTTTCTAAAATCCAAAACTCAATGAAGAAACCTCAAAGTCTTAATTTCTTGGGACCTGAAAAAGGATTTGAGGATTTTGACTCAATTATCCCTGAAAAAACCCATAAATTCCCGAAAACAACCCAGGCCAGTCAAACATTTTTCCGCATAAAAAACCAAGCCACTCCTTCGATGAAAACCTCTACTCATTTTCGCACTAACACTTTGAATTCTAATAGAGATTTGCATAAAATAGAGAATTTAGATGATGCCAAAAGAGACATCTTCGGTAAAAATTCGAAGAATTCATAGTTTTTTGAGAGAAATAATAGATTTTTCTATAAAGAAAAACCAAAAGGATGATTTGATGAGTGAACACGACTTAAAAATGAAAAACCTCGAACATTTGACGAAATTAAAGACGAGATGCAACGAATTTTTAGATAGCCAGGAAAAAATTATGTCTTCTGTTATGGTGAATTATTTAATGAAAGGCATCAGGATTTTATCAAAGTATTAAATTTTCTCTAATTATAACTAATTCCATGAAAGTTTCGGGTTCGAATATAAGGAATTGTTCTCTTTATTTCCAATCATGTGCCAAAACGCGATGTACCTCCATCCCGATTTAATATCAGAGTACGATGAACTGATCAAGAGGATAGAAAACGAAAGAATTAGTAATTTTTTTAAAATTTTGAAAATTTTTCATATTTTGTAAAATTGTGTGAATTTTGTAAAATGTAAAATGTAAAATTTAATTTATAAAATTGGCAAAAATGTAAATTGTAAAATTTAATTTATAAAATTTGGCAAATTTACAAAATTTTTACAATGTAAAATTTGTTAAATTTGACAATTTGGATAAATTTTATAAAATTTCTTGAATTTTTAAAGAAAATTATGTCAAAATGAACAGGATTCACAAATGTCCATACACGGTATTTTGTGGTTCCTTGTTAGAAGAGCATAAAAACAAGTTAGATGAGCTTCAGCTTGTTATTTCTACCTTGCAGAAAAAGAACGAAGATATAACCAATGCTAACAAAAGAAACAATGAGACCATCAAAACATTGCAAGAAATAATTGAGAAATTGAAAGAAGAGGAGAAACGAAGTCCCCATTCAACAAAATTATATCAAATGCAAGTAGAGATCACCAAGCTGCAAACTGAAAATGTGGAGAATAAATCGAATTTGGAGATTCTTTCAATGCGTTCCTCAGCCCAAGAGTCTGAAATCTACGAATATAGAGTAAAGTTGGATTATTTACAGAATTCAACAACTGCTCTTGAAGAGAAAGTGGAGACCTTAACAGCAAATAGGGATAAAATCATCCAAGATTATGAAAAGAGAATCACTAGTTTCAAGACATTCAAACAACAAGCATTCGACCTGAAGAATACTCTGGATAAAATGATCATAAAAATGTCATCCATCAAAGGACATTTCCAAAAGAGTCATCAGGAGAAATCCGAACTCTTGCAAGAAAGACATGATCTCGTGATAAGGGCTGCCGCTGGATTTGAAAACCTGACCCCCCGACCTAATTTCACGCAACTTTGCAAAGACAAGAATTTGAATTTGGGGAATTTGTTGCCCAAAACAGAGAAAAAAAAAAAGCTCACCACGGTTTTTGTTGTGGACAATTTCCTAAATAAGATTTGCGAATATCAGGCGAAAGTTGCCTTGATGGACGCGGAATTAAAAGATCGGAGAAAACAAGCCGGGACCCCACAAAGTCAACAATCTGCTAACATCAGGAAAGTAAGCATGTCACAAAATAACCCTAAGACCTCAAGAGTGGGGGGGTCCATCTCACCGAATAAAGCATCAAGGATGCTGAATTTAGAACTTGAAAAGAAATCAAAATTTGTTACTTTGAACACTGATGAAGATTTGAAGAGCTTAAAGGATAGTAACTTGGAATCACCACAGAAATTCGGGACGTTCGATTTTAAATTGGAATTGAAAAAAGAAGAGGAGGAAAATATGGAAATCACCACTGGAAGGGAAAGGGAGGAGGTAAAGGAGACAGAAAATATCATTATGGATATCATTGAAAGCAAGAAGATGATTGAACAATTTGATATCAGTAAGTTGGAGTTGGAGTGAGGGAATTTTGTCTAAATTAAAATAAGACCATTTTTTTTTGGAAAAATATCGCTCAAAAAAATAAAAAATAAATTAAAAAAGAAGCAGAACATAATTTTTTTAAAAGCAAGAAGTTGAGAAATTCTTAATAGTTTCAACATATGTTGCCGACAAGATGAGCACCAATATTTTTGCAATTAAATTTTTCAAGGATTTTTATTGAAATTATTGTTTGGCAGAAGTGGATTTCTTCCTATATCTTTGTTTAAAAATATATAAAATAAAAAGCTTTGAATTTGAAGAATATTATTTGGGAACGTCTTTTTTTTTTAC
>Ga0302186_10004063_pt1 | contig 10353 bp, 11 predicted proteins | sample II_Bog_E1_2_FD_198782 | JGI IMG/M metagenome (GOLD analysis project Ga0302186, IMG submission 198782) | Peat permafrost microbial communities from Stordalen Mire near Abisko, Sweden - II_Bog_E1_1 | ecosystem: Environmental > Terrestrial > Soil > Wetlands > Peat | place: Sweden: Abisko...
ATCTTAACCCTTAAACTTCACAACAAATGTATGGTAGCTATCTTTATAAAGATAGGACAACGAAAAACCAACATTCTCACATATCTGTTTTGATATAGTTAACCCTAAACCACTACCTTCCGAGCCTGAGGATTTATAAAACCGTGTAAAGATTTTATCCGTTAAGGCTGTGTCTCCATCGGTATTTTGAATCGTTAAACTTTCTGCGGTCAAATTAATAATGACCTCACCGCCTTTGTAATTGTGCCGGATAGCGTTACCGATTAAATTGCTGATTAATATCTCAATGAGATAACGGCTGGCATAAATGTCTTTATCGCTAATTGAATACGTAAGTTTTAGTTCCTTGTCCAGAAAGATTTCTTCAAACTGAATAATTGTTTCTTCCAGTAAAATACCTAACTTAATTATTTGCTGGTCACTTAAGAGCTTGTTTTCAATTTTGACGAGCAAAAGAAGTGACTGATTTAAACGATTTAATCGTGATACTGCGGTATACAAATCATTCAGTAACTTACTTTGCCTGTCGCTGAAATTTTCGGTTTGAATAAGTGTATCCAATTTAGAATTGATGACCGCTATTGGTGTAAGCAGTTCATGGGAAGCGTTTTCAGTAAAGGATTTAAGATCTTTGTAATCGTGCTTTGCTTTGGCGGTCATATAAAACACCGCGTTGTTTAATTCTTTAAACTCATCAATTTCAGTTTCTGATTTTGAAATATCCCTTGGATCGGCGATGTTAAATAACCGCAATTCGCCCATGGTCGTATAAAAAGGTTTCCACAACCTGTTTAAAATTAATCGGTTTGTGAGCAATAAGACGATCAACAAAAGCAAAATTACGCCAATGGTAATTGAGAAAATAATGCGGATTAAATCTTCCGTTTCAACTTTTGATTCAATAATGAGTATTTTATAATATTTGTCTCCAACGGTAACGAAAGTAATTAAACCGCGGCCAGCCTCGTACCAGCCATGATGTTTATGAGCCGGGTGTTTATTATGATCGTGGTCATTCTTATGCAAACTGTCCTTTTCCCTTTTTTTAAAATATACAGTATCTATAAAGCGGCGTTTTACGGAACCTGGTGCAGCTTCAAGAAATATGATCTGCTGGTCGTTTGACTGAAAAGTTTGAGGTAATTTATTATTCAGGTTTACATATTCATAAATCTCCTGTTCTTCAACTACAAGGTCTTTATCTTTTTGATAAGTAAGTATCAAGCTAACCGCCTGGTAATAAATTATGCCGGTAATGAGCATAATTATGATGGTGGTAATGACGTTTACCTGGTTATATTTGGTAATGAGCTTCATAAATCTGTAAATTTATATCCCATACCATAAGCCGCCTGTATATAGTCACTGCAACCGGCTTCCATCAATTTTTTACGAATGTTTTTTATGTGCGAATAAATGAAATCGAAATTATTAGCCATATCTATGCCATCTCCCCATAAATGTTCGGCAATCGCATTTTTCGAAACAACTTTTCCTTTGTTGGCAATAAAATAAAGCAGCAAAGCATATTCTTTCCGGGTGAGTTTAACGGTTGATTTACCCGCTTTAACTTCTTTTGCAAGTAAATCAATAGTTATCTCATTAAATATCAGTTGGTTGCTTCCGTTAAATGATTTACGGCGTATGATTGCCATAACTCTCGCTTTTAGCTCTGATAAATGAAAAGGTTTCACCAGATAGTCGTCAGCGCCAAGGTTCAATCCTTCAAGTCGGTCATCAAGTGAGTTCTTGGCGGATATGATGAGAACGCCGTCGGGATAATTATTTTCCTTTATGCTTTTTAGAATGTTAATTCCATTACCGCCGGGTAATGTTATATCCAGCAAAATACAATCATAACGGTAAAGGTTAATCTTCACCATTGCATTATTATAATTGGCTGCCGTTTCACAAATATTACCGTCTTCGGTAAAATATTCTTCAATACTTTCGCGCAGGCCTTCTTCGTCCTCGATGACCAGTATTTTCAATTTTTTTTGTTAAATATATATTCTCAATCCTGTAAAGATTTTGGATTATTTGCGCGAGCACAATTTTTCAGGTTTAAGAGATTTTCAGGATGATTGTTTAGATATTTGCGGTACATCTTAAAAATTTGAAAAATTCTTAAATCGTGTTTTATGTGGTGGTTATATGCATTATTATCCGCTTTATTTGCTGCTTTAACAGCAATCTTTGCAAAAATAGGTATAAAAGGGGTAAATACCGATCTCGCAACCGCAATTCGTACAGTTGTAATATTGCTCATAGCCTGGGCGATTGCAATTTTTAAGGATGGGATAGGGACAATTGGCGGACTTACCCGAACTAACTGGGTGTTTCTAATACTTTCGGGTTGCGCCACAGGACTTTCATGGATATGCTATTTTAAGGCTTTGCAATTGGGGAAAGTTTCGCAGGTTGCCCCGATTGATAAGCTGAGCGTGGCGCTTGCCATAATTCTAGCGGTTGTATTTTTAAAAGAGACGCTAAATATTAAACAAATTGTCGGCGCTTTGATGATTATTGGCGGGAGCATCGTATTGATTTTTGCCTGATGTTGAATGAAGATCAGCCTGATTTTTGGCCCGCAAATATATTTTGGGAATTTGCAAATATATTTTGTAAAAAATTTGTAAAAATGCTATCAACATTGTTACATTTACCGGAATCCCGTTACCTGATTAATGAGAAAAAGACTATTAACCCTGATTATCTTTTTATGCATGGTTGCATTGTTTTCCAAAACAGTGTATGCAGGAAAAAATTCTAATAACCGCAAAGTTAATTTATCGCAAACTTCTTTCAATCCGGATAGTATACCTGCAGATAGTATTATTCAATTTGCCCAAACCTTGATTGGAATATCTTATCGTCCCGCGGCATCAGATCCCTCAGTTGGCTTTGATTGCTCTGGATTTGTAGGCTATGTTTTTAAAAAATTTAATTTTAATGTGCCACGCTCTGCACGTGAATTTTTAAGCATAGGCGAAAAGATAAAATTTGAGGATGCTAAGCCTGGCGATATTATATTATTTACCGGTACAAAGAAACATAACCGCCATACGGTCGGCCATATTGGAATAGTATTATGTAATTGCAATGACGAATTCCAATTCATTCATTCTACTTCCGGCAAGGAATACGCTGTTGCTATAACTTCTATGAATGATACTTACAAACGCCGTTTTGTCCAGATTATCCGTCTTCTTAAACAAAATGATGCACTTGCATTTAACTCCGGATATCATAATACACTAGCCTCTCGTGGGATAGAGAAGTAAAAGAAATTTACATATACTTTGCATATATGTCTAATTTTTAATCTTTTACGCATCTATTTAAGCAATCTTATTGTAACAATCACACTAAATTGGTAACAATTATAATACCCTGACTCGAAATTCAGTTTTAATCCAATTTTTCGGTACAATTTTGTAATCTAATTTATTTGGTCATATTTAATATCTAATGAAAAGTATTTTCGCGCTACTATTTTTGTTAATTACCGCCGTAAGTCTGAAGGCCCAAATCGGGGGCGTTCACGCAGGCGCAAATGAAGCCAGGGGCAAAGTAACTGGTTTAGTAACGGACTCAGTTACCAAACAACCTGTCGACTATGCTACGATAAGCATTTTTAAACAAGGAAGCACGTCCCCTTTTAATGGCGCCAGTGCAGATCCAAAAGGAAATTTTACCGTTAATGGAATCCCACCCGGTGATTACAAGTTAACTGTAGATTTTTTAGGGTACAAACGCTATACAATTGCGCATGTAATCATCAGCAGCGCCGGTAAAAATGTTTCGTTAGGCACCATCCTGCTTGCCTCGTTGCAGACTCACCTTAAAGAAGTTAACATTACGGCTAGTGCCCCTACCATTGAAAATAAAATTGATAAACTTGTTTACAACCCTGCAAACGACCTTACAGCGCAAGGTGGCGTTGCTTTGGATGTATTGCAAAAAGTGCCTATGGTGTCGGTAGACATTAACGGGAACGTTGAATTGATGGGTAATACAAATATCCAGTTCCTGATAAACGGGAAACCTTCCACAATTTTTGGCGCCAGTATTACTGACGCATTACAGGCAATCCCCGCCAGCCAGATTAAGAGCATCGAGGTGATCACCAATCCGGGAGCAAAGTACGATGCGTCAGGAACAGGGGGTATCATCAATATTATTTTAAAGGACAATAATGTACAGGGTGTAAACGGCAGTGTTAACCTCAGCGCCGGTACGCGTTTGGAAAACGGGTCGTTTAATATAAACGCAAAAAAAGGTAAAGTTGGAGTGGGCGCTTTTTTTAGCGGTAATGAAAGCCTTACAAGTGCCACCCCCAGTTCTGGAAACCGCGTCAGTACTGCCGGTGATACTACTACAAGTTTAAATCAAAATGGCGTCAGTAACTTTAAGAGAAGCGGTTATCGGTCTGGTATTAGCTTCAGCTGGGACATTACACCTAAAGATGCGTTGACGGCATCAATTAGTTTTAACCACTTTGGGAATAACAGCAATGGCTATGTTAATAATAAGCAAATTACTTATCTTAATTACACGGCCGCTGATACCAATAGTATAACCCACTCAACCAGCCTTTTTAGCGATAATACTACCGACTGGAACCTTACTTATAAAAAGACATTCAAGAAAAAAGACCAGGAACTGGACTTTTTATACAACCAAAGTATTGGCAGCAACACCAATAACTATACACAAGAGCAGGATTATACCAATGTAGCTTTCCCCGCGTCCGGTTCCATTGGAAGTAATCCGGGCACTGATAAGGAAACCGACTTAACTATTGATTACACCCAACCCGTTTCCGATAATTTCACGATTGAAACGGGGGCCAAGACCACAATTGAGAACATCAGCAATACGGTAGTTACCCAAACGCTCGACAACGGGATATACGATTTTAATCCTAATCAGTCATATGGTTTTAATTACAGCCGTAAGATTTTCGCCTATTACGTTTCAACAACATTTGGGCTTTTTAATAATTTTATTGATGGAAAGGCGGGTTTAAGGGATGAGTATACAACCTCCAGTTTCACTTCGTCGACTCCCGATTTCCCGAATACAACAATACCGTCATATAACGTTTTGGCGCCATCATTTGTATTATCGCACAAGCTAACTAAAAAACAATCCATAAAATTTAGCTATTCATACAGGTTGCAACGTCCGGGTTATAACCAGCTCAATCCTTTTTATAACATCAGTGACCCGCATAACATCAGCACCGGCGACCCCAACCTGAAACCGGAATATGGCCATAATTTTGAAGTGGGGTATAATACTTCGTTTAGCAACGGGGCAAATATTTATGTGGCCGGCTTTTACAGGTACAATACCAACGACCTGCAGTCATTTACAACTTTTTACCCTAATTTAAAGGTGCTCGATACTACTTACTCAAATGTTTCGCTTACCCAGCAGTACAACATCGGTAAGGAAGTTACCGAAGGCGTAAACTTATTTGGGTCATTGCCTGTTGGTAAGCTCACTTTCCGTACGAACATGTTTTTTGCCGATAGGATTACCGATAACCCCGGTTCGCCCCAGGTAAGCGGTTTTACCTACCGCCTGAATTTAAATGCCAGCTACGAATTTGCCAAAGACCTTGCTGCTGAATTTTTCATAAATGACCGATCGTCGCAAAGAACAATACAGGGAACTAACCCCGGGTTTGTCTTCTACAATTTTGCAGTACGCAAACAGTTTATGCATAAAAATGCGAGTATTGGCTTAACAGCTACCAATCCTTTCAACGAGTATGTAAACGTACAGTCAAACACTTATGGGCCAAATTTCAACCAGAACAGCCTCCGTGAGATCCCGTTACGCTCTTTTGGCATCAGTCTGATGTACAAATTCGGCAAAATGGAATTTAAAAAGGAAAAAGAGCAGCAACCGCAGGAACAAGACCAGGACAATGCTGCGCCTGTGCCAACAACGCCTGCACCCGGCGGCGGCGGCGGTGGTAACGGCGGCGGCGGTGTCCGTGGTGGGAAATAGTTGATTAAGTTGACCCGATAGCTATCGGGTAAGTTGATTAAGTTCCGGGAATTAATTTCTTTGGCTTAATCAACTTAATTTAACCCGCTCAACCGGGTCCAGCCCATTTTAACTTAATCAACTCAATAAACCTACCCGATAGTTATCGGGTCAACTACTCTCCGATTCGTACAGGATTTATCCAGAATCATTGCCTAACTCTATCAAAAATTTTACTATCATGAAATCGATAATTAAACTGCTTTTTATGCTATTGATTGGCATAGTATTTACTCAGCCCCGCAGCGTTTGGGCACAGGAAAAAACAGGCTTTCACGTTTTAGCTGATTACCCGATCCATAGTACGGGCGGATGGGATTATATCACAGCTGATGGCCAAAGTAAACGCGTCTACGTTTCACACGGTCAACAGGTGAATATTTTAGATGCGGCCACCGGCGATTCTATCGGTTACGTCCCAAATACCAAAGGGGTGCATGGCATAGCAATTGCCCATGAATTTAATAAGGGCTATGTTAGTGACGGGCAGGCTAATAATATCACGGTGTTCGACCTTAAAACCAACCAGGTATTGAAAACGGTTACTGCCGGTACAAACCCGGATGCCATTTTTTATGATGATTACTCGAAAAAAGTGTACGCTTTTAATGGCCGCAGCAAAGACGCAACCGTTGTTGACGCAGCTACCGACACAGTAGTTGCAACAATACCGCTTGGCGGCAAACCCGAAACCGGTGTATCTGACGGAAAAGGAAAAGTATTTGTAAATATTGAAGATACCGGCGAAGAGGTGGAAATTGATGCAGCAACCTTTAAAATATTAAACCGGTGGAAACTTACCGGTGGTGAAGAACCATCGGGCCTGGCGATGGACAGGAAAACTAACCGCCTGTTTATAGGCTGCGGTGGTAATCAAACGATGATTGTATTAGACGCTACCAATGGCACTATTGTGGCAAAGTTCCCGATTGGACGTTGCGATGGCGTAGGTTTTGACCCTAAACTTAAACTGGCTTACAGTTCAAACGGTGAAGGTACCGTGACTGTTGTGCGTGAGTTAAGCGCAGACAAGTTTGAATTTGTTGAAAACATTACGACTGAACCAGGTGCAAGGACCATAGGGGTTGATACCTATACCCATAAATTGTACCTGCCTACTGCGCAGATGAAACCCGCACCCGCACCGACTACGGACAACCCCCGCCCGAGGCCGCAGCAAATACCCGGCACTTTTCATGTTGTGGTTGTGGGTAAATAAGTAAAAAGGTTAAAGCAGAAAGGCTAAAGCTTTGTGTTAAACTCATTAAAGCTTTAGTCTTTTTGCTTTTCGCTTTCAGCTTTTCGCTGCTAAACCGTACTTTAGGTGCTTAATAAAATTAGTGGACGAAGCATCAGCAAAAACGAGCCCAGAACAATACCGTCTGGCCACTGCAATTTTCTTTTTTATTTCAGGTTTCGGTTATTCAACCTGGGCTTCGCGTATACCGGCCATTACCAGGCAACTTCACCTTGATGACGCACAGTTAGGTACAGCTTTGCTGGCACTCCCCATTGGCCTTATGCTTACCATGCCTTTTACAAGTTGGTTATTAAGCCGCTATAGCAGCAGGGCTGTAATGCTTACGGGCTCTATAATTTTAAGTGTCATTCTAATTCTTATCGGCTTTGCAGGCAGTTATTGGCAATTGATTGTGTTGTTGCTTTTTTTTGGCTCATCACGTAACCTAATGACGCTTTCTGTCAACACACAGGGAGTTGCTGTTCAGGCATTGTATCCTAAATCAATTATGGCCTCTTTTCACGGTGTATGGAGCCTGGCTTGCTTCGCCGCCGCAGGGCTGAGCATCATATTGGTTTTTTTTAACGTGGCGCCGCGATATCAATTCTTATTTGTAAGCATGGCGCTAATTGGCTTTACCTTTTATTTTATCAACAGCACGCTACATCAGCCACCCTTAAGAAACGGCCGCGGCCCGGTGTATGCACTCCCTGACAAATACCTGTTAAAGTTTGCCCTCATTTGTTTTGCCTGCATGGCCTGCGAAAATACCATGTACGATTGGTGCGCACTCTATTTTCAAAAACAGGTTAACCCGGACAAAACAATGTCAACAGTTGCCTATGCCGTCTTTTTAAGCGCTGTCACCTCCGGCCGGGTGTTCGGAGACAGTATAGTTAACCGCGTCGGTATTAAAAAGGTACTCAAATTCAGTGGTATATTTATTTTCTTCGGCCTTTCTTTTGCTGTGGCGCTGCCTTTTACCGTAACCGCCCTGTTGGCTTACGTATTAATTGGTTTGGGGGTATCATGTGTGGTGCCTATGGTATTTAGTTTAGCCGGCAAGTCCAAAAACATGAGCAGTTCGTCGGCGCTGGCATCAATCTCAACGGTAGGTTATATGGGTTTTATTATCATCCCGCCTTTGGTAGGCTATGTTAGCAAAGCCGCCAGTCTAAGGTTATCCTTTGGTATTGTAGCTTTATTTGGGCCACTAATTGTTTACCTTGTTTCGAAAATTGGCGACGAGAACGATCAAAAAATCACCACCTGATTTTATAAATAGTTTTATAAAACTATAAGTAATTTATACTTATCCCGTTATTTCAACTCATGCGTACTGCGAAGCTTATTGCAAGGTTTTATGGCGGGATATTTTTTTCAAATTTCCTGGTTACACTTAGTTGCGTTTTCCTTTTGTGGAGTTACGGAGCAAAAGCGCACGATTTGATTGGTATACTTTTTTGGTACAAAATAATTTCTTTGGCGATGATATTTTACCTGGCTATCCATTATAAAAAGGCAGAACTTTATTATTACCAAAACCTGGGTGTTTCCAAAAGGCAGCTATGCATTTTTACTTCGGTGTTTGATTTTATCCTTTGGGTGTTTGTGTACATTATTGCAATTAAGATTTTATGATACATACACTTGAAGCCGATGGCATACAACTCGACTTTGGTTTAAGAAGGATATTATCAGACATATATCTAAAATGCGAAACCGGCAAAATTACCGGTCTCCTCGGGCAAAACGGGCAAGGTAAAAGTTGCCTCATGAATATTATTCTCGGTACATTAAATTCATCAGACAATTCCATAAGGGTCGACGGTAAGGTGATCCGGGATGCCGGTAAGCGCCCCGATCTGATTTCATACCTGCCACAGTTTAATTTTATCCCAAAATCGCTAAAAGTTAAACAGGTGATCAATGACTTTCAATTATCATATAATGATTTTGAAAACAGGTTCCCTGAATTTAAACAGATGGCTTTTTCAAAAGTAAGTAACCTATCCGGAGGGCAATGCCGAACGTTGGAAATCTATACCATCGCTAAAACGCCATCTTTTTTTTCTATGCTTGATGAACCATTTACCCATTTAAATCCAATTCAGATTGAAAAGATAAAAGAATTTCTTTTAGAAGAAAAAACAAATAAAGGGTTTTTAATAACCGACCATATGTACAACCATTTACTCGAAGTAAGTAACGATGTATATTTACTAAATGATGGCAAAACCTATTTAATCAAAACCTTAGCTGACCTGGATGCCCTTGGTTATTTAAGGCTTTGAATAAACCATTCCAATGTAAATTTTATATTAACAAAAATTTAAAATAGTTGCAATTTTTAATAAAATGATAATTGAAAATTATTAATAAGTTAATGTAGATTTGACCCGATGTTAAAAAGTAACCTGCCAACTTACGCCATAGTTGAACTGCTGATCAGGCTGGCACCTTATAATCCATCAATTGGCGATTACAAAAACCATAGCAATTATGATAACGGCGTTATGGTAAAAACCACAGGCGGCACCATTTGTTTCGCTGAATCGCTCATCATCGAACAATTCAGGGCACCTGAACTGGTAAGTGAAACTATCCTTCTTGAAACAGCTTCTACTTTTAATCCTTCCCGCTAATTCAGTTTAAGCTGAATTTATGTTTAGCCAATCTGTATTAAAATCATTGTTTTTTTCGGGAAAGACAGGTATATTTATTTGCCAATTGAGTTTGCCTGTTAAAATTTTGCTACTGCACTTATAGCGTATTAACAAATGAGATTATCAAAGTTAAAATATTGTCAGCCTGAAGTAAGTTGAAAGACTTATAGGTTTTTTTTTTCGTAAAATATTTCGCTTTTTGATAGTACCATTTACCTGCTCATCCGACTATGTGCTGTATGTAAATTTTCACAGGGAATTCCTGAAGTATTGCCTGTAAATATGAAGTACATCAATTCAACAAATTTATTATATCATGAAAAAGATTTTATTAGCGGGAGCAATTTTTATATTTTTTTACCAAACAATTGCTTATGCTCAAAA
>Ga0302186_10004064_pt1 | contig 10350 bp, 13 predicted proteins | sample II_Bog_E1_2_FD_198782 | JGI IMG/M metagenome (GOLD analysis project Ga0302186, IMG submission 198782) | Peat permafrost microbial communities from Stordalen Mire near Abisko, Sweden - II_Bog_E1_1 | ecosystem: Environmental > Terrestrial > Soil > Wetlands > Peat | place: Sweden: Abisko...
GTTTCATATGATATTTTTCTGAACATTTCGTTTAAAAAGGCAATTTTATTTATAATTTTTGAAATGTTTTTAATTTTTTTTAATAAAAAATAAAGTCAAACGTCCGAGGACGAATTTTAAAAAAAAAAAAAAAAAAGAAAAATTCAATATAATTTATTTCATATTTGGAATTCTTTTCAGTTAATAAAATGGGCTCCAAATGCACATCTCAATGTTGTGAGGAATCTGCCACCGAAACAACATTGGACACCTATCATGAGACTCTAGAGTATGAAAATACCAAGGAAATTGTAAAAGACGAGAAGCAAGTTCTCATCATGAAATATAAAACGATGAAGGAATATGATGAGCAAACGGTTTTATCAAGACTGAATGAATTTCAGACATCATATGGTGAAAGCCATGAAATGACAGCTGAGGGCAATCGTGATGCTGGTGCTTATTATTTGGATAAAGAGAATTTCTCAAAGGCTTTGGAATATTTGGAAAGATCATTGAAGACATATAAGGAATTGAAAGGAGATTATAAGTTGAATCTGGCCTATTTATATAATAGTCTGGGGCTGGCTTATAAATACCAAGGGAGTTTCTTGCAATCCCAGGAATACTTTAATTTAAGTTTTGACCTTTATAAGTCTATTTATGGTGAAAACAATGAAATTACTGTGGTTCCTCTGAGTAATTTGGGGGTCTTATATCAAGAGATGCTTAATTACAATAAAGCGAAGGATTATTCATTGAGAGTTCTGAAGGTCCGTGAGGAGTTGGGCTTGAAAACTGAGCCAGATCTTGCTTTTTCATATAATAATCTCGGGGCGTTATATGAAGGTGGTCTAGGGGATCTTAAAGAAGCAAAGAACTATTATGAGAAGAGTCTTAAGATTAGAGAGGAATATTTCGGTACTAAGGATAAAAACACAGAAGTTTCCTATAATAATGTGGCTAATGTTTCACAGGACCTCAATGAAGTTGAAAGGAGTTATGATCAGTCATTAGCAGGCATAGGCTTAGAACATAAGCTTTCCAAATTGATATATTACCATAATATAGGGGTTCTTTATCTGGAAAAAGGGAATTTAAGTAAGGCTGAAGAGTTTCTCAAGAAGAGCTTAAGCGAAAAAACTGAGGTGTTGGGGGGTTCACATGGGAAATTATTCAATACAATGGTTGCTTTATCGACACTTTATCGAAGAAAGGAAGACTATAAAAGTGCTGAGGACATTTTGGACAAAACATTGAAGATTGTGAAGGAATTTTATGGAGAAAAAGATGGGAGGATCGGTGAGGTGTATTATGGTTTATCAGAGGTCTATCAAGGGTTGAGGAATTGGGCAAAGGCAAAGGAATTTAGTTGGAAGGCTTATAATCTCGGCTTGGAGGTGTTCGGACCAGAACATTGGAGGACATGCAAATATTGGAAAAATTTACTTTGATGAAAAAATATTAAAATACGAGTGATTTTTTTCCAAAATTTAATCATTTTAAATAAAAAACCAATAAAACTCTCCAATGAAGTCTTTTATTCTGTGTTTAATAACCTTCCTTTATTTCTCTCGGGCTTTCCCCGCGAAGCAAAACACCACCAATCCACCCACTCCAGCCCAGCCTTCAGTTATTTATGACGAGACCCCTCAACTTGTGCGTGAAAAAACACAACTTCTCCCACCCCCTCCCCAGGCTCAGGCCCAGATCCAAATGCTTTCTCCAAATGTCCAAGCTCAATCAATAATTTTATCTCCAAGTGCCATGCCTACACCTCATTTGGTCCATGGCTTCAATCTTGAAAATATTGACCCTGATCTAGAAATTGTGAGAAAAGCAGCTCCACTTCCAATAAAGCAGAAACCTAATGTAGGCCAGGCACCTGCAAATCAAGAGGCAAAGGGTGACAACTCACAGGAATTACCTAAAATCAACATCGAAGCTAATCGAAAATTGAACAAAACGCATAATCTAAGTAAAATTTATTATGAGGACATGTTTTTTGTAAAATTTTTTTTTCAGTTAAGTCAAGCTACGAGAAATTGAAGGCGAAAGGGGGGAATCTAAAGAATCGAAAGGAGATCCAAGGATTCATGAGCAAGGTGAAGTATTTCAAACAAGCGTTGAACATGCATAATGAAGAGTTGTCTCGAACAATTTTCCAGAATTATCGCATTTTGGAAACGGTCACGCAAGAAATTTTGAAAATCAGAGAAGATCTGTTAGAAAGCGACATCAATCAAGGCAAAACGAAGCAATCTAAAGAACATATCACATATATTCAAAATATCAAACGACAAGTGGCAAAAGTGAGAAATTTGATAAAGATGTTGTCAGAATTGAAAAATGACCAAAAAATGTGGGACAACCCAAAAGTTTTGTCAGAAAGCTTCCCACGAAAAATTGTAATTTATTTACCTAAAATTTATTTTATAACGCGAGGTGAAAGGTTAAATACTTCGACCTGAACAATCAAGTCTATCAAGTCAACAAATGGGTTCATATCACTGAGAAAAATCCATGGAATAGCATCCAAATTCTCAAGAGAGAAGCCTATTATGACCCCACTCGATGTGCGACCCCTGTTACCTTCATTCATGTTAAAAAAACTCAAAATATTGTAATTTTCATTTGTTTAGTTTAAAGAATATGAGAAAATTGTTTCTGAACAGAGCAAAACCATGAATGAGATCAGTGGGCTCTTGGATAAAGCTTTGGATTCGAACAGCACGAGGACAAACTCAAATCAAATGAAGGAATCCTTCACTTCTAAGTTCAAAAGCATCGATAACGAGGTCAATACGTTGATCACCGGACTCACAACATCACATGGAAAGAAAACGAGGCACTTAAAACACATTAAATAAATTTAATGGCAGTCCATAGAAAGTTTTAATTCATAGAAAACATTAAAAAATGAACATTTTTTTTTTATATTTAATTTTTTTTTTTAAGAAAAAAATTCAAATTTTTTTTGCAAAAATAAAAGAAAATCTTAATTTTTTTTTGGTGGAGTCACAAACTATGAACAACAACAATATGGACCAAAAAATGAAGAATTGCAAATATACCATGATGAAATTCCTTTATGAGGCTGTATACGCAATTTGTATATCAAAAACTTCGCCCTTTGCAATTTGTTGGAAGTCTTCAATGAAAATTTTGGGAATTCTGCTCATAATGTTTTTTTACGCCTTGGTGATAATCATCTTATATTCCTATTTTTTTGACACATGCAAGATCTATTATCTCGTCTACAGGAACTCATGGCTATCAGGAGTAAGAGCCCTCCCCGAATTATTTTTAAATTAAAATGCCATTATAGGCAATGATCATTTTAGGCATTTTTTTGAGTTATTGTATAACTCATAATTTCACGTTGGCTGCTTTCGTGGGACCTGGGGACACTCAATATTTTAAGGTGTTTTTTAAAGAAAATGGAATAATATAACAAATTTTAGGAATACACAGAGGATGATTATGATAAATTGAAACGTCGATTGGACAATTATAACTTGAACTATTGCAAAAAATGTCAAACCTTCAAGCCAGAAAGGGCCCATCATTGCAGTATTTGTGAAAAGTGCATTTTAAAAATGGACCATCATTGTCGTAAGAAAGTTAAAATCTTTTCCCAGTCACAAATCAAAAAATATAGCTTGGATTAATAATTGTGTCGGACACAACAACCATCGATATTTTCTTCTGATGATCCTCTATTTACAAATTTCCCTCTTCTATCTTCTCTTAACGAACATTCCTTTAGTGTTTTCTGATAGTTTTTTGGTAATTTTACTTTTATCATAATTATCTTAATTTTTTTATTTCAAGGCTTATAAAAGAGAAAGGACAGGCTTTTTTGTTTTTATCACAACCTTAACAATCAGTTTGATAATCGTCTTGTTTTTCTTTAATCTTTGGAATTGGTATCTGGTGATAAAAGGATCCACAACAATTGAATTTTGGGGCGAGAAAAGTCAGGCTAACAACCCGCAAACTGCTGGCCCTCAGGGTTATCATTCTTCCAATTATTTGCAAAATTTGGAAATGACCTTTGGTACACAAAGCATATGGCGAATTTTGAAGCCAACCTTTTCAAAATTGCAAAATGATGGAATTCAATGGACCAAACATACAGGTGATCTTGAAAGGGGAGGGGAGGATACTGTTGGAGTGATAACTTCTGCTAAATAATATTACAAAATTATGACTCAAAAAATAATTCGAAATGAGAAATGATAAATTTTCAAAAAAAAATTCGTGTTAAAAAAAAATTAATATATTTTCAACAAAAAAAATTCATGTTTCAAAGGAAAAAAATAATTTTTAATAAATTTTTCAAAAAATAAAAAAATTAACAAATGATCACTTTTTATAAAAGAATTTCGAATCTTTCCAAATTCTCCTTTTTTTCATTGAGGATAATCGTCACCCCACATTATGCCTATGCGCAATTCGTCAAAAGCCGTCGCATAGTAATAACCTTTCTAAAAACTCTAATAAAAGAAATATTTATTATCTTTCTTGATTTTTAAATTGGCCTTTTTTTAAAAACCAAATCAAATAAAACCAAACTTCACAAAATTAAAAAATCTTTTGTCTTATGGCAAAGAACCAAGAGGAGCATTTCGATGAAAAATTGGAAGAAGTCAAAACCGTCAAAGCCCTGACTACGAAAGTACCTTTAATTCCTAATAAAAAGCTGATGACATTAATTTTTTTTTCAGGAATTAAAGAACCTAGCCAAGCCTGAATTTCAAAAGAATCCAGAAAAGTTCTACCCGACCAAAGTTTTCGAGAAATACGGTTTTTCTCGTAACCAATGTCCGAAATGTCATGCTTATTATTGGCGTCATTCCGAAAAAGCCGATGTTTGTGGAGATTCCAAGTGCCTTTTTTTTTCTTTCTCTCTTTTAAATTTAAATTTGCTCAAAGTTGCGTGGGTACATACAAATTCATCGGGAGAGGCACAGGAATCGGAAGAAAAGGAAAGAAAATCACTTATGCAGAAGCTTGGAAAGGGTTTGAGAAATCATTTACCTCCGCAAGAGTGCCTTGTAAATCAATTGAGAGATACCCAGTAGTTGCTAGATGGAGGAATGATGTAGATTATGTGGCTGCAGGTCCAATTTATTACTTTTTGATGAACATTTAACAAATTTTTTATTAAGGAATTTATTGCTTCCAGCCATATTGTGTCACTGGAGAGCTGGATCCTCCTGCCAATCCTTTGATTTGTCCACAATTTTGTGTGCGGTTTAATGATTTGGACAATATAGGTCTGACTGGAAGACATTATTCTGGTTTCGTTATGATCGGGATCCAGGTATTCAATTATCCAGACAAATATGTCTTCTTCAAGGAGGAATGTGTGGAGTTCAATTACAAATGGCTCACTGAAGAGTTGGAAGTGGACCCTGACGAGATCACATTCATTGAGGATGTCTGGGCTGGTGGTGGAAATCTCGGGCCTAGTATCGAATATTTCATCAATGGGTTGGAAGTAGGAAACATGGTCTTCATGCAATATAAGACATTCCCAGATGGGACCAGAGAAGAATTACCAATTAAGGTATGCATTTTATCTCTTTTTTAAAGAATCTTTATATAATTCATTAGATTATTGATACTGGTATTGGTATGGAGAGAATCCCATGGCTCATCAATGGGAGTGCCACTTCCTATGTTGACACTTTCCCTCTTTCATTGGAGTATCTCTCAAAAAAAGTGAATGTGAAAATTGATTCTGAAATCTGGGAGAAATTGGGACCTTATAGTTGTCAATTGAACATTGATGAGGTCGACAATATTGACAAGACTTGGGAACATATCTCCGAGAAGATCGGTATTGACGTCAAAACCGTCAAGGAAGCCATCGGGCCTGTCAAAGATCTCTACATCATTCTCGACCATACCAGAACAGTCCTCATGATTATTTCAGATGGTTCTTTGCCCAGCAACGTTGGTGGTGGAGGTAATGTCCGAAACATCTTGAGAAGAGTTTTTGCCTTATTAAAGAAAAACCATTGGTGGGAGTTGTTGAAAATGGAAGGTTTATTGGAATTGTTCGAAATGCATAAGAAAGATCTCGCGCCGCTCTACGGCAAATTCCAAGAATATAAAAGTTTCGGACCAATCATTGAAATAGAATATGAAAGATGGATCAACACTGATACTATTCAAAGAACCAAGCTCGAAAAAATGCTCAATAAGAACAAGAAGCTCACCATTGATGATTGGATCATTGCCATGACTTCTTGGGGTATCCCTGCTGATGTAATTGCTCAGGTCAGTAAAGACCCTGTTCCTGGCAATCTGTACTACGAAATTGCTCTTAGACAAGAAAGAGTCTCCAAAGCAGCAGAAGTGATTCTTTATAACACAACCCATTTAGTGGAAACTGAAAATTTGTCATATCTTCCAGAATGTCTCTCCCAATTCAAATCCAAAGTCGTTGATATTTTCGCCAATCTCAGCCAAAATAACGAGCGGAATATTGTGATTTTGGATCGAAGCGCTTTTTACCCCACTTCTGGAGGTCAACAGAATGACCTCGGTTTTTTGAGAATAGAAGGTCTTGATTATAAGGTTGTTAATTGTGAAAAGGTAGGCAAATGTGTGTTACATATCTTGAGTGAACCATTGCCGAAACCAACCGAGACATATATTGGCAAGGAAGTGCTTGGAACTGTTGATATAGAAAGAAGGAACATTTTGAGGAACCATCATACTGCCACACATATCGTCTTTGCAGCTTGCAGAAAAGTATTAGGACCCCACGTTTGGCAAAATGGTGCGAAAAAAACCGTCGATCAAGCACATTTGGACATCACACATTATAGTTCCCTTACCAAACAACAAGAAATGGACATTGAAAATGAAGCCAACCACATTATACTCAAAGGCAAGAAAATCCATAAATTCTTCATGGATAAAGCCCAGGCTGAAAAAGAGTATGGATTCAGATTATATCAGGGAGGTATTGTGCCTGGTAATAGTTTGAGAGTTGTTAATATTGATGAGACTGATGTGGAGGCCTGTTGCGGGACCCATTGCGATAACACTCAGGAAGTGGGTTTCATCAAATTATTAAAGACTCATAGAATCAGTGATGGTATTTTGAGATTATATTATGTCGCTGGGAACAAATCAATTGAAAAGTTGAACTATGACACTGATATTTTGAACCAGGTCTGCGATCTATGGAGTGTGTCTAAGGGACAGATAGTGGAAACTGCGGATAGATTTTTCAAGGATTTCAAGAAAATGGATAAAGAATTGACCGAAAAAGAAAAGACTATTTTGGGCTTGGAAATGAAATATATGATAGATTCCCCACACACTTTGGTTTTCACCAAATCAGAAGAAAAGAACGCAACAATCTATTTCTCGTTTTTGGCCAATTACGCAAAGAATCTCAAGGATTCTAAGAAAGCAGTGGTTTATTTGGGAGAGAAATTCATTTATGGGATTTTGGGAGACCCGAAACAAATTGATTTGGAAGCGGTTTTTCTCAAAAATATTATTATAAATTAATTGGAAAATAATTTCTTTTAGCTCAAGGAAGTCTTGAAGGAAGATAACAAGGAAGCGAAGAATTTGGAAATCAAGTCGAAAAATACAGTGGAAGTCCAAACAGGAACTAAGGTGATTGTTTTCTTTATATATGATGTTTTTTTAATTTGAAATTGTTTTGTGTGGGTTTGGGTGGAAAAGAAAAAAGAAAAAGTCGATGGAATCTTGCAATTCAACTTTATGGGAGCTGTTCATTATGAAAAGGTGGCCAAGATGTTCGAGAAATTTGGATTCAAGGAAGTCAAGTTTTAAAATGATAAATAAAAAATGGAAAAATCTCAAAAAATAATGAGTTAAATTTAAAAATTTTTTTTTTTTTTTTTTAAATAATTTTTAATTTTTTTCAAATTCCTTTTTCCTCTAAAATCGCAAAAACTTCCTCTAGCATGAAAGACCCTCTTCTGTTGGTGAGTTCTTTCTTAGAAATGAGTCTTTTCTTCTCAAAATCTTCAAATACTTCCGGTCCATACTTATCAACTAGTTCTCTAAACTTTATTGATTAAAAAAATCAACAAATTCTTTTCTAAAAATATTTAAATATCCGACTTTGCATTGTATTTCCAATCTGAACTTTTTCAATGAAGCATATTTGCTTCCAAATAAGATTCCAGCCCCTTTCGCCCTCAAAGTCTTCCAATTCCTAGTGAATCTATCCATTGATCGAAGCATAACTTCAAAAAAAAAAAAAAAACATAAAAAAAAATTTAAATAAAATTTTTACAATAAGAATAAATAGGCCAAATCAAGAAGAATCCTAATGTTAACAGGGCTTGAGACTTTGGAGTTGAAGTCACAAAGTCTACGATCAACAAATAAAAGGCTGTGGTGTAAATCAGTGTTTGGATTGGAAACAACATCAAAGCACAGATTATCTTATAGCTGGCGACGACATCATTTGCTGCAATTTTAACTTTAGATCCCGCTAAAGCTTTGAGTCTCTCTTTTTCTGATAAATATTGAAGCAACAAGCCAAATGGACCTGACATTATTAATCCAGGCAAGGACTTTAATCAAAAATGGAAAACTATGATTTAGCATTTAAAATTTACGATAGAAAAGCTGATGATTATCATGAGAAAACATTTGAAAATTTCAAATAAATCAGCAATAAACGTGTTTTTATATGTCAACACCTATTAAACTCTTTAAAACAATTTCTATATTACAGAAATAAAACTTGAGAATCTTTGATGCCTAAAACTTTCAAATCCGTGTAATATTCCTTTATCTTTCCAAGGATCGCCACAATCTCAGGATGTTCTTTCAGTTTTTGGTAGGCTTCAGAAAATCTTCTATTCAGTTCTTGTTCCTTTTCTGGTGTGAGATACTCTTTATCTGGCTTGTAAATGTCTCTTGCAAGAAAAATAGAAGCCAATATGCTATAAGTGGGAGCCACAATATGACAATCTTTCATCCTCTTATAATCATATATGATAAAATTAGTAATTTCCTTAATTTCTTACGTTTTCAATCTCATGCAAAAGGACTGATATGGCTTCTCTCTTGTTTTTTTTGTATAAATCTGCTAATTCATTAGGAATTGAATAGGCTTTCCCAATATCGATAAGGACTTTGCTTCTGAAGGCACTCGGTTTGTAATAATTTAAACCTATTGGGACAATATTCACTCTAATACCAAATTTGGCCATTGCTCCTAAGGCCATAATAGCAATGCCCGCCTTTAATTCAAGTAAATCACTTCGATCATGTGAACCTCCCTGATAAATTTGAGCTTAATTTGGTTTTTTAAGTATGGAACCTCAGGAAAAATCCCAATGCAACGTTTCGCCTTTAAACATTTAAAGACATTCTCGAACATTTCGGACTGATCGACTTTGGGGATGATTTTGTAATCTGAGTTGAGGTTTTCAAAAGAAGGGTTTTCTTCTTCTAAAGAAAAAATCTTGGCCTCTGTTGCATTGTTTATCGCTTTAACTTGAAATTCTTGTTTATTCTATTTTTGAACTCCCAATATAACTATATTTTCTTGTGACAAATTTACTGTAAGAATCATAACAGAATCACCGACTTTCAGATCCTTCACAAAATCAGTGACTTCACCCTTACACAATTTTTAAATATGCGAAAAAATTAAGGAAAAAAATTACTTTGAGAATGGAATTTACTATGGCAACTATTTTCCCTTTTCCATTTTTAACGAGATCCTGAGGTCTTTCCACAGGAACTACATGAATCATTTTTGCCAAATGTCCAATCACAGGTCTTCGGACTGATTTCGCTGCCATTATAAAGCAAACTTCTCTGGGTATGAGACTAACGAGCATCTCGATTCATGGAAGATTTAATTATTATGAAAATAGTGCTTGCTTTTTTTACCATTCCATCAACAAATTGGTTGCTATGATTCCCACATAAAATCATTGGCTCGTTCTAAATTGAGTTATTAAATGGTTTTATAAAAAAAACAAACTTATTACCACAGGGATATTGTCCAAACCAATCACTTGAATGTCTCGAAAAAAAGCATTCACAACAAACCTTAATAGTATGAATTTTTAAAAGAAACGAGAGAAGAAGAACTTGAAAAGGATTTTCATAAGTTTATAGAGCTGGCTCATTTTAGACTTTATGGGCTTCATATATTCTTGAGAAATTTCAATAAAATAAATTTTTAATTTATTAATAATTCGTTTTTTATCTGCACATTTTTTTTTTTGATTCAAAGTATATTTTAAATCAATTTTTTAAGAAAGCTACTTTTCTTTGTAAAAAAATTAAAAAAAAAATCATTTCAAAATTTGGAAAATAAAAATTTTCAAGAAAGTGAGTTTT
>Ga0302186_10004067_pt1 | contig 10342 bp, 5 predicted proteins | sample II_Bog_E1_2_FD_198782 | JGI IMG/M metagenome (GOLD analysis project Ga0302186, IMG submission 198782) | Peat permafrost microbial communities from Stordalen Mire near Abisko, Sweden - II_Bog_E1_1 | ecosystem: Environmental > Terrestrial > Soil > Wetlands > Peat | place: Sweden: Abisko, Stordalen...
TTTTTAATAGTATTATTCTTGGTTTTTGTTTCTTGGAATGAAAAATATTATAAATATGGAGAATGTAATTTTCCCCCCATTTTCAAAAGAATAAATTTATTTATTTTTTATTAAAAAACAAACTTAACAATATTCCCCCTTTTTCTTCTCTTAAAAATTAAGTTTTTACATCACTAAAAGAAATCAAATAGAAGTTTGATATCAGCGAGTCACAAATATAATTTAGGGGTGAACTCTTAAAAAAATACTTTCCATTCTAAGAACTCCAAAAAATGATGAATATTTCGTAATAATTAAGCATTTTTATAAATTCTTAAAATTTCCTAATTTTTCCAAGAAAAAACTTCAATAATAAACTCTTAAGATTCCTCAAAAAATGGCTGATACCGAAATAATCAACATCCCCTTCTCCCTCTCGACTGTTCAAGCAACTTTCCTTTCCCCAACAATTATCCATATAGAGCTTAATCGTCCTTCCTCACTCAACGCCATGAACAAACAAATGTTCTCCGATATCAAACAACTCTTTACCTATTTAAACACCCATCCTCTCCTTCGAGTGGTCATTTTAACAGGATCAGGGAAGCTTTTCACAGCAGGCTTAGACCTTAAAGAAGCTATTTCGATGTTCCAATTCGACAATCAAGTGGACCAAGCTAGAAAATCCATTCAAATCTACAATCTGATTAAAGATTGGCAAGAAAGTCTGAGCATTTTGTTGAAACTAAGAGTCCCTGTGTTGGTTGGCATCCATAGCTATTGTATTGGCGGTGGTGTGGATTTAATCAGTGCAGCCGATATAAGATATTGCACCGAAGACGCCAAATTCTCAATTAAAGAAATTGATATTGGCATGGTGGCGGACATAGGAACCTTCCCAAGAATCCCGACGCTTATGTCCAATGAGGGGTTCGTTAGAGAAATGGCCTTTACTGGAAGACAAATTTCCGCTGAGGAAGCATTTAAATTTGGCTTGGTTTCAAAGGTTTTTAAAAACAAAGAGGAACTTATCAATGGATTGAAGGCTGTGGCGGAAGAAATCAGCACGAAGAGCCCTGTGGCAGTCTATTCGATTAAAAAGGTGATGAATAAAACGAAATTTGGGAATATGGAAGAAGGGTTGGAATATGTCGCTTTGATGAATATGTCAATGATTTTCACGAATGATGTGAGCGAGGCGATTACAGCGAATCTTTCAAAGGGAAAGGCGAAGTTCTCGAAACTTTAAGCAGAAATGAGAAATATATTAAATAGGTTATAATAAAAAAAAGAGAAAAATAGGTCAACTAATTTAATTTTTTTTTTTTTTGAAACATGGGCGAAGTTCATAAAATATGTAATAGTTTCCATTACAGTAATTAGCAAAAAAAAAGTTGGATTTAAATAAAAAAATTCATTGATTTCTTTGACAGTATAAGAAATATAATTATGGAATTGTTTCTATTCAGATTTCAGAATACATAATGCATCAAAAACAAAATTGAATAAAATGTCTCAAAAAAAATAATTATCATTTTTTCATTTAAAAATTCTTGAAAGTTCCAGGGGGGCGAATAAATTTTTTAAAATAGCTCTCTGAAAAAAAAATCTTAGAAAAAGAAGTGGGGAAGAAAATTAATATAACGGTTTAATTAAAAAAAGGTAAACATTGTTGATAAGTTCTAAATGATTTTAAAATTAAAAGAAATAATTTAATGAAGGTTGTCTAACTTAAAAAACAAATATTATTTATGGTAAAGGCTTTCCTAGAAAAAAAACTTAAAAAAAAATTGCAAAAGATCAAAGCCTATTAGGAAATTTAATTTTTTTTTAAATTCTTGTCTTGCGTCCTCTCTTTTTCGTGATCATTGGTCTTTTCTTTGCTGGCATCACTGCTTTCTGTATGAGTTTCGTAGCTTTCAACAGCGCCTTTTTCGGACTGGAACTCATCGATTTCGAACCTGATTTCGACCTAACTACATTTGGGACTCCGGATTTCAATGATTTCTCAAATGTTTTTAATTCTGGCAAATGTTTGAGTTCAGCTAAAAAAGAAAAAAATGGTTAAATTTTCTAAACATCAAAGAAGTTTACATTTTTGCAAATTTTGCAGAAACTCTTCCTTGTCGATTTTCACTGTGTCTTTAATGCATTTGCAGGGCTTGAAAAAAAAAAAAATTCATATATATATTTATATCTAAACAAATTGACAAAAACCTTTGCTTCTAAGAAAGATTCCAGCCATAATGGTGTAGCGAAATTGACTGCCTCTGCAATGTTGAATCCCCAATTGAACCCTGAATGATATGCTCCTCCGAAGGTGATCACAAACTCCCCAGGGTTATGTTTCAGTCTTGCAATCCAAAAATATTAAAAAAACATCACCTAATATATCATTTTTACTTATGAATCTTCAACCCATCGATGTTCTTCTTCAGCAAATAAGGATTGATCATCACGGTTTTATGTCTCAGGAACTCAGAGCATTTGCTGAAACCATCCGTGAAACATTCCTTAGCGAAACGTTCCAATTTCTTCCCTTCATTCTTTGGCAATGCGTACCAGAATTTAGGTTTCCCATGATGGAGGTAGTTTATGCTATACAGGTCCAAATCCTCCTTATGCCATCCGAACATTGTCTTCCAGGAACCTATGTACAAATAAGGGACATTCACTCCAGAAATGACTCTCGGCAGGCCTTTTGAGAGAACTGAGTCCAATTCACCTAAATTCCATTGTACGCCAGGATCCATGATACTTCCCTTGATATCAGCACCATAGAGAGGAGGACTGAAAGAAATGTTCTTCCAAAAGAGATCCTCGACCTCTTCAATTGATTTCTGATCGGTGATGTCATTGAAACAAAGAACTTTCTTACGGTATTCTGACAAAGGAAGCGATTTCTTCTGGATCAACAAGAGCTCATAGATTCCTAACAAATTTAAAAATTCGAATAATTTTGATTTTTTTTACCTCCTTTGCCATAAACATTTTGCTCTATGGGACCCTGGAGAAGGAAGTTGTCTAACGATTTAGCATAATCACCTTGACGAGGCACCCAGGATTTGGGAGGGACTACTTTGACGACACCATATTTGTGGGAGTATTGTTTCTCGAGGGAAAAGACATAGTTGTGGAAATCAGCAAATTCATGTTCCGTGGGACGGAAGGTAGGAGCGGATTCGATTTCTATGGACATTGACGTTTTTTAAAGTTTTTAATGCTTGAGTGAGATTTTTTCTCGTTTTTTAGATTAGGGAAAATTATTATTATTTTTTTGTTTTAACAACTCTCAGAAATTATGAAATAGTAGTGATTAAGAAATGGAAAAATTAAAAAAATGAAGAAAAAAAAAAAATGAATATTAAATAAAAAAATATTTTAAATGAATATTTGTGGTTTGTGATTAAACCATGACAAACCCACAATAAAAATTCCTTCATCCGTCTAGTGCTCCTCTAGTTTCTTTAAACTTTTATTTTAAAAATATTGAAATTTCAGAGTCTCTCTTGAATAAAATTTAAATCAAAGGCAAACATCAAGGTTTAAATATACTAAAAAAGACAGAAACCTGAAGGAGGAATTAAAAATTCTGCACATTTTTATCTTAAATTCAAGAGCCCTGAAGGTAAACTTGTCTGACAGCAATTCCTTGGGAGATTCATCTAAAGTTTCTCAGAAACTTCGGTTTATCCTAATGAAATAATGAAAAATTTTGACTTGTTAGATACTCAAACTTTAAGCTGCAGCAGGAGCATAAAAATTATGTCAATGTGATCAATCCTTTCATTTTTTTCTATTTTTATAAAAAAATATAAATATTTCTTTCCCTCGAATTCATTTTGGTAATTAATATTTTTTTATTTTTTATTTTGTATAATGGAAAATATTTTCAATGCTAAATATTTTTCTTAATTGATATTAGTTGAATTTTTATTGAAGAAAAATCTGAGATTATCTATTAAAATTATTAAAATGAGTTTCATTTTTTATTTCTTTTTCTGGGGTTTAATTGACTCCATTGATTTCGCAATTTTCTCTGTCAATCTCTTATCCACTTCTTCAACAATAAGCGCGATTAGACCCTGATTGTCATTTTTGTTGTTTTTAATAAATTCTATTAATTCATTATTAGTGTTTTTTATTAATCCTCTCAAATCTTCATTTTCATTTTTTAATTCATTATGGTTGTCTTTGAGTTGATCCATGGATTCTGTTATAGTTACGAGCTGTTTAAATATTTCCTCATTTTCATTTTTTTTCGGTTGGATATCTTCGCTTTTATCTTCTTTTTCATCTCCTAATTGTTTTTTTTCAGAATTCTTGGGCAGTTGACTAAAAGTGCTTCTGAACTCATCCAATTCTTTTCTTATATTTTTCATGTCACCCGCAAGATCTGTTAATGTTGTTGTTTTGATTCCATGATCATTTTTAAAGATTGCAATTAAAAATTGATCATTGATTTTTGTCCGAATATTTTGCGAGTCATATCTTTCAATTTCACTCATTATTTTCATTCTATTGTTTTCATAGATTATATCCTTTTTCTGATTAAGATTTTGGTAGGCATCCAATATTATAGCGATAAGCACATTCATCATCACTATCACGAGAATGGCTGTGCTGAACAAAAAGAATATAAGAACCATCCATTGCGAAGGAGACACGAATTCATCAAACAAATCAAAATCTGTCAATAATAATCTGTAAAAATAGTACATTGAATTGAAAATTCCGATGCTGTAATCAGTTTGCAAAATGTAAACTAAAAATTATTTAATAAATTAACAAAAAAATTATTTAACTAACCTGAACAGCAACAATTTATCATAAAGCAAATTAGCAAAACAAGGAACACTTTCATTCCATTCATGATTTCTTTGACATTTTCAATGAAGAAACAAGCTTCTCTAACGCCTCTGAACAGATCGAAAACACGGAAAAAAGAAAAGAAGTAGCAAATAGATAGAATGACTCTCAAAGTGACGAAATCATCAGTGATTTCTAAAATGATGAAGAAATTAAATATTGAGGAAATATAGTTCATAGAGATAATTAGCAAATCCACCAAATTCCAAAAAGACTGAAAATATAACTTCACATCTCTTTTCATTTCTCCATATTCCCGATATGAGAGGAAAGTAATGAAAACCAAAAGCATAATGTTGAAAATAACGAAAAATATATTAATGGCTTCATTTCTTTCATCAGATTCGATGATTTCCGGAACAATCCAAATTGAATTAATCGTCAAAATCACCAAAAAGATTAGATAATACAAAAAGTTCTTGTAAAAAAGGTTTTTTCCATATTTCTTCCAGCAAAGGTCCAATACCATGAGAATAATTTTGCTTTTGCTGCACATATCTTCGAAATTTGGTGAATCGCTTATTTCTTGGAAGAATGTCTGGTTAAATAATTCCAATTTCAAGTCACATATTAGCACATTGCAAGTTGTTGTCTGATTATTGTTCTCAGGGTTTAAGTTCACTCCCTGCAGCAAACTCTCTGTTTTTATTAGGCTTTCTTTTTGAAACACATTGTCTGAAAAAAATGTATCTGAGACAGACTCCAGCTGATTATTTTCCCATAAGACTTTCCCAAATTGCGCAGAAGGAGTTTGAAATCTCGAATTCAGAAATTCAATCAGTAAAGTAGAACCCGAAACTTTATAAATTTTGGACAACATATTCTCTTCGGAGCTAATACATCCTAACTTGATTTTAGATTCAATAATGAAATTTATGAACAAATCAATTGTTTCCGAGATTTCCTTCTGTTTTTCGATTTTCTCATTCTCATGAGGGAGGTTTATATAGGAAAAAACGGATTTGTTGTTCGAATCAAGGGGGAAACATTCTGGGTAAATGTTGTTTTTCTTGCAAAAATCCATCACTATTTTCAGCGCATTGAAATTATCCGAGCCCCATAACAAATGAAATATGGTGGTAAAACCTCCAAATCGATAATTAATCAGTCGTTTTATTTTCTCTTTTTCAAAACCTTCTGAAGTTTTGATGTTTTGAAGTTCTTCAAAGTAAAACTCAAACATCTCCCAATCTTCATCTGAGGTCCAAAGGGTATAATAATCGAAAATTTTTCCTTGGTCATTATGCACAAATACAACGTTTCCGTCCCCTGAAGCATCCATTTTCATGTTAGGGTCTTCAAATCCGAAAGTGAGTTTTTTAATTTGAACACCACATTCTACATCCCAGACTCTAAAGTAATCATCTTCTCCTATTGTGAACAATGTATTATTGTTCATCCAGATCACTTTCAGGAAGCTTTGTATTTGAACCTCATTGTTTTGTTGTTGATTGTCTAAGTTTTCATTTTTTTCTTTTGCATCGTCATCTTTTTCTGGAATTATCTGTATGGATTTTATTTCAATCAAATGATTAAAATCCCAAATCTTTAAGCAGTCATTATCACATGAAACAAATCTGCTTCCATCCTTGGGTTTCCAAGCCATGCTGGTAATAGGTCCATCATGATAGATATCTTTGCTTCCAGGTGACTCTATAAATTTCTGTTCTGTTTCATCAGCATGGAATTCTATTAATTTAACTATACCATCTTGACTCCCAGAAAGTAAATTCTGGCTGTTAGGACTCCAGGAAAGGCAGAGAACTGGTTTTTCATGATAAAAAGGGTTTATAATCATAGTCCTGTCTTTTAAATTCCATATTATGACCATCAGATCAACACTACCAGAAGCCAGGAAATTCTCATCCAGACTGCAATCAATGCAGGAAATAGTCTTCTTGTGTTTTGAAAATGATTCGATTTCGGTTTCAACATTTCCCTGAATCGACCATTTTCTAACGATTTTATCACTCCCTCCTGTAAATAATGTTGTATCATTTCCCCAACAAACACATGTTATGGTATATTGTTTTTCCTGAAAATCCCACAACTTCATAGATTTGTTGCCATTGAAAATTTCCAGTTTCTTATCTTCAGTAGCTACTGCAAAATATTTCCCATCTCTGTGTAAAGAGATGCATCTGACTTTATCCTGAAGTTCTAAATCCTTGACTTTTTCTAGTTTTGATTCTGATTCGAGAGTTTTGATTGCATCGCGAGCAGCAATAATTATGTTTTTGTTGTCAGCTGTCCAAAAGGCACTTTTAATCGGAACGGAGAATTTCAAGTCATTAATTTTTGTTCCGTCATCAACATTCCAAGTAAAAGCGGAATCGCTTGCTGAAAATAACATGTGGCCATCATTGCTCAAAGACAAATATCTAATATTTTCGCTAAAACTGTCATCAAATATTCTCGTAGGGTCATTATTATTCGGATCTAGATCATATTCAACAAGTTTTGATCCTCCTATGAAAATAGTCTTGCTATCAGCTGCCCATTCCACACATTGATTGCTTTCCTCATCATCCATGGTTATTTTCTTGATTTCCACATCTTCAAATGGTTTCCAGATCCAGACAACCGAACCACTGCATGAGCAAATGTAGTTTCCGTCCTTGCTCCATGCAAGGCAATTTATTTCAGCACCATGTTTATCATTGATTTTTTTCTTCGTTTCTCTATCCACATCCCAAATGATCATAAGTTTATCACCCCCACCTGAAACCAAATACTGATTATTAGGACTCCATGATAAAGCTTTGATGGAGTTAGTGTGTTCTTTCAGTTTGGTTGCTAGGAGACTAGAATTGATACTACTACCGCTAAGTTTCCAAAGACTGACCATACAATCGTCACCTCCGCTTGCTATTAATTTCCCATTATAACTCCAGACTACGATATTGATTCTTTTCTCAACGGTCCCTATAGGCATTTCCTCCCCTTCATAGTTATTCCAAAGTCTAATGATACCATCATCTCCAGCTGAAACCATCTTCTGGGAATCTGTGGATGGATCTCTAGCTATGCTATTAATTAATCCATTATGGCCTGAAAGCTTATTAATATCAGATAGTTCCGACCATGACCAAATGCAAAATGAATCCCGATCCTGCGAAATAGCTGCAAGCTCTTTATCAGCGGGATTTCCTTCAACGATTTCCATCACATCATCACTAAAATTTGTGAACTTTTTTATTTCAATTCCATTGGAAGAATCATAGATTCTCACTGTATAATCATTTGCTCCTGCTGCTAGTTTCTTTCCGCCATCAATCCAGATCACACTTTCAAAAGTCAAATTTGGATCGATTTTCATGATTTCGATATTGGCATCGTGTTTCAGATCGAAAATTCTAATTTTTGTATTGGTGTCATTATTGTCTTCTATCAAAGCAATTTTTTGACCATCTGGACTAAATTTGAAATAAATGGCGTTTCCATCAAGATTCAATTCTTTTGGCACTTTATTGAAGTTTTCCTTGTCATAAATCAAGATTTTATAATCATTATTGCAAGAGGTGCTGCAAAATAATTTCTTCCCATCTAAACTAAAAAGAACAAATTGGTGATTCACATTTTCGTCTGTCATAGCATGAAGACTATCACCTGTTTCGAAATTCCAAATTCGAAGGGTTTTATCATTAGATGTCGAAGCTATCATCTTGGAGTTATTATCTGGACACCAGGAAACACTTCTAATGATGTCTTTATGACCGGAAATCTTCTTTATCTCTTTTAATTTTTTCAAATCCCAAATTCTGATGGTTTTATCGTCACTTCCACTAACCATGCTATTTTCATTTGGGCTTAATGCTATACATCTTACATAGTCTTCATGTCCAGTCAGTTTTCCTTCTATTTGTTTTTCTTTTTTCTCTTTGGGGTTTACAATCTCAATTAGTCCATCTTCTAACCCAATAATCATTCTTTTCAGCTTTGAACTATAGCAAATAGTTGATATATTGAAGGAACATTTGAATTTCAATTTGTCTTCTAGTTTCCAAAATCGAGCTGAGTTGTCATTGCATGAAATGAAAAGTCCGGAGGAATCAGATTTCCAAGAAATATGGTTAACAATTAGATCCTCATCATCATTGGCTGAAATGATCTTATATTTCTCATATTCAATCCTATTATTCTCTTCTTGATCTTCAGATTTTTGCGGACGCAAAACAACCACAGCTTCATCATCTTTGCTTCCCAATGCAATAAGGTCATTTTTTGGAGACCATGCAATGCTTGTAACGAATTTCGAAACATCACATAATTTGTCACATTCTGAATTGGCAACTTCTAAGTTCCACATTAAAACGTCCCCTCCTTCATTTCCTGCTACCAGAAACTTTCCATCAGAACTTATTGATATGCCATTGATCGCATAATCATAATCATTAAATTTATATTTTCTGGTGATCCCTTTTTTCTGAGTTTCATAAAAACAAATCACCCCATCAGAACAACCAAACACTAAATAGGAAGTGTTCCAGAATAAGCAACATACAGAAACTGATGCAGCATGGGCTTTTACCACAGTGTGCGTTTCCAAATTATTTAGATTCCACACTTGAACGATGGATTCCGATGAGCAGCATGTCGCCATTGACAACGAATTTGGGCTGAAAACCACTGAGACCAGCGAAAAAGAAAATCTCAGGTTTTTTTTCTTCTGAAATCCCTCATTCGGTTTCGCCTCCCATAGGATTACTTGCTGGTCATTGCTTCCGGAAGCCAAATAGCTAGCCTTTTCTATTTTTGGTTTTTTCTCAGTTTCTTTGGTGTCAATCATAGTGATTTCAGAAGACCAAGCCAAGCACACCACAGCTTTCTCATGTTCATACAAAATCTGTTTTCGGATGTATTTGTTCAGTTTGGAGTTGAAATGCCAAATGGTTATTGTTGTGTCAGAGCTGCATGAAGCAATTTCTTTGCCATCGGAACTAGAAACAATCGCATTAACCCCATCATTACGTCTTGTTATGTTTGAGCCGTTTTCTTCGTATAAGGTGTTTTTCAATAGATCAAATGTGTATGCTTTTTTTTTCTCTTTGAGAGAAGGACTTTTCGCTAGTGAATCCCGAGGGTTTTGGGGATCTTGAAAGTCATTAATGTCTGTGATACTTTCTTGCTTTTCTAGCTTAATTTCAATGGTTTTGGTGTTCGGAAGAGTTTGGTTGTTCTCTGGAGAGGTTACATTGACATCAGAATGATGGTCCTGAAATGACTGGTATTGAGGATGTTGGTTGCCCATGGATTTTGATAAGGATTTTGAAAATTTTTGTTATTTACGAATTCAAATTCAAATTTAAATAGTCCAATTTTTTTTTTTTGAGGCAAATCCCAATTCAAATTTTATTTTTAATTTCACAAAATTTTTTTTGCCAAAACTTGGCATTTTAATTAATTTTTTTCTTTTGATTAAAAACAAATTTAAATTTTATTAAAAAAACGAATTTTTTTTTAAAAACCAACAAAACTACTTCCATTTTGGAAA
>Ga0302186_10004073_pt1 | contig 10334 bp, 7 predicted proteins | sample II_Bog_E1_2_FD_198782 | JGI IMG/M metagenome (GOLD analysis project Ga0302186, IMG submission 198782) | Peat permafrost microbial communities from Stordalen Mire near Abisko, Sweden - II_Bog_E1_1 | ecosystem: Environmental > Terrestrial > Soil > Wetlands > Peat | place: Sweden: Abisko, Stordalen...
AAGGATTCAATTTTCTTAAACTATTTAGTATATCAAACTTGGGTTGGGTGGGTTACCTTGAAAATAATTCATTATTCCTTTTTTTTGTATAATCAAAAGTCTAAAGTCTTAAAACAAAACAAAAAAACTACAAATCTTATTTATTTTTGAAAAAAAAAACTTCAAATGATCTTTTTAATGATAACCAACATTTCTTTTTAACCCTTTTCCAACTAAATCATAACTCTCCGCATCCATCATTCCTTCCATCTTGAATCTTTCAACAATGGTTTCAATGGTCACCTTATCCACCTCATTATTAATCCCTCTCAAACCTACAATCGAGATCAAGTTTTCCCTCATTTTCAATAGAACTTTTCCCATCAGTTCCTTTTGCTCACTCAACGATTTATTTCTTTCATCAAATAAAAAGTCACTTATTTTCTTAAAAGCCATCACTGGTAACTCGAAGCTTCTTGACATCAATTTTTCATGCAAAAACATCAATAAATTAGAATGTTTATCAAATGGTTTATAAAGATCATTCACCCTCACAAGGCACATGAAAATCTCTAAATAATCCTTTATTTTCAAATTCTCCTTCAATTGATCACAACCCATCAAATAATTTATCAGGAACTCTATATTTTTAACATCTTCATTCCTCACGTAATTCACTGCAAATAACACAAATGCCTTGAAAACCCGTATAAAATGTGCTCCATTACTCTTATAGAAAGAATTCTCCTTCTCAAATTCAAACACCTCATATAGCAAACTTTTCAATTCCTTATATTCATCTCCATCAAATTTCTCTTTGAAATTCTTTATTAACCCTTCATCCACAGTCTTCGCATATGTGAACACTAAATATGAGTAGTTTTCTCTGATTTCCTCCCAAGAGCCCTCTTTCTTCGCTGTGTTCATCCTTAAATATATCCATTTTCTATACAAATCCCAAAGGCCTTCATCATCCAACTTCATTTGGACAGCTGGAATAAAGGAATTCCTCAGGTTTTTCAATGGCATGGTATGAATATGCAGCCTCAATCGTTTCAAAATGGCAGTTAAAAGCTCAGGATTTATCTTGAAATTCTTCAAACTGTTCAATAACAGCTCCATGATCTTAAAAGATTGATTGTCTACGTTTTGATCCAATATTTCGACTGCCTTTTCTTGCATAAAGTCGAGTAGAGTCTTGTTTAAAACCCCATGCACCTGAAGGTAGTTCAATGATAAGGAGAATTCTGTGAGATTCTTCTTGAAATCAGTCTTATAAAGCTCTGATGTAAGCTTCCTCCATAACATCTTATCATGTGATCCGATCATAGCTGCATATTTGATAAAATTTGAGATATATTTAGGACTAGTCCTTAGATTCAAAGTGCATACTTTACGAATAATCTCGAATAATCTTGGGTCTAGATTGTGTTCTTTAACATTTTTCAAATGAGCTATTCTGGACATTAATATAAGATATTGCGGCTCCTTGAGAATCTTCTTGAATTTCTGGAAGTACGCAACAATTTCTTCGAAATCTTGGGTTTGGGGAAGATACACGAAGTTTTTTTCTGGTTGGGGGTACATTTCATCTTTTAATTCTTGTTCTGCGAGCTTTCGTAAAGTCAAGTTCCTTCTGAGTTTCTTGGGCAGTTTTTCAACTTTTTCATTAGATATAGTGGGTTGATTATTTTGGATTTGAGAAAGGGTTTGGGGGATCTTTGGGAGGGATGGGAAGGGAGGTGGGGGGAGTTTATATTTGATAGTGCGGGCTGAAAAGAAAATGGGGTTGAGGAGTCGGGAGAAGATATTGGAAAATGGAAGGATTTTGAACATTGTCTTGAAATTAAAAAAATGTTTTTTGGAAGGAATTTTTTAATATTTTTTTTTTGAATTTTGAATTTTTTTTTATTTGTGACAAACTTTTGATTTTTGTCATTTTTACGTTTTTTCAAATTTTGAGACTAATTGTTAGAAGTTTTGAAAAAAATATTTGATTTGATTTTTTTAGATAATTAAATTTATCGAAAAGAATATATAATGTCTTCATGTGGTATTAATAATAATTGTGACAACCATGGTACCTTTTCAGCCTCCTCCCCCCCCCCCGTTAATCCTTTTATTTATATTTAGGCGAATGCACAGATGGTGCATGTTCTTGTGACGTGGGTTGGTTTCTTTACAGTTGCACAGAGAGTCTTTTGATGAATAATTACAAAGTAATTTTATTAAATATTATGTGTGTCATAATAAATCAATGTATTAAAGGGGTTTTCAATTTGGCAATATACCTTCACAGTCCTCTACTTTATCTTGGGCCTATATTCTTTTCTAATCATTTATAATTCAATAAAAGAAGTAAATATTTTCTTTGAAAGAGGCAATTTTGAACTATTAAAACAATCTAGGTGCAAACTATCAGCTATTTGAGAGGCTTCAAATTGATTTTCATTAGTTCACGAAGTCCCAAATTCCTTTCTCTAATAATAATTTTGGTGATCTGCGTCTTGAGAATCATTTGGTTCACAGTGGATCCCTTTATCATGAAGGGACTTTGGAACCGTTCATTAGAAAGAGTGCTCTATGAATGCGTTTTTTCCTTTCTGTATATGCTATTTTCGATAATTTTATTCGTTTGGTTCACATTTTCAAATTTAGTTAAAAATAATGTTATTTCTTTGTTTAGGTATATAATTTTCGGAGAGTTGTCCTATAATATCATGCATGGATTCGCGAAAAACAAGCAGGCGAATAATTCTGAAAATTACAAATATAAAAAGAAATGGTATTGCGGGATTTTTCAAAGTGTAAGACTTTTTTTGATTTTAAAACTCCTTTACCCATTGATTTCAGACGCTTAAATTCAGAATCCTTATAATTTTCACTATACAAATGTATTCGAGCATTATGAAAGGAGAACGTTTAGGAAAAAAAGTCTTGTTTTCAAATAACGCATTATATGTAGTGGGATATGCCTTCTTATTTTTTTTCATATTAGGTTCATAACATTTAATTTATCAATAAATTCATATAAAATATCTAGAATTCTCGTTCCAAGGCTTCGAAATCTATAAAATACTCAAGGCGATTGAAAAACGCAATCTGGAAAATTTCACTTATAAAAAGTCAATTCATTTTCGACCAATTTTTTATAAAAAATCAACTGTTTTTCTCAGAGAAAAAAAAGAAGAAGACATGGACATAATAATTGAAAGTCCTGGCCAGAGACGATCTCAAAATATCAATTTCCCTATGACTGAACCAGTACAATTAGAAATCTACAACCAAAGGAATTTTATCTTAAATAACCAACCCATGGAAACCAGCAAAATTTTGAGTCCCCGACGGAAGAACGAAAGGAATAGTATGCGCAATTCGACCTTCAGTCCCAAAAAAAGCCATCATAAATCGAAATTACAGGATACTTTGCATCGCCCCAATTTATCAAATCAAAATTCTCCTGATAAAATCAAAAGTCCGAAGGAACTTAAGGCGAGTGAAATTTTGTTGACCCAATCAAAAAACAACAATTTCGCAAAAAAAATCTTTAATTTGCTTCCTTTGTCCAAACTGAACAAATCTACTCAATCATGGTAAGTAATTCAATTAATTTTTTATGATTTTTGTTATTATTGTTTTCTTTTCCTTAAAGGGGAGGAGATTTGCCACTTAAAACACCTAACTTTGTCCTGAATGTTTCTGCAGACAATGTTGAAAAAAGAAATAGAGAACAAAAGGAGGCTATCGAAAGGTTCAAAATCTTCAAATATTCTGAAGATTTTTCCTTCATTATTGATGATCCTGAGAAAGAGAACTGTTGGCAAATGAATCTTATGGACCGGAAGCTGCTCAATCATAAGGAAAAAGAAAACTTGGAAAATGAGCTTTCCAAAGATTTGCTCAAGGCTTCACAAAAAAGGATGGAATATAAAAAGCTAGGAATCTTGCAAAGTTTTAATAATTTTAATGATTTTAATTCGAATTTTTAATGATGTTTTATATTAAAAAGCGTTTGAGGGACAACAAAAAAAGAGTATTTATAATAATGATGAACATGATCAAAAGAATTTTGAGTTCCATTTGAAAAAAACCACTATTACGCAGGATCGGAAGGTTTCCAAACGGGTAAAAAACCATATTTTTAAGTGTACAATTCATTTATTATTGATTTTATAGATCCTTTCAATCACTTTGTTGGGATTGATATTGCAGATAGCTTTTGCCTTATTGAGTTTCATTCAATATTATTCCACTTTCATGGATAGTCCTGAAGTTTTTTCTTATATAACTCTGAACATTTTATATGAATTTTTATAACAAAGTCCCTTCTATCAGTTTTATATGCTTCTTCTGTTTTGGAGTATTTATCATGCACTTTGGTACTTTTTTTATTCACGCACGAAAAATCAAAAGAAATTAACAACTTGAGGTGGATTTCCAAGGTATTTTTATTATTGGCGGAAATGATTAGAATAAATGTAAATTAGGTGGGCAACAGAAACAATCAGATAAACAAGATGTTCATTTTTAAATTGCCTACTGGTTTACTTCGTGAGTCGCAAAACTTTCTCGAATTACAAAATAGGCTGAATTTCTTGTCTAAAACCGAACCAGGGTGGAAGAATGAAAAGAATCTCTCAAATTTTGTGTGATGTGTAAAATGAGATCAATATAGAAACGTTTACCTATAATTTTGTGTGATTTATGAAAAAAAAAATTATAAATTATAAACAAAACAGACAAATTAGGATTTTTTGTATTTTTAATATTTTGGATAAAAATTAACTAGATATAAATTGCAACATAAAATTTATAAAGAATAAATTTGTGATGTAAATGTTGATAAAAACAAACAAAATGTAAATTTGCCAATAAAGAAAAAAATGGGAGATGATGGAAACTTTTAATCAAATGTGAAGAAACAAAAGTGGCGGGTGGACATGTATATTAGTTATTTCTCATTTCCTATTAATTTAAAACTTATTAACTAGTTTTTTAAGAATTAAAAAAATATAAATTTTGGTTCAAAGCGGAATAAATTTAGGTTTTTCAATTTTTCAAGATTATTATTCTTTTGAATTATGAATTTTCTTTTAAAGCTAAAATAATATCCAAGAAATTCTGGATTGTTAAAAATTATTCGATTAGAAAAAAAAAGGTTAATGTGTTTTATTTTCAAAAAATAAAAAAGTTACTTGCCTATAATTTCATATTTGTTGATGATTGTCCTTTCATTTGGTTCCCCATCGAATTATAATATTGGTTCTGATTTTGGTTTTGTGCCTATTGGAAAAAAAAAATTACAAAAAAAATAAAAAATAAAGAAATAAAAATAAAATTAAAGAAAATGCATAAATTAAATAACATAAAACATTTAAATTAATTAAATAAATCAAATAAATGGGGTCGCGCTCCATTTTTAAAAAAAAAAAAAAATCAAATATATTAAAATAATTAATTAACAACTAAACATAAAAAATTGACTAAATTACCATATTCATCCATACATTATTTGGATCAATGAGATTGTTATTATTTTGCGAGACTTGGTTATTAGTTTTTGATTGGTTTTGATTCGCAATGAGGTTTTTTTGCGTGTAATCAAGAAAAGGGTTGGTATAATTATTGAGTTGATTTCCATAAAGTGATGGCTGTTGGATAGTGGGGTTTGTGGGGTTCGTGGGGTTCGTAGGGTTTGTGTATTGCATGGGATAGTTGTTGTTTGGTGTCTGAGGGACATTTTGATAGTTATAATTCGAATAATTGGTGATAACATTTTTATCATTATTGGCAGTTGGAACATTATAGCTATAAATATTTGGGAAAATAACTGCTGATCTATTAACATTAACATTGTTGGCATTGACATTGGGATTAGGATTGGTAATGTTATTAAAAGAAGCCATTTGGTTATTATTGGAAGAATTCATGGGATAATTATAATTATTTATTTGATTAGAAGGGGTGAAGGTTTGGGTTTGAGTTTGATTTTGATTTGAATAATAATTCGATGGCATTTGGGGCATTTGGGTTTTATTTTGGATTTGAGGGTAGTTTGATTGGGGGGTCATGACATTTTTCTGATTGTTTTGGCTGATTGGACGTTGATTATTGTTGTATTTTTTAATGTTGTTGTTGTTATAAGGTGTCATATTTTTGAAATTTTGGGGGTTTCCAGAATTTTTAAAATTTTGGTTGGGGTTATTATTTCCGTTGAAGTTGCTGTTATTATTATGGAAATTGGCCCTATTATCAAAATTTTTATTGGGATAATTATTATTATAAGTCTTATTTTGATGCGGGTATTCATTTTGAGGGAAAATGGTGTTAGTATTTCTATTCATGAGGTTATTCTTATTGTTAAAATTGTTATTATAGCTCACATTCTGTTGGTTTTTGCTATAATTCTCATTCTTTTTAAAGTTCGTTTGATATAAAATTTGTGATTGTTGAACCACAGCTTTCTCAAACCCCAAAACACTATTATTTCCAACATTTTTCACTTCATCCATTGACTCTTTTTCCAATTCAATCAAATCATTAAAAACTCTCTCATCAATCACCTCCCCCCTATTGAACTTCGAATTATTATCTTCAAACAAAATCTTATTCTTTTCATTCAAAAACTTCTCCTGTCCTTTTTTTATCAAAGCATAATTCTTTTCTCTCAATAAAGGGTGGATCTGCTTGCTGGCTATCGTATTATATAGAACCACAATCCTCCTCGCTTTCTCCTCATCTAATTCAGGATATATAACTGAATCGAACCCTTCTCCATCAGGCAAAACAAAATTCTCTTGCAAATTCCGGAAACTTTCCAAGCATAACTTCGGATAGAGGAAACTGTTCTTGGATAGAAATCGTTCTTTCTTTATCATCCGCTTCTTTTGCTCTTGTTCCGAAAGCACTAAAACCACAGCTTCTTTGTAGAAAGTGTCAAAAAGCTGAAGCTTTTCGATTCTGCTATATAAAATCACATTTGTTTGGTCGATGATGAAATTTCGGTTGGATTGACTAGCGAGAAGCAGATTTTTTTTGAAGATTTCGTTGGAAATTTCCATTATCATCAACAAACTAAATGATTTGAAATGGTTTTTTTTTTTTAAAAAGTAAAAATTAGCAAATTTCAATGAAAAAAAGAAAAATAACTGAGCTTTTAAGCGAGGAATTAGTAAGGTATTGATGATATGATCGAAAATTTCGAAATTGCTCAGTAAAATGAAATTTTTCTCAGGGTTTTTTCGCATCTTCAAATGATGTTAAAATTACAATTATCAGTTTCAATGAAGATTTCGAAGATAAAAAAAAATTGAGAATTTCTTACATGATTTAAAGCGTAAGTTGTTTTGCCACTACAGGGCAGGCCGATCATCATGATAAGGATCTTTTGCTCGCATTGTTTGGGGTCATAATTCTCATATTCTGCATCTTGTTCTGGAACATTTTCCAAAAATTCGTATTCACTAATGTCAACTTGGTATTTACGAAGGTCGAGCAGATTGTCATTGAGGTCATTGCGAAGGATTGCGTTTGTTTTGGTGATGTTGAGTCCTTGGGAGTCTAAAAAAAATAAAATAATATTATTAATAAATTAGGAATTTTTTTTTTTTTTTTTTTTTTTTTTTTTTTTTTTTAGGAGCCAGAGAACACAACTACCACAGATGTGGCAATTTAAGTATTCTCACTGAAAATGAATGAGAAATTTTGAATGAAAAATTTAAAATGAATTAGAAATTCCATTGAGAAAATAATTTTGAAAATAATAAAAAAAAAATGTTAAAATATTAATAATAAGTTATATACTGAGAAAGGGGTTGCTGCTGTTGGGTTGGATCTCTGGCGTTTTCTTGGCTTCATTTTCTGAACTGCCTGTGTTTTTCTCAAACTGCTCATTGGCCTTCAAATTAGCCTCGAACAGAGCCTCGGTTTTCGAAACGACATGAAAACTTTAATAAATTTAATTTTCAGAAACTTTTTGACTAAAAAATTACAATTCTTTCTCCAAGCCGAAATTCAGCTCCAACTCGAAATTCCTCAAGCAAATATGAGGGTAAAACGTTTGATATTGGTGTCGATCTGGGATTTTATAAGCCGTTCCCAAGAAATAACCATTTTTAAAATAGGAAACTGTATAAGTTTCCTTTAAATCAATGCAGCAACGGATCGTATCCCCTACAGTGAATATTTCACCGAAGGGTTTTTGGATCCCTCCATAATACTTAATACCATAATTATCATATCCAATTCCCTCAAAATCAGTCCCCAAATTGCTCTTGGAAGACAATGTGGACCAACCGATGCGCACTTGATGTCTTTGATTAAAAGAATCCATGGTTTTTTCAGTCACTTCAAAAAATAATGATTTTTTAAAATAAATATTTTTCTAAATTACTCTCAGATCGCAAAACAAAACCCATGCATTGTGAATTTTCAGTTCTGATCATTTGCTTAATTCGACATTCGTACATGTATTTGCCTCCTTTAACACCATAGTTGGTTTTTGTGCCTTGAAAAAAAATTTTAAGAGATCGAAGATATTTTAAATTTTACTTCTCCATAACCATTCATAACCATCCTCATTTCTAGTTTTCACGGATAGCAGGTCGTCTGAAAAAACGAGCTCAAAATCGGAATTGTATTTCGATAGATGACATTTCGGATGCTCCATGTTTTATCTCCTTAATTTCGAAATTATTTATTTTGCGAGGGTTTTATTAAAAATATGAAAGCTTAAGATTTTATAAAATTATAGAGATTTAAATTTTTGTGCTTGGCTTAAAAAAAAAATAATTTTTCTATTGAATTTTTTTTTTTTTATGATTAATTAATGAACCAGAAATTACTTTTGAAAGTTAATTTTAACCATCACATCCACCACATTCAAACCCCACGCAAATATCAATCCAAGATTTCGTTTTTCTTGTAAGATTTCTATGATCGTTATAAAGACCAAGAAGCTCCTCCATAAGATTCTCATTGGGTGAAAAAAATCCAACTGATTTCAAATATTCTTCCAAAGCATCTCTTTGGTTCACCCCTGAACTCACTGAATAATAAACAAAACCTAAAGATTCAGAGACGTCATGATTGAAGCATGTCCATGAATAATAAGAAATTCCTTCTTTTCCCATTGCAGCAAGTCCAAGTAGTAAATTTTGAGTCATATTTCCAAAATTATTAACATAATCTAATGTAGCATTATCCTTATAAGGAGGAAATTTATTAACATTATAATATAATTGATATGCATCATATTGGGAAGCCACCATGAAATATGGAGTTTTTAATAAAGGGATTCTAAATTGACCAAAAAGACATTTCCAATTTTCATCTCCAGGGTACTTATTTTTACATTCTTCAGATAAAACCTTCTTGACATTATAATGTTTCAGTTTTTGTTGTTCTTGATATGGAAATCCGACAAAGTTGGCGCTAAATGGTTTTATATCAATATAATAAGGTGAGTCTAAAAATCCGACAACATTTGCCCCTTTGGGCAAATGATTTGCCACCAATTCATCTATCAATACCATAACCCCTCTTGCTCCAGCAGATCCTCCTGAAATCAAAATTTTTGAATTTTTATTCAAACCATGATTCAGAATTAAATGTTGGATCATAGCGTATACTAATCTTTGGCCTCTCATATGCCATCCCCAAGTATCATTCGAAGCCCCAACATCTCCCATATAAGCATCACTTGAACAATAAGCAAGCATCACCTTGTTAATCCCCCAAAGAGGAGAGATTTTCTCAGAACTATCTAAAATACCTGTTTTATAACATGACTCATTTAACCCGTTGCTGCTCATATAATTACGAGAATTGTTCCATCTTTGATTGCAAGAAAGTTCATCCCAACACTGAGAGCCGCCTGGCAAATGAATGACAAAGTAATCACTATAATTTGCAGAGAGGGCTGGGGAAAAGTAATAGACTCCAGAGGTGCCATCGTTACAAATTGCCAGAGGATCAATTGAGGAAAGAGACTGAAGGCTCATTTGCGTCGATGAGGGGGAAACGTCCTTGGAATCACAGTAATCCATTGAGTGAAAATGTGGGAAGAGAGAAAAAAAAAGAAAAATTAGTGAAATCATGAAGGAAAGAAAAATTATCAAATATTGAAATTTTAATAATTTTATTTTAAGTTTTTTTCATTTTTCTTGTCTCTTCATCAAAAAACAACTATAAAAATTAAAATTTTTCATCTTGTTTTTCGAATTTTTTTATTTTTTTAAAAAATTTCATAAAAATAATTTGGAAATATTAAAAAAAAAAAATTACTGAAATAATAACGAAAGCCAAATATATAAAATTTAATTTTCCTATGAAACTGCTTCAGAAAAATTTAAAAT
>Ga0302186_10004074_pt1 | contig 10333 bp, 16 predicted proteins | sample II_Bog_E1_2_FD_198782 | JGI IMG/M metagenome (GOLD analysis project Ga0302186, IMG submission 198782) | Peat permafrost microbial communities from Stordalen Mire near Abisko, Sweden - II_Bog_E1_1 | ecosystem: Environmental > Terrestrial > Soil > Wetlands > Peat | place: Sweden: Abisko...
TTGGCAGTTTGGAATTTCTCTAGAGTATTTGAGTTCCTGCCCCCATTTTCACGTTTTTTAATTTCATTTTCCTTTAATTTATTTTCATTTTGTTTCCCACTCTCTATAGATTGTCTTTTATTGTCTAAAGATTCTCTTTCGTTAGATCTTTTATGATGGTCTATTTGGGAACTTCCCCTTTGGGAAAAAATGGTATGGTTTGAATTAAGGGATTTATCTTTTTCTTCGGTTTTGATATTTTGGTTTTCTTTTTCTTCAGGTTGTTTTTCTTTTTTTGCTTCTTCTTCATTTGACTTTTTCTCATAGTCTTCTTTATTAACATCACCTTGCTGTTGCGATTTCTGCTCTTCATTGTAATTATTTTCATTTTCTGGGTTTTCAATGTTCTTTATCGACAATATTTTCTAAGAAAATATAATGTTTTTTTTTTATTAGGAAGATTACTTCATAAGTTGCACATTTATGAATGTAATCGATTAGTTTCAAGAGAAAAATTTCCTCAAGGGACTTTTCTTTCAGAGTCAATAAGGAAATTGCAGGATTGGTGGAAAATGCCCATTTGAGTTTGGAAAAATCGCTAGATTTTATGGGGGTTTTTTCAATTAATTCAACTATAATTAAATTATATAAAAAAAAAATGATCATTTTAAAGGACCTTTAGTCGCATCAAATACAGGGTTTTCTTTCCCTTTTTTAAATCGAATCAACTTATTTGCTGGAAATTCCAAAATCAAAAATTTGGTTTTTTTGCTGTAATCGTCTTTCAGAGAAGCTGAGGTTGCAAAATAACATAGTTTCACAGCAGCCTTTGGAGTTATTGAAGAGAGCAAATAATGCTGATTAGCTTTTTTATCATTTTTGTAGTTAAAATAAAAAAAGATCATTTTTTACTGTTGAAGTCTTTTGGAATTTTGGAATAATAAACAAGATAATTGCTGTAAATGTGCAAAAGACGTCTATTGCTTTTAACTCCTCCTAAAAAAATGGTTTGATTATAGTTTATTTATTTTTGTTTTTTGGTACGTGAGCTCAATTTCCAAATTCCCTCACTTTCCTTGTGCTCTTCTTTCTGAAGATGACTCATAAATTCTGCAAGGTATTCTTCATATTCAACTTTTGCTTTGCTAAGTACACTTTTATTCATAAAAATTAAGACGTTGGAATTTAAATGAAAAATATTTTAGTTTATATAAATTCAGTCTTTATTATTTGTATTAAGAAAAAATAATATTTTGTTTTTGAGAAAAAAATTAATTGTTTTGAAAAAAAAAAAAAAAGCAAATGCTTGAAAATAATTTAAAAATAAGGCTAATCGTGGAGAACAAGACTCAAAATAACAAATTTTCCTTTATTTTTAATGCTGAGCAAAAAAAAGAATCAGAAAGTTATTTGTTTTTTCAGCTAAATTCCTTTTTCAGTTGTGACAATTTCGCCTTTTTTTCCATGAATAATTTTATTTCGTCATTGGAACTTTATGCGAATTTGTTAAGTGATGCTGAACTCTTTGTTTTGCTCATAAAACAAGTAACAATATACTTTAATAAATAAAACCTTTAATTTTTCAAGATATCAGCTTCGTTTGCTAAAATCTTAAAAAATACCGATAAGGATAAGAGTAGAATAGATTTGAATAGATTTTTCGAACGATTTTTTCTTTTCACGAAAGAAATTTGCACGAAATTTCAAGAATATGACTTTTTTTCTGCTATTTTAGATCTATTGTTTTCAGAAGGGGATTTAACAAATGTATTTTAAATAAAAAACAAAAAATGATTTTTAATAATAAATTCAGGAAGTTCTAAATGAACTGACTTCATTTCTTATTTTCAACACATTCGTCAAAGAGAAAGAACATGTTTCCTGCTATTATTTAAGTTCGCAATTTTTTATCAAATATTTGTTGGAAAAATCAAAAATATTAAACTTTATTCAAAACAACAATATTGATATGCTTTTGAACACAAGACCTCAAAGCAATGATTTGGATTTCTTTTTAGAAGTATTTGTTTATTTTATAGAAATTTTTATTAGAAAGTTAGAATGAAATTGAATTGGTTGAAAAATTGAATGAATTTCCTTTAAGCTCGAATGAAATAATAGCCAATTTCAATAAATTCCTTAAAGATGTTCTTTTTGAAAGAATGAACAAGATGAAAAAGGGTTTCAAATCGTTATTAATGAAATCCTTGCATGATGTCTTCTCAAATAAAAACATTTTGGTAAATATATTAGAAAATTTGTTTGATGACGATAACATTAAAGAAATTCACAAAAATAGAAAACTTATTTGAATTTTATTCATTCCAACAACATTCATTTTTGAAATTTTATAAAAAATGCCTCAAAAAAGAAGTCAACACTTTTTTGTCCAGGTAAAAAGCATTTTTTTATAGATTAATACTTTTTCTAAGTGAAAAATTTGACTTGATAAGACCTCTTAAAAATTTCATATTTTCACATCTACAAAATACTGAACAAAATCTTCTCTTGAAGGTTCATATTTTATTTTTATGATAAAAACCAATTTATAGAAAAGCAAAGAGGCCTTTTCAGAAATCATGAATGAACAACAAGGAGGCAAGCTTTTTCTTCAAAATTTGAACAAAAAAATCATTGGATCTGAAAAGTTTGATTCTTTGGAAGCTTTTCTGGATTTAGATATTATGAAAAGCCTTCAAAAATTAGAAAAATACGAAACAACCATCATTTATTATTTAATTCTTCGGTATGATAAAAAATACAATAACAATGCTAAAAATTTCAAGATTTATAGAGGGCGAAAAGTTCGAGCTGCAAAATGAAAAATTTCTAATTCAAACTTTTGTTGCCAATTTTGGTTATAATTTTCTCAGCAGTCCTCATATTTTCCTCAATGATCAAGAGAAAAATTTAGATTATTATAAAAAATACACGTAATTTAATAAAATTAAAAATGAACCATTTTTTTTTAGGGAATTGAAATTCAATACCATACTTTTCAATTTAAAAATTATCCCCAAAATTTGCCTTCCTGTCGATTCAATCCCAACACCACCAATAAATTACGACTTATTCCAAAGATTAAATTTAAAAGAGTGTGTTTCATTTTATCAGAAAGTTTCCAAAGAGATAGAGATACACAAAGAAAACAATTTGAAAATCTTTGAGTTTGTGTTCCTGGTAATTTTTAAATTATTGAGAAGAATTAATCTTTTTTAAGGGGTTTTGCCTTGTTGAGGTGACTCATCAAAATAAAAAGATACTGGTTTCAACAACATTAATTCAAGCTCTCATATTAATTTGTTTTAACCTTTCAAGGAAATGGAACATTTTGGAACTAAAGCAAAAAGATAAACAAAAATTCATTTACTAATTATTTTAAAATAGAAAAATTTTTAATTTTATGGATTCAACAGACTTTGCAAAACAGTTGAATTTTCTTTGTGAAAAATCAAAAATAATCATTGTTTTCAAGGTTGCTAATAACTTATTTACTTTTCTAATTTATAATTTTAATAGGATTTTATTATTTATAATGAAAAATGGGATGGGAATATTTCTAATTTTTATTGGAATTTTTATGATAAAGACATTGATTTAACAAAAATCATAGAAAATTCTGAAGACTCTTTTGTCAAAAATAAAAATTTGATGTTCAAATTATTTTCTTCCTCTTTAAAACTTTTTCATAAGAATACAAGCGAAGTTGGTCACTCTCTTGAAAAGAGAGAAATCTCTAACCTTGAAGGAAATCTATATAAAGTTAACTGACTTGATTCCCAAAAAAATCATCATAGATGAAAAGGAAATTGAGGCACTTGCAAAAAACTTGATAGAGAAAGGTTTTCTTGAATATAATTCAGAAAAAAAAGTTTATATATACATTCCGTAAATAAATGTCTGAATTATGAATTTATTGGTATACAAACAAATAAATAAATGAAAAGTCTTAGAGTGAACAAAAAAATTAACAATAATTAATTATTTAGATTTTTTTTTTATAGTTCGGGAAAAATGGATTGATCAGCAAATAGTCTTTCTGGTCATGGTGAAGCATTTACAATGCTAATTAAATTAATTTGGAGCAAATTTTTTGCTAATATCTTACAATAGGATTTAGTCAGCTGATCCTAAAGCTCTTAATTTCCCCATTTAAAAAGTGATGCATGCAGGACTGTTAATCAAGCGCTTTTTAAAACTATTTCTTCAGGTTTTCATGTCTTATGATTGATTTTTGTTTTATATTGCATCTAACTTTTTTCTTTGGAAAACTAAAATTTGTGAAAAAACAGAAACAAATTATACTCTGCCGATACAGTTTATAAATATAAAAAAAAAATAGCAAATTTTTTCTGACCACTGAAATAAAAGAAAAATATGAGAAAAATTTAATTATTATCAATAAATAAAAAACTCAAGACAAAGGAAAATTAAACTCATTCATTAAGAAAAACTAATTTAAAAAAATCAAAAAAAAATTATTGATAAAACATTCAAAGCAAACTTTCGATTCGATGCCTGAAACCTTAGAAGCTTACCTCGAAAGAGTTTATTCTTATGATTTAAAACGCTTTTTTATTTTTTCCAAAAAGGTATACATGTATTTTTTTTCTAAATTACAAATATAAGGATATTTATAGTTGAATCCATATAAATGTGCAACATTTGGATATCATGTCACAGATCTGAATGAATTATCTTGCCAACAATGTGGAGTTGTGATTTCTCTAAATAATGATGATTTTCAAGAGTATTCAAAAACAAAAAGTAAGAACATATTTTATTTTCATATTTTTTGAGCAAAATGGGATTTTAAGTACAAGAAAAAGTCGACTTTTATCTGAATTTGATGAAAAAGAGCCATCACGAGGATTGCTATTTTTACAATTTAAAGGAGTTTGAATATTTCAAGATTTCCCGAGAGATTTTTGATATAGAATGGGAGAACTTCTATTCAGAAAATCTTTTGAGCTATCAAAATGTGAACCAAGAATCGGTGAAATTGCCAATTTTAGATAAGGCCGTTGAAAATCTGATTGTACTCTATTAATTATGCAAAAAAACTTAATTTATAACCATAGCCTCAAAATTATTGGAAGATTTTCATGGAAGACCCAACGAAATCCATGATATTTGATGTACATCGAATTAAAATATTATTCTTTAAAATATCAAAAGACGACCAAAATTTTATCAGTTTTCGGATGGAGGTACTTGGAAGAAAATTCGGATGGGAGTTATTTATTTTGTCGATTCTGTGGAAGGAAAATAAAAATCTCTTTATTCATGACAAAACCATCATCCTCAGGCCAAACCTTTCAAGAGAACAATAATGAAGGAAACTTCATGAACCCTTTAGATGAACATCGTTTTTTCTGCAAATGGGGGAAAAAGGATATCAAGGGTGTCAAAATATATGGTTGGAACATTTGCTTGAACTATCTTTTTCAGAAATATACAGAGGATCCAAAATATAAGGGGATTTTAGATAAAACTAGCCAAATAACGAAAATCAAATATGAGATTTTAAAAGGAGTTGAGGAATTGAAGAATTTCAAAGGTTCAATGATAGAGAAATATAAAGAATTGGAAGAGAAAGTCAATCACAATAATAATTTCATTGAGAACTACAAGGAAAAATTAAAGGAGAGGAGACAAACATTTGAAGAGATTTTCGAAGATTGTGGACAAAAATTAGAATTGATTATTAAGAAGTACAAAATTTAAGCGTTTAATCATTTTTGAAATTCTTTGATTTTCAATTTAAACAACAAAAAAGTGTTTGTGTTTCTTTCTTCCTCCTTCATAAATATAATGAAAAAATCTGAAATAGAAAACAATTTGTCTTTCAAAATATCAACAAGTACAAATGATTTAACAGCGCTTTACAGCCAGGCTGTAATAGATCAAAACAAGAATTATTTAGAAGGTCATTTGACGATTTACAAGGAAGCCTTTAAAATTTTGAATGAAAATATTGAAATGAAAAATGTTTCTTTTATAAGTCTAGTCAATAAATTAAAAGAGAAGGTAGATCAATCTAAAAAAGAGCTTTCGGCTAAGCTAAATGAGCCTATTGTTTGCAATAGAAACATTATTAATTTAAATGGGATGAAAATCAAGGAAAACAAAAAGAGAGTTTATGAAGATTGCGGAGAAAAACTCAGAATGAACGGATTTGAAGAGGAAAAATCATCACAAGTTGAAGGAGAATTTGTTCTTAATAATAACCCCCTGTTGCCTCAAACCTTCAAAAAAATAAAGGAAATTTAAAGACTAATAAAACTAATTATATTTTCTATAAATTGTCTGAAAACCAATTACTAAAAGTTTGTTCTATCTATAAGTCTCCTAATGAAATTTTCTGAATCCAAAGAGCATTTGAAATGTGATGATTCTTCAGACCCTGCGATGCTTCAAAACAGATGTGGGAAATTTAACCCCTTTTTCAAAAACAACGCTGATTGCAAAAGAGCAGTCATATTCATGAAATTGTTAAAAGCTGGGTGTCCCAAATTTACGGCTATGCATTTTTCAGCCAAAAATGTATGTCGAATGGACTCGACTAAAGTAATAGATGGCCCTGAGAAATTTCGAGTTTTAAAAGTGAAACCGATGAAAAATCTTACTCATAATGTAGGTTTTTTTCTTAAAATATAAGTTTTATTTTTTGTAGGGATGGCTTTTCGACACTCCAATCTATGATATTGGAAAAGATTATTATCAGAGCACCAAAGATTTTTTAAAAAAAGATGATCAAGAGGACCTTTTACATAAACATTTCATCATTAATGAAAACAAGATCAGAGAAGATTTCAAGAAGAAAATAAAAACACTTGCTGATTATTATAAGAATTTAAATGACGAATATGGGTTCACAAATTTAACTGATCAAGATCTGTACAAGAAAGTTTATATTTTTCGCAACAATAAAAAAATCCACCGAAAATATTAATAAAGGTAAAGAATCTGAGCGAAAAAAATCACGAAAAAAATAAAAATGGCAAACATTTTGTTAAGCTGGGTTTTTATTTTGCTTTCTAATATTTTATCAGTTAAAACTAATTATTTAGGTGATGCTAGATTTTATAATGTAGGAGCAGAATTATACGAAGAAAAATCCAAACCGGATCGATTCAATATAATCAACGATCTAAACATTTTTCCAATTGCTGGAAATGCTTGTAATAGATTTATTTATTTTTTTATAAAACTAACAAAATAAAAAAAACAAATCAGATGATCAAAAACTGGCAGCTGAAAGTGAAGAAGAAGAATCCGATTTTGAGGGTGAAAAAGAAAACCCTTCCAGTTTACTGCCGAATACTAAATCAAATAAAAGTCTTTCTTCTGCTCGCAAATTATTCGCTTCTTCCAGGATATCAAGAATGCAATATATAAATTCCAAAGATCCTGCTGAAATTGAAAGTTTCCTTTTTAGAAAAAACATATTTTATTAAATGTTGTAGAAATAAAAAGAAGATCCACTGTTTTTTATGATTTGGAAGTTCAAACTCAATATTTAAACACCATAGCAAACATCGAGAATATGATGGATCATAATTCTTATTCAAATATGGAAATGAAGCTTTTAAACAAAAAGTCACAATCCCCACCACCTGTTCAAAAAAGGGATAAGGATCAAATGATGAGTGAGAATTTCGGGAAGGAAACTCAGAAATTGATTGAAGAAGAATTCAACAAATCAAAATATGTCGTTCTTTCTCACAAGCCAGGCGATCGGAATTCTACAATCAAGAACTCTAGAGACAACTCTCCTCTTGCCTTTAAATTTAAAAGAAAAAGCTATTTATCAGAAGCCATATGCAAAGAGGATCTCAGTGATCCTGTATTATTCGAATATGCCTTGAGAAAAATTACCCACACACATATTGAAAAATTGGTAGAAATATATTAAAGAAAAAAAAGTGTTTTTATTGATAATACTTTATTTTAGAATACGAACCGAGTTGGAAGCGGCCAAAAAGTAGATACTAGAGCTCTAGATGAAATAAAAAAACTCAGAAAACAAACACAAGATCATTATTTAAATAGAACACAAAGCAGCGAATCGAAATTCCGGAAATTCGCAAAATCAAGACCTTTATCTAAAAATTTTTTATCAGCTAAGACTACCCAGGAAAGTATGATTAAACGAACTTTATTAACTTCGACTTCGAGATGTGAGTCAAAAAATTTCCAGGAAAAAGATAAAATGGGTTTCTCAACCGCAAGAACGGGAGTTCCTGATTTTATTACTTCGGGAACTGGAGCTTCTGAAAACTCAAGAAAACCTCACATTAGAGTCAAAACTGCATTTTAATTGAAATTTGGAAAAAATTTATTTGAAAGATAAAAAAAATTTTGTGCCGTATTATAAGTGTATCATTCTTATTAAAATAGATTGGTGATTTCAAAAAAAAAAAAAATTGTTATTAAAAACTTAATAAAAACAAACTTTTTCAATAAATGAAAAAAAAAAAAAATATCTAAATTATTCCTATGTTCGAAATGACCACTGAACCAGATGCAAAAGTAATTCAAACTCCAGATATCATCAAACATTGGCAAGATTTTGGCAAGATCTATTCAGAACACTTCGAATACAATACCCAACCTATGCTATATTCTCTTATTATGAACCTCCAAATTTTCCAAGCAGAAAAACTGCTTGAATTAAGCTGCGGGGGAGGCAAATCAATTTCAGTGGTTTTGTCAATGAAAAAACCTGATTGTGAATATATCGCAACTGATATTTCCAAAAATATGTTGAATTTATCTATGAGTCGAATGGAATACATCGAGACAGACTTTAAAGGGAATTTGCAATTTTTTGATGAATTTGCCTTCAATGAAAAAGAAAAAACGAATTACAAAAACTATTTCCCAAATAACAAGACTTCCTTTTATTTAATGAACAATGAGGTTTTGGAATTCAAAGATGAAAGTTTCGATATTTGTTTTTCGAACCTTTCTCTGATGATTGTTGAAAATCCAGAAAAAATGATAAGTGAGAGTTTCCGCGTCCTCAAAAAAGGGGGTAAAGCTGGTTTCACCGTTTGGGGAAACCAAGAAAAATCATTATTTTTTAGTTTGCCAAAAAAAATCGTTCAGAAGTATAAAATCAACTTACCAAATGATCGTGGCTGTTTCCATTTAAACGATAGAAAATTATTAATAACAATGTTTGAAAATGCTGGATTCAAGAACATTTTATGTTGGTCCCAATTTTTCGCATACAATTTCCAAACAGAAGAAGATTTTAATTTGCATCTTGATACCAAAGGAATCAAAAAGTCATTTGATTTGATTCCAAATGAAGAGGAACGGAAAAAAATTAGAAAAGAGGTCCTGGATGAATTTATGGGTTTCATACAAAAAGGTGAACCTGTTGGGTTAGACATTTTTTTTATTATAGGAGAAAAACTATAAAAAGACTTTAATGGCTTGAGAAATTAATTAAATTCCAAACTTTACTTATTTTTATTGCTTATTTATTATTAGCATTATTTTTTTTATCTTTTTCTAATATCCCTTTTTAGTAACTGCTTCTAATTGTAAGGCTGGAGCGCTTTTTATGAGGTAAACATCCACTTGTTCAGTTCCTTTGGAACTTGTAATTTCCATGTTAAACTTTTCGAAAAATGGTTGACTTGATTCAAAGAAATCAGTTGAGTAGTATTGATTTAAAGGGCGACCGTCGTCGAACAAAGCCGTCATCAATGCATTGCTATCCACAGCATCCCATTCATCGCACATTAATGTCACATGAGGAAATTTGTTTTCAATCATGATTTTGCTTCTATCTGGAAACGTAACTCCGGTTATGATCTTGCCTGGAACAATAATAACTGCATCCAAACCTATGATGAATTGCTGGTTCTCAACGAAATTTGTATAAAAAGGACTGCTCATTTTGCTTTTATCACCACCCAGGTAAAAAGTGGTAATGTGGAAAGTGGGAGGGAAAGTGTAATTGGTGGAGAAAAAATCTCTAGGGTTTTCAGAAAAGAGAGCGTTTGAATCGGGAAAAAATTGCAACTCCTCAAGAATTAATTCCAGAATCTTTATTTTTGTTTCTTTGTAGTTTGTAGCGAAGATTCCCAGGAAGCTCGGAGTCCTTGCTGCTAAGAACAGTTCTTTTGATGGATGAGAAAATGGCAATTCGAATTCATTGGAATTGATAAGAATTGAAAATGAAAGGAGAGAAAACAAAATTAGCAAATTTTTCATTGAATTCAAGAATCAAGAAAATAAAATTATAAAAAAAGATTTATATATTTCTTAATTTTTTTTTTTTTTTCATTTCTTAATTTTAAATGAAATAATTTTAATATTTTTTTATTTTTTTCAG
>Ga0302186_10004080_pt1 | contig 10322 bp, 11 predicted proteins | sample II_Bog_E1_2_FD_198782 | JGI IMG/M metagenome (GOLD analysis project Ga0302186, IMG submission 198782) | Peat permafrost microbial communities from Stordalen Mire near Abisko, Sweden - II_Bog_E1_1 | ecosystem: Environmental > Terrestrial > Soil > Wetlands > Peat | place: Sweden: Abisko...
TTTCAAATTATTATTTAAAGTGTTGTCCCACGGCAAAAAAAAATTAAATAATTAAATAATAAAATTTTTGATTTTTGAAATTTTATGTAATCCACTGGTTTTTTATTATATTTAAAAAATTGAGATATTAAAAACCTATAAAAAAATATCCAAAAAATGGGGTGCAACCCAGGCAAAGAAAAGAAAAGAGACTATTCAAAATATCTGGACTATTTTAATAAACGATCAGGCCAAGGAAAATACATAATGAGAGAATTGGCTCTCTCTGATTTGAAAGGAGGTCTAATTTCTGTTACATATACCCAAAAAACCACTAAAAAAATTAGATGTCTATTTGAATCTCATTAAACAACTAAAGAATGTTGACGAGAAAAAGGCTGATGATCAAGTTTTAAAGAGTAAATTTTCCCAACAAAACCCATAAATAAACTATTTTTAGAACAAATTTTGGACATATTCAATGATGACACCTATGTTATTTTAAGTATGGCTTTTTCATATTTTCTAAAATAACATTTCTCCTAAGTTTGGACTTTTCCTTCACCGAAAAATTATATCGTGGGATCCGCCACTTTACATTTTCAAAAATCCATCGGAGATCAATTTGCAAAATCCTGCCACATTTCACATGTCGTCATTGATCAAGATCACCATGGCAAAGGACTTGGCAAAACGTTTATTCAAGAAAAAAATCTTTAAACAAATCTTTTAATTTTAGCTTACAAGAAGCCTTAACTGTCATCGGCTTTCGAGAAGAAAAAGTGAGCAAGCTCATAGACGATACAGAGTTTATTGAGGATAACAAAGCTCATAAAATTATGTAATTTTCTAATAATTAACAATTTTTAAGAGAAATTCGTTAAACTCATAGAACCAAAGAAGATTTTGATACTTTATTTGCCGATATAACAATTGGAGTTGAGCCGAAGGAAATCAGATTTCTTGATCACAAAACGCTTGTCGTTTCATTAAATTCCTACATTAAATATGATGAAGACAAAAGAGGTGATAAGCAATTCCTTGTGAGTTGTAGTCTTGACCCAAACCTCAAGCTTTGGGATTTGGAATTGAATACCTGTCTGCAAACAATTGACTCAACCCATGCAAAAACCATAACAACCAGCCTACTCCTCAATGATCTTGATGGGCAATTTAAAATTCTGACTGGATCTATGGATCAAACTATCCAACTCATCGATTTAGATCAAGGTGTTCTTATTTCTTCTTTCATTGGACATCAAGATTCAATCACTTGCTTAGTCCAGGCCCATAAGATATTTGATGAATTTGAAGGTTTCCTCAGCGGGTCAGATGATGGCACGATAAAAATCTGGAAATTCGAGTGTTCAGATCCTGTTTCGGAAATAAAGGTCAATGTCCCAATCAAGTCAATGATCTCATTGAGAGATTTCTCAGAGAATGTGAAATTCGCTGTTTTTGTTGGATTGAATAATGGGAAAATTTCGATCTATGATATCCTGGGCCAAAAATTATTAAATCAATTGATCCATTCAGAAAAAAACAACGAATCTATCACTTGTCTTGAAATATTCAAAAATGTCGATAACACATTTTTGCTGAGCGGTTGTTCAGATGGTAGTATTAAGGTCTGGGACCCTTCGAAAGGGGATATGGTTAAAAGTTATCAGGAAACTAATCAGATGATCACCTGTTTATCTAGCGCGCTTTTTAAAGGAAAAAACATATTTATTTCTGGGTCTTTGGATGAAAAAAACGGGGAAGTTAAGCTTTGGAACTTGGAAGATGATAAAAGTTTCAAAACTATAAAAAATCATGGGTTTGGAGTGAAGAGCATGTGTTATTTGGAAAAATATGAATATCTGGCAGTTTCCTGGAACAATGGCTTTAGAGTGTTGAAATTGAATAAGGAATTATCCTAAATTCATATTTTAACAGATCAAAAATGGACAATTTTTATTTAGAAAAAATTTGTTTTTATTGTTTAATTGATCTAAAAAAAAGTTTGGTTTTTTTTTATTAATTATTTTTTGACTTATTCATATTTTTATTTTGTTTTTTTTATTATTTATCAGCCTGAAGACAGTTTTCAACATATTAACAGTTTCTTTCAGTCCTTGAAACATGCGTATCCAATTATTCCATATCTTTGTGAAATATGCCTTTTAAACTTATTCTTCATTCTTCCGTATAAAAAGAAAGGCATCCATTTATCATAAATCAGATTTAGAAACAACAGTTTTTTCTTTTTCGTTTTGTTTTATGACCTTTGAACACATATCTAAAACATTCAGTGGCCAAATTAATATAATTTATCCTGACGTTGAATTCAGGAAATCTTATTTAATTGTTAATCTCTCGGAAAGAAAAACCATTTCTTCAACCTTTTCAACCAAGTAATGCTCAACAATCCCCGGGAAATTCACAATAAAAATATCTTGATTTTTGTCAGAATGAGTAAATGATAATGTTTCATTTTCAATGTTTCAATTTGGAAACGATCGTAATGTCCTCAATGGGGAAGTTGGGTTTTTTCAAGAACAAACTTAGGTAGAATAGGAATCTTATCATTCTAATGAGAAGAAAAAGAAAGGATAATACTTCCATTTTTTAAATAAATTTTCAAAATATTAATTTGGATAATAGAAATTATATTATTTAATTCATAATGAGTTACAATTTAAATAAAAATAACACATCTTAATTTTTTCTTCAAATAACTAATATGAGAGCAGTTCGAAGACATGGGAGAAGGATTCTCGAATCTATTGATATTTTTGCATATCCATGTTCCTTTCTCTTTACCTTTAAAGGCAAATTCCGCTACAGCACCATTCCAACCAAACTCATGACTTTATTTATCGTCGCTTTTACCTTAGGAAGTTTTTTTTACTTCGGTCGAAATGTGATCTCCAAAAGTAATCCACAATGTCTTTTAACCGAAGATTATAATGTTGATCCAGAGGCACTTTATATGGATGCAAATTATTTTCTTTTTATCTTCTCTTTAGAAAATATGATGACTAATAATTTTCTATCATTTGTTGATGAAAGTATCTACAAAGTCGATGCTCTTGTTGAAATGAGGACCAATGGGACATTCACCTATATTCCAGTGGAAGTGATGATCTGTGACGAAAGTCACATACCTAATAACAATCCAGAACTAAAAGACTATCTAATTAAAAATAATTACCAAAATATGTATTGTTTTCAAAATTATTCTGACGTCTTGATGAAAGGAACCTGGGATTCACAAGTTTTCTATGACATCAAAATTCAAATCAGACCTTGTAATAATATCACTGACAATAATACTTGTCAAAGTCAAGAGGTGATCTCCAATGTCCTTGACGGAGGATATTTGAAGATGTTTTATACATCGATTCAAACTGATTTGACCAATTATGATAATCCAGTGAAGATTTCTGCAACGAATGACTTCCAACCGGCAAATCCTCAGCTGGCCACTGAACTTTACTTGTATTTCGGCAGAATGAATGTCAAAACTGATATTGGAATCTTTCTGGAGGATTTCATTTATCAGGAAGGTGTAAATTTGGTCTATAATAAATTCACCTTATATCAAAATATGAATCAAACAAATCCCTTTTTAACTGTATATCTAAGACTTGATACTACAATTATAAACAACACAAGAAAATATGATAATATTCTTGATGTATTATCTAAAGTAGGCGGTTTATTGAGGATTTTGACTATTATTGGTTCTTTATTCTTGAAGCATTTTTTTTGCAGAAGCGATGTTACAAAGAGTAAGTAATGAGGCATTTGATTATGATGCATACTTTAATGAAATGGAAATGGAAAAACCGAAAGATAATATGACAAAATCAAGGAAACTCAAACTTTCGTTATGGGAATATGTAAAGTACAAATTCAAAAAGAAATCTGAGCTGAATTTGAAATCAAGAATTTTGCTTCGAAGCGTGAAAATAATGAAAAAAAACTTAGATATATCTCTTTTGATAAATAGATTATTCGATATTGAGAAGTTGAAGCTAATGTTCAGAGATGAAGAGTTTGACTTATTGAATAGTCAAAAACCGAAAATAATTATGGATGAAAAAACTTTTGACAAAATTCAATTTAAAAGCGTAATGGAAAAAGATTTCCAAAGAAATTTCTGTATTCGGCAAGAGACGCAACAAATCAGAAAACCACAGTTTTTGAGAAACAAACAAAAAGAAATCAAAAATTTTGAAAACATAACAAAGACTGTAAGTTTCAAACAAATAATTTTAGATAAAGAAGATGACGAAAAGAAAAAGGTGGAAATGTCAAATAATAAATTTTTAATTGAACTTGGAAGGAGTGGTTGGGAAAAAAAGGAAAAGGAAAAATTTCAGGATTTTGAGGATAATATTGGTGAAGAAAATATCGATAAAAATATCAATAGTTCAGGAAAGAAAGATTTGTTTATTGGAAAGAATTTTACGGGAGAAATTTGATTTTTCAAAAAAATTATTAAAACAAATATTTATTTTGGAAAATATCTATAAAAAAAAAAAATTATTGCAAAAAAAGGTAATTCATGGTGAAAATTTGTTTAAAAAAATTTTATCAAATTGTAATTTTTTTTTAATTTTTTATAACCAAAAAATTTTTTTAATTCACTTATTTAAAAAACAAGAAACTATAACTATTGATATCTAAATAAAATGGAGGATGATCAAAACAACAATGATGATTTTATTTTGCAAAGCGGTGAGATTAATCCTACTGCTATAGTCGGGGTCACCCCAAGTCCAAAAATCATGGAAATGTCCTACCGTTTAACAAAAAAACGTTATATTTTCTTGATCCTGGCGAATCTCCTTCGTTTTGGGCGAAATTATGCCTATGACAATCCCCAAGCTCTTCAAAATGTTCTCACAGACCCAAAAGGTGATTTTGGTCTAGACAATTTCAATTATAATCTCCTCTATGGTGTCTATTCATTCCCCAACATAATCCTGCCATTTGTGGCAGGCCTAATAATAGATCGTTTGGGGTCCCGTGTCGGGATTTTATTATTTTCCTTTTTCCTGATTATTGGCCAATTTTTCTTTTTCTTGGGGGGAATTTCATCAAGTTTTTCTATGATGATAGTTGGGAGAGTGATATTTGGATTAGGGGGTGAAACACTTGTCGTGACTCAAAATACAGCCTTAGCCAAATGGTTCGGTGATAAAGAACTAGCATTTGCTTTGGCTATGGATATTGCTGTTGCGAGGATCGGGGGGACCTTAAATACAGTCCTAACACCATATTTTTATTCCGAAACTAATAGCTTCTTCTTACCTTTGTTTATAGGATTGATTCTTTGCATTGCGTCGTGGTTCTGTGGAGTGGCGATGTGTTATATGGATAAAAAAGCTGATGCGATGGAAGGGGTGGTTCATGAGAAAACTGCTGAAAAAGTCAACCTTTCGGTGGTGAAAAAATTCAATTTTGGGTATTGGATGCTGGTGATAAATTGCGCTTTGATATATGGTGCGTTTTTTGGCTTTTGCGGTAATGGAAACGACATTTTGATTAAATTATTTGGGTTATCAGCGAACAATGCTGGTATATTATTGATGATATTTTACTTGAGTTCAGCTATTGTGACACCATTGTTCGGAATTTGGGCTGATAAATACGGGAAGCGAGCGTCTTCGATGATTTTTGTCAATGCTATCTTTGTTTTGTGTTTGCTGTTCATTATATATATTCCAGCTGATTATAGTGCGAACGTGGTTATTGTTCCAATGGTGTTAATAGGCTTATTTTATGCCATCTGGGCCACTCTTTTGTTCCCATCAATAGCATTGCTTGTGCGAAAGGAAACAGTGGGCACTGCATTTGGTTTGAACAATTCAATAGAAAATTTGAATTTATCAATTTCACCATTAATTTTTGGGGTGATCCATGATAGAACTGAAAAGAAAGAAGGCTATTTTTGGTCTATAATGTTCCTGATAGCTCAGGCTGTGGTGGGGTTGTTTACCATGGTTGCAGTTTATATGCATAATAATCTGAAAAGAGGGAAATTGGAAAAGCCAATGTCTAATGTGAGATTAAGCAGTTCAGCAATTTCGAGTTTTTAACATTGAGTTGAAAAATTACCAATGAAACGGCATCCAAAGAATTGATCAGGCTTAGGTCTGGTTATTTTCCTAAGGGCATATTATAAAGCAAAATTAATTAGAAATTAAATGCTTTAAAAACTATTAATCATTAATAAATCTTTAGTAATATATAGAAATTTGTAATGTTTACATTAAAAATATAAAATATATTATAAAATCTTATTCCTAAGGACTTTTTGTCCTCTTGCATTGGATTCGCATGCCAGCTGCATTGTATCCAAGATTTCATTTTCCAAATTCTCCAAATATGCCGGAGGAACCATATTTTCCTTGTTTTTTTCAATGTACCTTTCCTTTTCATTTCATAAACCAAATTAAATTATTTACTCATTTTAATTATTTTTTACCTTGGATTGAATCTTTCCAGATCCAATTTTCTTATATCCTTTATTCATTTTTGTATGATATCCTTCACTTCTATAAAAATATGATATTTATATATTAGAATTTTAAAATTTTATGAACTCATAGCTTCGAAAAAATTGATTTTTGATATCTTTTTCTTTTTCTTTCTCCAAAAGACGAATTTCCTTATTGAGTTGTTCTACATCCCGAAGAGTGTCTTTCTTTTTCATTTTTAAGATTTCAATCATGAAACTTTGATCTTTCTTTGAATGAGAGGAATTGCCAGTCCTGTGAAAAGACCTCGACTTCATTTGAAACAAGTGAGAGTAATCAGTGCCTCGATTGATGTTCACTTTAATTTCACTTTTTTCTTTTTTACTTTGAGTGCTTTGGCTCGAAGGACTCTTTATTTCGTTGAAGTTGAAATTCTTTTCTTCAAGTTGGATCCTTAAATTATCAACAAAATTTTTGTTTCCTTTATTTTTGTTGTCGTGTATTTTGCATTCATCCATTTTAATTTCATTCATGTTATTTTCATTATTTTTGCTTGTATTTTTTTTGTATTCGTTCATTTTTTCCTTAATTTTGTTTTCATTGATTTTGTTTTCATTGATTTTTTTTTCATTGATTTTGCTTTCATTCATTTTGGTATCAGTGATTTTTCTTTCATTCATTTTGTTTTCATTCATTCTGCTTTCATTCATTTTATTTTCATTCATTTTGCTTTCATTAAGTTTGTTTTCATTAATTTTGCTTTCATTCATTTTGATTTGCAAATCATTGGGTCTTTTATCCAAGCTGATTTTCAAAATGCTATCTGTGACATTAATCCTCTCATCAATTGAATTTATCAATTTTTCAATGTATTTCTTATTTTCGGAAATTTCATCAGTCATAGTGTTGCAAGGCTTGTCATTTTGCGAATTTTCTGTTATTGTTGAAAGAAGAAAAGGTGGGTCTTTTCCTCTTTCTTCATTTTTTCGTTTTTCATAAGTTAATTTCTTCATAAGCATCGGTTGTTTGAAGTCTGTTTCATTTGCATCCTTTAAAGTTTGATCATTTTTGAAAAGATTTGGCTTGGCTTTTCTAAAATAACATTGACTAAAACTAAAAAATCACAATAAAACATGAGAAAATCTTGAGAGTAGGTTTGGGTTTGGGTTTCTTTAAATGAACTAGTTCTCATTTCTCGTGTATTTCTTTTAAATAAAAACAAAATTTTTATTGATAATTCCATTTTTGTTTACGTTATTTTCGGTGATAACGCAGGTGAAATGTAATTTCTTGATCTATCATATCTCCTTTCTTTATTCAAATTGGAATGAATAGAGCTAGTTCTTATAATTATAGGGGTATCAGTTCCGTAGCTCCTGTTAAAGTTGTTTTGAGGAGATAAATTCAGAAGACCAAAAGGAGGCTGATTTTGATTGCAGGAGATAACCCTCAAGTTTTCATTTGATTGTTTGGCGAAGTTTTTATATCGAATTGCGGAGTTTTGTGGAGATTTTTGAATATGGGAAGATGGAGTCATAGGAGAATTCATATATAGGGGCACTTGATATTGATTAGCCTGAACATTGAAAGTTTTCATTTTTTTTTTTTCGTTGAAAAATTTTAAAAATTAAAAATCAAAATTCAAAATTATTATTTTTCTTCTTTTTGAAAAAAACTATAACGAATGATTTTCGGGAAATTAAATAAATAAGAATAGTTATCATTTTTCAAGACCTCTCCGTCTTTTTAAAAAATTTGGATTCATTGCGAGTTTTTTCACCAAGTTGAACTTCCGAAATTTCTCTTGTCCATCTAAATCACCCAAAGACTCCTTCACTTTTTTTTGCCTTCTTTTTTCATCCTTATTTCTCAGGTCTTGAAGATTGATGGATTCTTGATTGAGAAAATTTTTGTTAGTTTCATTCTGTGAGGAAGAATTTGTTGAATTTCCATCATTTGTTGAGTTTTGTGAATTTATGCTAGTTTCGTTGGTATTTTCATTGTCCGTAGTGTTACTGTCATTGTTCGAAGTGTTATTTTCATTATCTGATGTTGTTGTATTATCATTACAATTACTTGATGAATTAATTGCGTTATTTGATTCATTGGTTTCATTATTCGATGTTATATTAGTTTCATTATTTGTGGTGGCATTTTCATTATTCCATGTTGTATTTTCATTATTAGATGTATTATTTTCATTATTTATGGTAGCATTTTCATTATTTGATGTATCAGCACCATTATTATCATTATTTGATGTCGCGCTATTATCATTTTCTGTTTCATTATTGTTTTCAGTTTCATTATCGCTTTCATTTCCGAACTTGCATCTCGTTGTATTTAAATAATTTATCGTGATATTCTCTTTTGTCAAGTTGAGAAGATCTTTTATAATCTCATTGATTTTATTGACCATATTTTCAACTTCCTGGTTTTTTCTTTCCTTTCCATTATAAATCTGTGCACATTTTCTATAACTCAATGGTTTTCCTTCACATAAAAGTATCTTTTCATTTAAATCCTTGATTTGTTTACTATTGTTGTCCATCATTTGTGAAATGTTTAAAATGGTGTCATTTGCTGTGGCTTGTTTATTTTTAGTATCATTATAATCGGATTGGAATTTGGCCTGAGCTTGATCATTTGTCTGATTTGTATAATTCATTTTATTATTGATTCTTTCGATGATCTTCTCCAAAAGGAAGTTCAACGTCTTTACTTTATTTAATCTTCCTTGAATGTCTTGCATTTGAAATTTGTTGGTTTTAATATTTGATTCGTTGGATTCTGTTTCCGCTAAACTAAACAATAGGTCTTCATTTTGTTCTGAGAAAAATTTCGTTGATCCATCTAAATATTTAGCCAGCAGATTATCATAAAAAGGGATTTCTATTAAAAATGGCAAGTCATTAGCAGGTTGCTTTGGTTTTTTCTCTTTGTTCATATCGAGCAAATAAATCTTGTCACTTCGTAAAAATTCTTCTGCGTTCAGCTTGGTATATTCATTTTCTTCCAACAAAGAACTGTTATTCGAGTCATTATTTTGATTGGAATATTTGGCATTTAACAAATTTACTATTTGAATTGTCAAATTCAACTCGTTGAGATATTTTGTGATTTCTTCCTCATATGTGTTATTGGTTTTTTGCCATTCATCTTGCAATTCAATCAGTTTTTCTGAGGAATCTGAGAATTGATCATTTGCCAAATTCAATTGTTTCTTCAGGTACCGATTTTGGGTAGATAAATTGTGCAAATCGAGAGTCCAATTCGAATAATTGAAACAGGAGAAGTTTTTCACCAATTCCAAACATTTCGAATAATGATTTGATAAGCTAAGAAATTAATAAAAATGAAAAAAGAACTAAAAATGAAATTTATTACTCATTGCATGTTTTATTGGAAGAATTCACGAGCTTTGAAGTCAAATTCGTCAAGAGATCGATCGCATAATTCACATTTTTGAAATCCTTTGAATTTAAATTAGAAATCGTTTTATACGCTTCTATCAAAGCACCAGTAGTTAAGGACATTGGACTACTAGAGCTTTGGCTAGGAGCCAGCAAAAAATGAAGACAAATTAAGAATAAAATCAAAATTTTCATGAATTGTGGTTTTTCTGGTATGCATTTTTTCTGAAAGAAAAACCAATAAGAGGAGACAAAGATATCCGTTTTTTTTCCTGACCGTTTTCTATTTTTATAAGAAACGGAAAATATCGATCAATTTTACTAAAAAACAAATAGAAAAATCCAAAAGGCCCTATTAACATTTTCCATTTTTTTTTATATGGTATTTTGCATTTTGGATAAATATTTCTTTAAAATGAATTTTTTTTAATTTTTTTTTCGTGGGTTCGGCCCACTG
>Ga0302186_10004081_pt1 | contig 10322 bp, 6 predicted proteins | sample II_Bog_E1_2_FD_198782 | JGI IMG/M metagenome (GOLD analysis project Ga0302186, IMG submission 198782) | Peat permafrost microbial communities from Stordalen Mire near Abisko, Sweden - II_Bog_E1_1 | ecosystem: Environmental > Terrestrial > Soil > Wetlands > Peat | place: Sweden: Abisko, Stordalen...
GGCTGTTGGTATCGGTATCGGTGGTATCGGTATCGGCCCGATACCAGTGGTATCGGTATCGGTCCAACATGGTATCGGTGCTTTTTTTACCGATACCAGTTGCTGACTACTGTTGTTGCTAAACTTAGTAAACTAACTCTAGCCGAAAACCTAACTTATCCAAAAACCAACCCTAATCCTAGTATAGCTCAGAATCAAACTCTTGCCTTAATCCTGAGTATAACCCTAATCGTAACGTTGCCAATATCACTAATAAAACTGCCGGGCCTTCATCCACTAAAATATTTCCTTTAATTCTTAGACAAATTCTTTTATTAACAATTCAAAGGAGCAAATAAGTTCAGTTCAGCAGCCAATTCTGGCAAGTTAAAATATATTACAGAATAACAGATACTAAGTTACTTTTAAAACTCTTTAATTCTAGTATATAGTTTGATTAATTTCTAGCCCCATGCATTCATGTCCTTCATCCTCTTATCTCTTCACCAGAAAAATACCAGCAACTTCTCTGCCCACTGCCCAGGAACATAACTGCCCAGGTACATACAACCTGGGGGGCTTGAATGAGATCACAAGGATGACAGAAACTTTATACTCCGCTTAATATTTCAATCCATCATTAAGCTGGTTTGCTGTAGTCATCCATCAATCTGTTAGCATGGGCTTATTTTTGATGCATCTACATAATACCTGCAGTGATAGCTGCATGACTTGCATTGCTGATGGCATTTGCCATTTTCTGCTTTGTTTCAGGTGTAATTTGGTGCATTTTTTCATTATTGAGTAAAGTAGTTTAAATTTAGCTATACAGAATTATATAGATATTAGATATACATATAATTAATTAATAATTCATCGAGTATACAGGGTGGCCCCAAAAAAACAATCCCCTAGCGAAATCTCAATAACTCAACCAAAACTGAATATTTTTGTTTCAAAATTTTAGGGTTTGTGGAGGAGATATTTCTACATAAGAATACCAAATTTCATGTGAAAGCAATAATGTGTCCAAAGTTATGAAGATTCTAGTAAAAAGTTTGAAAAATGCAACTGAACAAGCATGTTATAACGCCTGCATAGACGCAGCGCTGTCATTTAATTAGAAACACAGAGTGGATTTGATTTTTCGGTAATACACTTGTAGCGCATTGCTCCCCATACACCATGGGCTTGATTTAATTAGAAACACAGAGTGGATTTGATTTTTCGGTAATGCACTTGTAGCGCATTGCTCCCCATACACCATAGGCTTGTGGATTGTTTTGGGAAGCCTCGATGTCCTTATTTGTTCATGGTTAATTTTTCTTTGCAGCATATCTTGTGCGGCACGATTTGACTTGCCATCGGTCTTTTCTTGGCTGGAAACAGCTATTGCCAGGACGAATGAGTGTTCATTTTCATAACAAAATTAGCTGAAATTAATGGATTAATATACATAAGAAGAATTAAATGCTCATTTAAATTGAATGCAAGTATTTCAACTGGCTTGAAGTAGTTTATTATGTTTTTAGTTGCATTTTTCAAACTTTTTGCAAGAACCTTCATAACTTTTGAACGCGTAATAGTTTTCACATGAAATTTGACAGTCATATGTAGAAATACATCCTCTAGAAACCCTAAAGATTTGATACTAAAATTTTTATTTTTGGCAGAGTTATTTAGATTTCGCTAGGGGATTGTTTTTTTTGGGCCACTCTGTACATGCCGTATATAATAGATTAGATAGTAGAGATACTACATAATTTCAATGAAATAATTTTTGTAAATATTTATAGGAATTTATTGTAAAAGTGGGCCTAAAAGTAATCAATCATTAATGAAAAATTACTAATTGGTAATCCTACCCTAAAGGACATAGATGGATTACCTTTGTATGTCGCACAGCTGACGTCACAGTGAAAGATTTTTGAAAGATTTTAATAACGACTTCTTAGTTGCTGTAAAATTGAAAACCTCTAAAAGATTCATGCAACTTGCACAAGCGTAGGCCTTCATTTTTAATAACGACTTCTTAGCTGCTGTAAAATTGAAAAACCTCTAAAAGATTCATGCAACTTGCACAAGCGTAGGCCTTCATTATAATGCGATAGGCAGAAGGTGACGTCACAGTGAAAGATTTCAATAGCTAGGATACATTAGACATGCGATTCACTCTAGCAGACAACTAAGAGTGTGCACTGGAATCTCCTCAACTACTCCAGACCGAAGATCGAAACTAAGGAAACCGGGCCAACTGTGGAAACTGGGAAAACTGGGCTAACTGGTGAAACTAGAAAAACTGGGGAAACCTGGCAAACTGGGGAAACTGGGGTAACTATGCATACTGGGAAAACTTAAGATACTGGGATCGAAAATTAGGCAAACTAGGGAAATTTAGGAAACTGGGCAAACTGGGGAAACTGGAGAAACTGGACAAACTGGGAACACTGAGCAAACTGGGCTAGGCCTAACTGGTGAAACTGGAGATACTGGGGAAACCTGGCAAAACTGGGGAAACTAGGAAACTGGGATAACTTTGCAAAATGGGGAAACTAGGGTAACTAACTGAAGAAACTGGGGAAGCTGTAAAATTGTTTCGAAACCGGGCAAACTGTGGAAACTGGGAAAACTGGGCTAACTGGTTTAACTGGAAAAACTGGGGAAACCTGGCAAACTGGGGAAACTGGGGTAACTACGCATACTGGGAAAACTTGAGATTCTGGGAAAATTAGGCAAACTAGGGAAATTTAGGAAACTGGGCAAACTGGAGAAACTTGGCAAACTGGGAAAACTGAGCAAAATGGGGAAACTGATGGGCTAACTGGTGAAACTGGAGGTACTGGGGAAACCTGGCAAACAGGGGAAACTTAAGAAACTGGGATAACTTTGCAAAATGGGGAAACTAGGGTAACTGAAGGAACTGGGGAAGCTGGGGAAACTAGGCAAACTGTGCAAACTGGGGAAACCTGGAAAGCTATGGAAACTTTGGAATCTGGGCACACTGATTAAACTGGGGAAACTGGAGAAACTGGGCAAACTTGGCGAACTGGGTAAACACATAGACGTGCGTCACATAATTTTGTAGACGGAGGGGAGACGGGGTGAGTATGGCTGGGAGAAAGAAAGACGGGAGGGGCGGATAACCTCCAGGGGTCTTAAGGCTTCACAGGATAATGATCTGTGACTTTCCGAGCATAGACACACTTGAATGCATGTCGGGCACCTGTCGCGAGTAAGTAGGTTGCCATGGTTACCGGTAAATTTAGCTAGTTAATAATTAATTAACGTTAATTTTTGGTACAAATTCTTACGTTATGGGTCGATGAATGCGAGATGGGTTTGGTATCGGTATCGGTATCGGTGGGTATCGGTCTCTAAGTATCGGTATCGGTATCGGTGATGGTTTTTGGTATCGGTAACAGCCTTAGACATTAATGGTGATCATTTATTTTGTTGATGGACGGGCAGTGTCAGGCCCGTAGCCAGCGCTGGGGCTACAGCCCCAGCACCCGAGATTGCAGCCCCAGCAAAAAACCTTAGCCCCAGCGCAGGCCCGTAGCTAGTGCTGGGGCTACTGGGGCTACAGCCCCAGCACAGCCCCAGCACTCGAGATTGCAGCCCCAGCATCAAACCTTAGTCTTAGTTAATAAATTGTTTGTTTTTTACATGTAAAATTTTTTGAAAAGTCCGATTTGTGGAGTCCATAACATGGAGTATGTGGAGTCCATGAAATGGAGTATGTGGAGTCCATAATTTCCATGAGAGGAAATATTGGTATGGAGCCCCCTCAAAAAGCTACAAAGCTACAGCCCCCCCACAGCCCCCCCACGGACGAAATCCTGGCTACGGTACTGGGCAGTGTTGCCAGATGCACGATAATACGATACTTGTACGGTGATTTTTGGCCTGAAAAGGTGAAAAATAATCGTAATTTTTGAAAAACGATAATTTTAGCAGGAAAAAACATTTTTTTTGCCATGTTAATTTAGTAAAATTTGCGAAAAATTGCGTACAATATTCAATATACGACAATTTTGGTAAAAAAAACGATAATTATTATTGCCTTTTATACTATAATTCCTCGCGGCAAATCTGGCAACACTGTGCACACGCCACTAATCTAGGCCTGCGGCCTACGCATAGGCCTACGGTAGGCCCATAAGCGTCAAATGGGTCATATTCATACCGTACTCAAAAAGCAGGAAGCATGTTTTCCCCCATTCACAAATAATACAAATTCTAAATTTGCTCGCCCTTACATGCCATTGATGCCGTTTACCTGTAGACTCATAAAAAAGGCCCATCATATTCTAAAATTCACGTGGCACTTTTCCTATGTTTTACAAGTTCAGCTTATTACAAGAAAGCCATACCGGACAACAATAATAAATTACCAGATTAGCTCAGATATTCATGGTTGGCAGCGTGCAAGTCCTGGTTGTCGTGGTTGATGTGGACTGGACTCCTGCGATGAAGAGGTATAAGCTGAGCCCTCCATCGGACCTCTCTGAGCTCTCCATTACTAGGACCGACCACCTCGTCAGTCCGGTTTGCAGCGAAACATCAAAGCACTCAATATCTAATTCCCCTTGTGTGCCTGAGATAGTTAGTCCGGTTGCTCAAAGAGAGTAGTCCAGTTGCTTTTAAAATCATTCACTAGTTCCCTCCATAATTAACAGCTGAAGGCATAGTGCTCCAGTCAATAACTACTCTATCACAATAATTAGGGCTCATAGTAACTGTAGACCCTGTTACTAAATAGGCCTACCTGTCTGTACCTAGGTACCGGTTACCTATCTACGTCCTATCTATTTAGACAAAATCACTTCTGTAAATTAGTAATGCGATATTTAATGGATAAATTATAGAATGTGCTCCCTTGACAATTTCCTTGAAACTTTCACCAAATGTAGGGTACTAGGGGACTATTATAGTATTAGGGGATTATAATCCACCTAACTTGTCCCGCGAGAAACGAGGGAAAGTATCATTGCAAACAAAAATTATAAGAAATTTTAAATCGCTATAGCACGAAAACAACTGAGAATTTTTAAAATTCGATTGCAGATTCGGATTGCCCATACTTGATTTAGACCAAAACGAAGATCTTTAGTCATTGAAATACCAAAATGAAGTTCTTTTCTATTGAAAATCCTTTTTTTTCTCGCGAACCTTACCCAAACTAACCTTAAAAAAAATAAAAACCCTACACATGACCTTAACTACCCTAAACTAACCCTAAGTAACCTTAAACTAACCCTAAACCAGGGGTGATAACACTTTTTTGACCGAGGGCCACTTTCATTTCTGAAACCTAATCAAGGGGCCACAATTTTTAGAATAAGAATTAATGTTAATATTTTTGAATGAAATGAGTCGTATCCGGTGTGGTAGGGTCTAGTTATAAAGATTCTCCTCCTACAGTAGACTAATGTGTCTAGGCTACTACGGTCGATCACTTTTTAGATTTTAATGTCAAAAAGCCTTAATGCCGTAGTCAGTATATATGATAATTCGCCGGCGGTCAACATTGCCGTAACATTCAATTGCTTCGAAAGGCCGCACTCCAAATTACTTTCTCGAGCGGCTATCCTTTCCGATAATCACCTGCATGGCAAAATTTGAGACATTTTAAATAGGTAGCTAGCTACCTGTGTTCGAGATAGGACTTATAGCGTTGTATATGTGAAAAATTTCTGCACTAGAACTAGGTACATGAAACGATGTCGGACCATGTGGTTATCATCAGGGACCACCAGGGACCATGTGAGGAGTGAGGACCATCAGGGACCACCAGGAACCATGTATGGAACATTAGGGACCATGTAGGAACCATGTGGGGATCATCAGGGACCATGTGAGATCATGAGGGATCATGTAGGAACCATGTAGGGACCATCAGTGACCATGTGAGGACCATCAGGGACCATGTGAGGACTATCAGGGACCATGTAGGAACCATGTGGGAACCCTATGTAACCATATAGGCCCCCCCCCCATGGGTGGGGGGGGGCCGAACGCCCCTTGTCGCCAAGAAAAGTTGAAAAAACGTTAATTGACAAAAAAAAATTCTAACATTTTTGTTCGATTTCTTTCGTTCCGTCTGGCATTTTCAGTGGGACCAGGGCCCTCCACGAGAGGGGTAGCCACCAAATAAAAGTTTAAACAAAAATAAATTTTTGTTTTTGTTCCGTTGCTCATTTTTTTCCACCATTCTTCTTGGGGAGCTGGAAATACTTCAGGGTTTGGTATGCAGCTTTGTTTTGATGTGCGGATAGGTTGGTACTGAGGGGTTTGAATGCAGCTATCTCGAAAAGCTGGGGTGAATTGGTGATATTTGGGCTTTTTACACAGCTATAGTGCCTCTGGTGACTTTGAAAGCTGCATATCTACCGTATGATGGATTAACATGTAGCATCATGTGGGTCCGATGTGGGTTCTGTGACCAAGAGCTCACATGTCTACTGGTCGCACTCTCACAAGTGGGCTCACATGGTCCCTGATGGTCCCCAAATGGTTCCTGGTGGTCCCTGATGGTCCCCACCTGGTTCCTGATAGTCCTCACATGGTCCCTGGTGGTTACTGATGATCTCCACATACTCCGACATCGTTTTATGTACCTAGTACTAGTGCACAAATTGTTCACTTTTGCAAAGCTAAGTCCTATCTAGAACACTGGTGTCACAAATTACCCTCCCGCCCCTCCGGCCTCCTCGAGCCTCTCCGGCCGCCGGAGAGTTACTACATACTACTTCGGCCCGCCGGAAGGCAACTACATAGTACTTCGGCCCGCCGAATGCAAACAGATCAACCTCTGGCGGCTCAAGGCTTGCTATGGCACGCCCACGGTCATGATGAAGATGTGCTCAGACCTTCTCACCACCTTTTTAAACCTTTCTCCGGGGTCGCACTAAACACCATAAACAACCGTTAACAGCCGTTAACAGCCATTAACAACACCAATAACAGCCTTTAGTAACTGAGGAAAGGTGTAGAAGGATTGAAGAAACAGTCTGCGATCCTTGATGGTCGTCACCATAGATGGGAAATGTGATCAAATTTAGCATGTGACACGTAACTGTGTTTGAGATATGAATTTCAACATTGTAAAAGTCAGAAAAGTCAAAGCCTTGATGCTATTCCCAACGATGTGGGAGTGATCTGTTACCAAGTGGAGACCATGTAAGGACCATACATGTGTGACTATGTAAGGACCATATGTGACCATGTGTGATTATGTAGAGACTATATATGTGACCACATGTGACGTACCATGTGTGACCATGTAGGGATCATGTTTGGCCATGTAGGAACCATTGTGCGAACAGTCCTCAGGGGTCCCACTAATTAATAATATAAAAATAATAAAAATGGGTTTAAAGTCCGTTTCGGCGTCCGAAGATGTCATCGGGGACCTCCCTACGCCCGGGGCTACCATCAATTCATTATAATTGGTGGCAGACCAGTACGAAGGGTAAAGGAGAAGGTGGTAAAAACGGAGGTCATTACCAAAATTGACCGCAATGGACCGAACTTGACCGAACTGGATCCAATTGTACCGAACTGGGCCTGTAATATTTAACAGTTAACTCTACTAGGTAGCACTAATTACCGAAATGGACCGAAATGGACGAAATGGATCGAAATGGAGGTCCATCTGGCCAAAATGGACCGGACGTGACAATGGACGAACGTATATGCCGCTTCGCGGTGCTCGCGAAATCGCCGGGACGTGCAGTGGATCCCCTACGCCTTTGGCCTAGAGGATCGAGATGTTAAGTTAGAAATAGCGCGTTATATAGATGCCCCGATCACACCTGGATCCCTAACGCGTGCGGATTATCTGGAGAAACGAGCGTCATTTGCTCCTAACGCGTGTGGATAACGGTTGTTAACGGCTGTTAACGGTTGTTAACGGTGTTTAGAGCGACCGCTTTCTCCGCGATTTTGGTTTAGCTACTAATATGCTCTGCGCCAACTGGGCCGAAGTAAAGGGGTGCATGGCAAGCCTCCGGCCGCCTAAGGTTGACCTGCTAGCCTTCCGGCGGGCCAAAGTAGTATGTAGTAACCGTCCGGTGGCCGGAAGGACCGGAGGAGGCCGGAGGGGCCGGAGTGTTATTTAGTGACACCCCTCGAACACAGGTGCAGCTACCTGTTTTAAATTTCTCAAATTTTCTCATAGTGGCGATGATCGAAAAGGATAGCCGCCTAACTAACCCTGATCCTAACCTACCACGCCTATACTAAAGCATAGCAGAAATGCGGAAACCGGTTTACCGGAAAAGCGGGATGGGGTCCAAACTTCAAATTCGAAACGTACCGGTACTAACCCTAAACTACCCCAAACTAACAAAAAACTAACCAAAACTAACCCTAAACTAATCAAAATTTGCGGAGCACATACTATAATACACCCTATTTAATATCAATCCTAATGACATTTCATTTTAATACAATAACATGCGATTTGCTGATATGCACCGTACTCTAGTATTATTCTAGCCTTAAATAATGTCATGAGTTCATAAGTTATTCTGTAATTGTTTACTTTCAAACTTATAATTGATAGTAAATTTAAATATAAAGCGCAATGGCTATTGGTCCACCAGACCAGCTTTGACTGCTTTGTTATAGGCCTATACTATGGAAGGCAGGCGGAATTTTAAAATGCAATCGGTTATGCTTTACGAAGGCTATTTATAGTAAAACTATTCTTAGATTTTTAGAGTATCAGCCACGGTTAGTTACGTTGAGGGTAGGGTTTTTGTTTGGTTTATGCACAGTATAGAAAATAACTATTTTAGTCATATATAGTTATAATATGTAGTTATTTCGCATATATACTGTGGAGTGTGGTCTAAGTTAATTTTCAGGATTTTCTATAAATAGCCTCTGCAAGCATAACGATGTGCATTGTCAAAAAACGCGGGCGGATTACATCAAAAAAATCATTCTAATTAAAAATAATATAAGTGTGACCATATGTTACAAATCGAAAGAGCTACTTGTGTTTCCAAATTCCAACAATAGAAGCGATGGACCCGGTACAACTTTCTCGATGATACAATTATTATTAATTAATTAATCTTCTTCGTCAGTGGTCTGCATGCGGCAGGTCCCTTGCAGCCAAACTCTCCATTCTTGCCGGTCCTCGGCCCTTCTCTTCAAGCCTCCATATCGTTCTTTCTCCAAAAAATCGTCAATCACACTTAGGCCTATACGCCTTGTGCCTGACCAACTCCTTCTCTACCATTTTTCCATCAATAATTATTACTTCTTCCACAAGTTCCATAACCCGTCTCGTTTCTCTCATGGTAGGCCTATGCCCTATCTAACTTATACCCTTCTTCGGACTATTGTGGGTTAACCATGTCCGTTACTTTCCCACTCGATCTTTGATTGAACTTCTTTGCCCCATTCGAATTAAGTCCTCTTCGAAGACTTCGAATGGGGTGAAACAAATATACAAATGAAGCGAATGGAACAAGTAAGCCAACTCGAACATAATTACGATACAAATGAGACTAAAAGGACAAATGGGAAATAAGTCTATGAGACGTAATGAGAAAATTTGACTAATATGATAATGTCACAAATGAAGTAAATGGAAAATGGAGCGAATATGAAAAATATGCAGCGATGCTAGGGGGGAAGAAGATTTAGATGCTAGACCACAGTTGGGGTTTGGGGCGTTGTGGGGAGACGTTGTACAATCATAATATTGACTAGCTGTCCCCAGTCCCCCTCCCGTCCCCGGAGGGCTCCAGAAGTCCTGGGGGCCCTCCTTGCACCAACTTGCACCTTTTGCACCACCATGTGCAGTAATTGCACAAATTTTTAACAATTTCCGCAATTTGAACCATGTGCACCATTTTGCACCATTTGCTCCACTATTTGCACCATGTGCACTATTTGCACCAATTTGCACCATTTGCACCACCATTTGTACCGTTTGCACCTTTTGAACCAATTTGCACCATTTGCACTACAATTGCACAGTGTGCACCATTTGCACCAATTTGCACCATTTGCACCACCATTTGCGCCATGTGCACCATTTCCATAATTTGCACCTCCATTTGCACCGTGTGCACCATATGCACCAATTTGCACCACCATTTGCACGATGTGCACCATCTTGCACCAATTTTCGCCAATTTCCGCCATTTTCACCATTTGCACCAATGTTCACCATCAGCACCACCATTTGCATCTTTTGCACCAATTTGCAGCTTTTGCACCAATTTGCACACTTTGCACCACCATTTGCACTATGTACACCATTTCCCTAATCTACAACACTATTTGCACCGTGTGCACCATTTGACTAATTTGTACCATTT
>Ga0302186_10004082_pt1 | contig 10321 bp, 4 predicted proteins | sample II_Bog_E1_2_FD_198782 | JGI IMG/M metagenome (GOLD analysis project Ga0302186, IMG submission 198782) | Peat permafrost microbial communities from Stordalen Mire near Abisko, Sweden - II_Bog_E1_1 | ecosystem: Environmental > Terrestrial > Soil > Wetlands > Peat | place: Sweden: Abisko, Stordalen...
AACCCCAACCCCAACCCCCATGGATCTTTATATGATGAATATACTGTTTTTATTTAATTACTCAAATGTATTCAGATGTTCGTTAATAGCTTATAGTAAAACTTATTGATTCAGTAATTTATTACGAATACTTTTACTAATCAAAATAAAGATATTTAATTTTTAAATCACTGGTTAAGCTTCAGACAATTTCCTCCGGAGAGGATGATTGGCTTATCGATTTTAATGTTTGTAATCAGTCTTAAGTGTTCTGTTGCCTCCGAATATTTTTTTATCGGAGAAAATGGAGGAATATCTAGCCCAATATCATGGTTTTCATGATTCAATTAAAAATTGTAGTTATAGTCTCCATGCTAAGGCAAAGGATGAAAATTCCGACTGGAGTGAAGAAGATCATTAATTTGCTTGTATTCCAAACCAGGAAAATACAAACTGCAGCTTTTTTAAAGAGTTTTATCTTCCATCTGATTCAGTTCTTGAGATAGAGAAGATAAAGTAGTCTCTGAACTATGCATAAATTAACTCTCTTTTAGCCCAAATTCTTCATCTTTAACTTTATTCTGCATCTAAGCACACATTTCATCAATGAACTCATTGAACCTGTTCTCATTTATTTTGATTTTATGTTTTTCTGATGTTATATGCTGCATATTTCAAAATATTACGTCGAGATAGTCGTCATATTCAACTTTACAGACGTTGCAGTAGCTGCTCTTTGATTTTGGCTTGGCTATCATCTGAATTAAATCCAAAAATACAATATTTGATTTTTGTTGACAATTTTACATCTTGTACTTCTCATGTTCAATTCTATAGTATTCCTAGTTATTTTTGAGCTTGATCTTACCTTAAACTAAAGTTACATCGTCAACCGGTAGCATGAAACTTGATGTGTAGCAGCGTTTATCTCTGTTGAACTTAGGAGTGATGGAAGGGTCTACCAAGGCCGATGGACAGAAGTAAGCCTACAGTTCTCTTGAGAAATTTGCTGAATAGTGCACTGGTTTTAGTAAAAAAGAGTGGGTTAAACATTTTTTTGGACATCTTTTTGATTTTTTCCCCATAATAAAATATAATGATCTAAATAACAAAAACAGAGCTCTTCAATATCAAAACAAGTGGTGATTGCTTACATTTAGAGCCAAAACACTTTAACTCATCCACATCCTTTATCTTTTGTTTAGAAAGTTGCCTATTTTGCCGCCAATCGGCGCTTTTTTATAAATTTCATAGAGCATAGAAACGGCATTTATAAAGTTTAATTTCATTAATCATTTACATATTATCACTAAATTCTTTCGTTCTCTTGATTATGAACCGTCTTTTATATCAATTGTTTTCTCTCCAGTGATATTAACTGAAATTTTGAAACGAAAAAAATGATTTTTCTTATAAAAGAAAGATTACAAATGTAAAAGAGGAAATCTGACTCCTAATAGGATAGTTGGTTTAAATAACGCATAGACACTTAGATGGTAGTTTTGGGAACTTTAATATATCCTTCTATTATTTGATCCACCTCTTGGATATTTTGATTAAATTAAAGCTGAGGGATTTATTTTAATAACGAGGTTTAATTTAAAAAACTAAGCTCCTTCATGGATATTATTTTTCATGTATTTTCATTTTTTTTAATGAATTGTTATTTCATAAATTATGCCTATTTTTGATTTGATTTTAATGCTCTAATGACTATTGAAACTTAAATCCTTTGCTCCCAATCAAAATATTTACGCAGTCTTGAAACTAAAAACGTCGAATTCGAATCTTTTTAGAGCTGAGTTCTTAATTTAGTTTGAATCCTTTCACTTCAAATTAGAACAAAATTAAAATTCCGATTTGTCATTTAAATGAGAATTATTTAAATTCTATCGTTTTGTTTTTACAAAAATGTTATTGCTCCCTAAAAATAGACTAGAATTAAAACGAATATAAATAGTGTTCTCTAAGACATTTTTTTTGTGATATGCAAGCATGACCGATATCTAAATCATAGTCTTTGGACCATATGTTCTTCTTTTGGATTCATCTTTAGGATATTGTAGCTAATTTGATTTGGCCTATATCTATTGGATTGTCCCAAAAATATGTTTTTCTTTTTGTAGTCTTTTCTTAATTTAATATTATTAATCATCAATAAAATATATCAACTCATCTCATCTCATATTCGATACCTTCAATTTCCCACTTTTGTAAAATATATCTGAATTTTTTTGGTTCATCCCAAGCGATTATTTGGCTCTTTCTCTGGAATTTCTCACTGAGTATGTCTCTACCCTACTAAATTTAAACTGAGGTCCGTTTCCGATTCTAATCTCTTCATATTATTCATCACTAGAGTCATTTATTGAAAGTCTACTTCCTGCCTTCTTTGGAACTGAATTAACTATCTTCAATGAGCGAGAATTCAAAGAAGGATGATAAGAATAGGCCTTATTTTTTTACTATATTTTCTTTTCATGCTTTATGCTAATTTCTTTGGCATTATTATAAAGCCTTTGAAAGCAATTGGGATCAAAGGATTGTCCTTTATTTTTTATCAATTAGTCAGATCTTTTATTTATTTACGGGGTAAATGGATAAATTGATTGCTCCTCTTCCGAACTGTAATTATCTTTTTTGATAGCATCGCTATAAATAGGCCTTCTGGGCATATTTTAAGCCATATCTTTCGATTTCTAATTTATGAGTGGCTTAAATGTACATTATTCCTTTGTCTTTCTCTCCACTGCCAAGATCAGCGTTGATTTCCTTTTAAAAGCTTCCTTTTCTTTGTCTTCCATTCTATTTTGAAAATTACCACAATTTTCAATATCATTAATAAATTCACTCTGAGTAATACTAAATTTACATGTGGATCAATTTCAGGTTTGAATGTTGGTTGATATTTCTCTTTTAATTCTTCCTTTTTATTTAACCTGTTAGTAATTATCTGATTTAAACGTTTATCGATTGGCTTTTGCTCTACATTCTTTCCTTTTTTAGATATTTCTGGTATCTATCGATAATATTTATCCTTCATTGACTTTTAGAGTTGTTTTCCTAACTAAATCTTCTTCTCTTCTATCTTTTTACCTTGCTAGATGAGTCTGTTCTAAACTTTTTCGGATTATTCTCTTCTTTTTTTCAATATCTAAATGCATATAAATTTACGATATTGGCACTTAATATGTTTGTTATTTGCTGCTGGATATCATATTATTTTTTTGTATCTTTTGTTAATCTTGCCAGCAAGTCATTAAGCTATCGCTTGCTCAATTCCCTCTTCTCAAGTTATTATTATTTTATTGGGAGAACTGCATCAAGTTCAGGACTGTCTTTCCTCATAATTTGATCTTATATTTATCTATAAAGTTTTGCTTTGTCTTCCTTGGTTGGTATATAAGCGAGGTTTTTCATATATAATTTGAATTTTATTAACGAATTGCGTGTCATCTTAAATTAAATTTTCACATTTAAATTTCAGCGGAATAATTTATATCCGCAGTGGACAATATGATCAAATTAAAAAGGCAAAATGACAGACTATAATTTGTAAAAGTATCAAATTATCTTCAATTGCTTATAGATAACTCTCTTTGATTTAAATTCACTACCTTCTCTTATTTAATCTATTGCCGAATTGATTTGTGATGTTTCAATTTCATCTATAAAATTAGCATGCTACCTTATTAATTCAAGTTTACTTGTGTATCTTATAATATTTGATTAATGGCAAACCAATGTTTAAAATTGAAACCAAAAGATTCATCTTCATCCTCTGGCTCACTTAAACTCATTTCTGATCAAATTGTGGAAAAAGATCTTTACAGGCAGTCCATTACCAAAGATTTATTCGATGAATTGATCGATTAAGACTGCTTTTAGGAACATAGTCAGCAGATATTCCGCACTATTTAAGAACTAAATCTTTCGCCAAGAAGTCTTTCTATCAAGTAGTGCCCACAACAAGGCTGCAAGTGTTCCAAGATAGACTGCCTTAAAATGTACTGTTAATGTTTCTCCAAAGGTAGACTTTGCAATGAAAGATGTGAATGTGTATGTTGCTGTAACAAATCATAGTGCAGAATGCAAATATACAAGGCTCAACAAATGGCCAATTTCAGACATCCTGGAACATTCAAAGATATTCCAGCCTTCGTACCACTGAGAAGATGCACCTGTAAAAAATCTGAATGTCGCAAAAATTATTGTGAATGCTTTAGAGCAGGCATAAAATGTACATAATAGTGCTAATGCCTTGATTGTCAAAATGGAAAGCCTCATTAACACGATGATTACTTAGATTCAAGAATGTAGATTGAAGTAAACGCTTGAGGGAAATCAAAGTATTTGATGTATTTATTGAATGAATCTTAATTGTAATATCACTCACTTATGTAAAGCTAAATGGGATGTAAATAAATAGGACGAAAGAATAACAGATGAATTATAATCATTTGTGTTAGATTTATTTTCAATAAATATGAAGAAAATTCATCCCAAAAATAATAAACCAACCAAAACGAGAATATAGTTGAAAATTCAATCTAAAAATGTTACGAATAACTTCATACTCACACCCAGAACTACCTCAGCATTAGATCCAAGAGATGAAGTCATTAAACAAGAAAGGTTTACTGAGGAAATGAAAAGTTAAAGACCCAATTATGAGCAAAAAATAGTCCGTAAACAAACTCAATCAGACAAAAAGCATTAGCATAAAATACTCAGTGATGATCATCAAAAAATATTTAATAAAAAAAAGATATAGGAAGATTAAACTGGAACACATACACCGCAAATTAAAAGAGCATCCTTGCCCACAGAAACAAAATATAAAAAGAAATCACTCAATTCCTTGACTGTGAGCGAAAAAGGACAAGGAAAAAGTAAAAAGAAATTAGGGACTAAATTATCCAAAAGCGACTCAGGAGAACTCAATAAGGCAATGCTACAAAGAGTTATAGCAGTTGTCATTAAGGATTTTAAAGAGGGAAAAATAAAGTAAAAAGAGTTAGAATAAATTTTAATATAAATTTATGACCGCCGCTAAAAGACTAAGACTTCAAATAAGAAGATAATTCGAAAGGATATTGAATATGAAACATTTTCAAACTAATTTCTGAGATCAACTCAGCATACAAGAAGAGTGAATAAAAGTGAGGCTTTGTTGAGAAGGAAAAAAAAGAGTGATGAAGGGTAGTTGTACGAGGGAGTACTGCAAAGAAAAGGGTTTGTCAACAAAATTATCATTAAGGGCATTACAACATCATTATTCTTGAAAGAAGATGTTGAATTAAGTAATATGAAATAAAGTTAAGTGAAAAGCAGAAGTCGACAGCCTGTCAATCAAATATTCACTTCCAATTCAGTTAAGGAAATCAATTAAGATATGAGAAAGATTGAGGAGCAGTATCGTGCCCATATTATGAGAGAAAACTGTACGAAGGAAGATCTGATGGCAATTAAAATACAAAGAGCCTGGAGACAGCATCGAACAAGAAATTTATTAAAGAAAATCGCAGATCAATAACTAATATAATATGATCTTGATGAGTTTACTGATGATGAAAAGGAAAAAGAAGAGGATAAATTTAAGCCCAAAATTAACCTAGATGAGAAACACTTGCCATAATCAGACGAAAAGCAATATCTTTAACTTGTAAAACTAGTCAGCAACAGCCTACAACAAAAGGAAATTAGCAAAGAAGAATGTTTAAGATCTATCTTAACCTATCTTAAGGGTCACTAATAATTAATTAAAGTTTAGGAAAAAGAGGATTAATAGGAAAAAGGTGAAAAGCATTCAGATAATTTAGAATTAAGTATAAACTAAAACTAAAGTCTCCACAGTAATTAATCTTAAAATGTGATCAAAATTAGTAGAATTAAAATGTTAAATGAAAACCATCATGATGAAGATCAAAAATAATCTTCCAAGATTGATTAAGCGCCGAGTAACGAGTTAGAATTGAACTCATTTACAAATAAATATTCCTCAAAAGATGTAAATTAAAAAAATTAATTCTATGCCGAACCCATGCAATAATCTGAAGACTTTGATGAATCATTAACTTTTGCTCATTCTCAGACTTCAATTCACTAAACCTTTAAACTGGTAAACATTTATAGCATTGAAGAGGGTCTCAAACAAAGAGAGGAAGCATTGCTCGCCAAGAAGGGAAGATAGATTTAGGTCTTAACTGACAAACTCTTTAATAATTTAATAAATAAGTAAAAATATTTAGCTTAAAAATAAATTATCGAAAAGTGGTTTAAAAAGCAGCTAAAAGAACTCAGGACCATCAAAAATGCTCTGCTAAAAAGCTGTGTATAGGCAAGAAAGATACTATAATTAGAGGCAGCTGTCCCTGTAAATAATGAAAAGAGTAAAAAAATGTTCAAGTGTTTAAGTGACAAATACATCAAAAAATAGCATTGGTCTATTAATAGCTATCATTAATCTAAAGAAAAATAAATGTTTCAAAAAAAATTACATTGCTAATCACGATAATAGAAGACTTAAACAGTGTTATCTAAAAAATAGCCAAAATAAAATTAGACTTCATTGAATGAGGCATAATAATAAACTAATATAACTTTCGGCAATAGTGAAAATATTGAAGTCGAGTGGAAACATAATGAAACTCAAGTCAGCCCAAGGATGTAGAGACATAAAGATGCCACTTAGCATAAGAATATCTACAAATACGATTAAATTGATAAGGCGATTGAATAGGAGGAGGAATTGGATAATGAAAACATAACAAATAATCTGGAAAATGAGACCAAGTTTTAAAACGACCAGTTCATTAAAAGTATTTAACCTTATGGCTCAGCAGATCTGTAAGAGCATGAAATATCTCTAATCAATAACATGATAAACTAGCAAAATAAAAAGTTTAAATATCTTTGTAATGAAGACAAAGAAGATATCTTTTAGTTCTTGTTTTTAGATTTAGTCCTTGAAATGTTTACGTAAACCTACATAGGACATCATAAAATTCAGAAAGCAGCGTAGGTTTATATTTTTAAAGCCAAAAGATTAAAAAAGATACCCAAAGGAATTAAAACTAATCTAGCCTCCTGTAAAGAGTATATGAAGTTATTGAATGATTATCTTGCTAAAGAATAAAATAGCCTCAAGAATCTATCATCTCCAATGGGCCCAAGTGCCACATAAATGCTGCGATATATGAGAGATGAAATAGTCGAAACTGAAGATGAAGACAATATCGGATCAACTTTAGTCCTACCAATTTAAATTTTCTAAAAAGTTGGAAAATCAAAGCAATTATAACTAACATTGGAAAGATACTACTAGGATGAAGAACGAGAACAAAACAGATTAGCTTTTCTCAAAACAGCACTGCATATTAATAACAAAGCTCTCTATGACTCACTTAATGAAATGCTCGATCACTAGAGACCTTATGGAGTATGGGGCAAACCTTTTCCTTGGAAAAAGAGTCTCTCCGTTGATCGAAAATGGACTAAATAATAAGAACAGCAAAAATTGAAGAAGGGAATCGATAAGACTATTGAAAGCTGTTCTTACTTATGTGGCATAATGAGCGACAAGTAAGATAGTCTTTTCGGCAACCACCGAGTCACAGATTAATATATTTCGCAAATCCGATAGGATAGATTATCCAAAATGTTAGCGAATGAGGTAATAGTTAATTAATTTAGTTGTTTGAGAGCGAAGAGAGATGGATATTCTACGACGACGAGGAGACCGAGATACAAATGTAAGTAAGCGCTTTTATCACTCGCAAAATTATCAAAGAGTTGGTATTATAGATGGTTAGCATCAAAATGCGAGCATGAATTGTTTAATATTTATTCTTTAAAATAATAGTTAACTTCTTTTGTGGATGAATAATCTCCTTTTGAAAAAAGAATCATAGTCTATGAATCAACAGCATCCCTTCTTTTAGTGTTTCTTTTTTTTAGCGTCCTTCAAAAGATTCTTAGATGCCTGATCTCCAATCTGAACTCCAATACTCTATCTTATAAATTGCTTACTTGATTGATAGGAATAGCTTCATTTTATACTTTAAGCAAAATTGCTTCAGCCACTTTTTGAAATGCTTGTTCTACAATTCCAGTATTCATTGCGTTGATTTCAATGAAAGTCAACCCATGTTCAAGAGCCATCTTTTCTCCTTCTTAATAGGAAACAACTCTTTGCTCTTTTAAATCATTTTTGTTGCCAACCAATAATATCTGCATGTGAGGATTTCCGTTATTTTTAACTTACTAAAGCCAATTCTTCACATGGGTGAGGGTGTCTCTTCTAAATAGCAAACATTGTGCCTTGTGACATCGTAGACGAGTAGAGCACCAATCGAACTACGATAGTAGGAACGAGTAATAGACCTAAAATTTTACTGTCCCGCAGTATCCCAAACCTTGAGTTTAATTATCTTGCCGTTAACTTCAATGGTCTTTGCTCCAAATTACACTCCAATGGTAACATCATGGGTAGTCCTCGTTTTATTTTAAATAAATTGAAGCACAATACACGATTTGCCCACTCCTACATTGATAGATGAATACCTGTGTCTCCGATAACGATAAATTTGAATATATAGTGGTAGGGTGCTTTACTTTAATTCTGCATTAAGAATTAACAATTATAAGTCAGATAATATCAAATTCTAATTATATACATAATTGGTATATGATTTTATTGTAATTTGGATTCATTGACTACTGAATATGGAAAATTCATAAAATTGATTTTATTTATTCAAATCAGTGATATTTTATTTTTTTGCTTGTAACTGTTTGTGAGTATTATATTGTATTGAAATTTATTAAATTTTCAGTGTCAAATATTAAATGTAAAGGTTTATATTTAATCCTTTGATTTATTCCGTTCTATCACAAATATTATATTTAATCTTTTATTATGGAAGCGGATTGGCCTCTACCTTTCAAGAAGCATTCCCCACTTGCTATTTCTTATCAACCAAATCTTATAGACAACTTCTAAAGCTTTGTAAATCCTTTCTTAGGTTATCCAAATTGCCCAATCATAGGAAGATACAATAGAGGCGAATATAAAATTGGATAAACTTTGATCCATATAGAATTCAAATGTAAATTTAATAAAAACACCGAACTTTACGAATGCAATGAGAAGAGCATAATTTTGCCTGAATTGATGCAGTACAACATCAGAAATCTGCCTGAGTTCATCATGAACAATCGACCTCAAAATATTAAAAATGCACCAGATATACTTCCTGAGAAGTACCCAATATCCGACGAGTTGAATGTTATTTGGATTGTGAGTTTTGGCGAGCTTGGTAAAGGTAATACTTCAAATATAAAGACTTTTTGAATTATCTGAATCATATGTATACCCTTGCCTGCACAATCATGTTGGATTAAAAATTACAAAGGAAAGTTCATTACTTACCTATTTATGCTTATTTGCCATAGAAAAGCGGATTAATGGACGAAGAAGTCGAAAGAGGATTAAATTTTCATAACTACCGCGGAGAATATATGTCTTTTCATCTCAGTAAAGGGGCTCCTGCTTTCAGTCCTAATAACATGAGATTGGGAGTTCAAGGTGGCAAAGTAATTACAAGTAAACCAGTATTAAAATAACCAAAAAAAGGTAAAAAGAAGTACATTGAAAAATAGAAAATGATATAAAAGAAGAAGGAATAACCAAAATAAATGGTAAAATAGTAGTAGTTTGTTTTAAATTGGGAATAAATATAAAAAGAATAACCTAATAAGGCAAATCCACTTGAACAGCAGCCAGCTCAAGAGAAGGAGAGAGCAAAAGAACATCAAGGATTTGTTCATTTCTACTCGTCAGTACTTCTTTAGAACGACTATCGAATTTATTATCACTGGCATATTGAAGATCAATACAAATAGGATATGATTAAACAAATATTAGAAAACAGCGCGTCCATCGAAGAATTTATATAAAAATATAACAACATTGTCGGAATGGATCCAATGTCATAGGAGTTAAATCGTCTGCTTTTTCAAGGTAAAATTTGAAGAAAGTTAATGATCCTATGAGCATATATATAAAAAATAAAACTGAACAAAAGATATCATTTTTCATTGATTTATCAAGGACAAATTCTATATAATGATCTATGTTTCTCAACAATCATTCCTCCTGTTAATTGAATTCAATTGACATAAATTTATTGTAATTATAAATAATTAAAAAACCACGCATGTCGAAATCACCAAGTCCAATAAAGAAGCAGTCTTTTCTGGATAAATTCGAGGGAAAGAAAAATATGATCAGTCGAGAGGGACTACTACATTTGCTGGAAAAGAAACAGCAGTCCTTCTG
>Ga0302186_10004084_pt1 | contig 10318 bp, 8 predicted proteins | sample II_Bog_E1_2_FD_198782 | JGI IMG/M metagenome (GOLD analysis project Ga0302186, IMG submission 198782) | Peat permafrost microbial communities from Stordalen Mire near Abisko, Sweden - II_Bog_E1_1 | ecosystem: Environmental > Terrestrial > Soil > Wetlands > Peat | place: Sweden: Abisko, Stordalen...
GCCATGCTAAGAATTATAGTGAACAGATTTCAACTAGGACTCACATAGATTCAAAGAATATGATAGAAAAAGATAAGAAATGGAGCTTTTTGAAAAGAAGTCTGACCTTTAAAAAGAAACCCACAGAAAAGAAGAAAAAGGAAGACCTCGAAAAAACGAAACGCCTTTTGATCCAAAAGAAATTCAACATTTTGAATTATAAATTGATGATCACAGGCAAAGATTATCAATCCAATAGCATTGATGATGTTTGGGCTTCGAGAATTGAAAATCTTCAAAAAAGAAAGGAAGAAGAATTCGAAAAGAATATAAGATCCAAGGCAAAAATGCCGGTTCTTTATCTACCGAAATTAATCAATATGAAGAAATTCGAAAAACAAAGGAAAAAAGATGAACGGAAAATGTTGAGAGATATAGAAAAACATAGACACGATTCGATTGATTTCCAAACCTTGACAAATGAGGATATTATCAAGAAGATTCTGAGAATTTCGAAGAATTATCGACGTTTGCCATTGAATTTGCATAGAAGTCTCATGGCGGTCCTCTTGAAGCAAAGAAATGCTGTATATGGAGAAAGGAATTCTAGAAGTAAAGGCACAAGTATATGTACTCCAAATTCGAAGACAAATTTAACGAATCAAAGCATGAATTTTTCAGTAAAAAACAAAACCTTAAAAAAGAAGAAGAAGAAACCTTTAGTGAAATTGGTATACGATTTCGAGAATTTGAAGGAATATTGTAAGGAGAAATTATATGATAAAGGCCAAATCAAGGATCAAGAGAAGGAATTCCAAGAAGAAGAACTTTATAAGAATATTTGGTTGGAGGATTTCGAAAATGGAATAAAACGTGATTTTCATGTGAAATTGAAGGCGAATTTGAGATGGTCTGGTGAAGATGCCCTCGATCTTCAGACCTTCTATTATCAAAGAGGTTTGATCGCTAATAATAACGAGCCTTTGAGTCTTCATAAGATCGAGAAATTCCAAAAGAGAGTGAATCGTGTAATTCATGCGATCAGCACTATTTCCTTTGATAAAGAAGTTTGGTTAGTAGGTTTCAAAGGCAAATTGAAAATGGGACAAAAATACCTTAGACGTCTTGTGAATTCCAAGCTTTTCGATCATACGATGCTTTTGGCTGTGATAATTAACACAGTGATATTAGCCATGGATGGTTTGTTTTATGATGCGACAACCCTCGCGATGTTCGATTCTTTCAATTTATATTTGACGATGATTTTCACAGTGGAAATGGTCTTCAAAATAGTCGCAGATACTCCTCGACGTTATGTTGCTGATAAAATGAATATCTTCGATGGTTCAGTGGTCACGATTTCGCAGGTCGAATTATGGGCTTTATCAGGATCTAAAGGTCTTAGTGCTTTTCGAACAGTTCGAATCTTTAGAACATTCAGAGTTTTGAGAGTCACTAGATTATTAAGATCTTTAGAATTCATGAAAGTCATTATGAACGTTATTGGACGATGTATTGATTCTTTGATATATATCGGTTGTTTATTATTATTGTTCATTGTGATTTATTCATTGATCGGTATTGAAATCTATAGCGGCAATTTGAATAACGGTTATACGAATATTAGACAAAATTTCGATACTTTCCAAAACGCTTTCGCAGCTGTTTTTCAATTGATGACTGTTGAAAATTGGAATGATATACTTACTGTCACATTGAATTCCAATGTTGGAGCCTCGATCACTTGTCTTTTTTTGATTTCATGGATTTTCATGGGAAATTATGTCTTTTTAAACCTGATTTTGGCTATTTTGCTTGAGGCCTTCGCAGATGAATGGGAAGAGAAAAACAAAGGGAAATATGAGGATTTCGAGGAATATGAACTCAAGGAACTTGAAAACAAAAAGAAAGAAGAAGAAGATAAAGAACAGGAATTAAGGATCCAAAATATGGAAATCGAGGATTTGGAAAGCGAATTATTGACCAAAACCATAAAAAAACAACATAAAACCTTATTTCAAGGTGTTTCATGTCAAAATTCGGTTTTTCTCTTTCCCAAAACCCATTCTCTCCGAAGATTTTGTTATATAACGGTTCATTCTCCATATTTCGAGAATTTCATCCTTTTTGTAATAGTGGCTAGTTCTATGAAACTTGCGATAGACACCTATTTACCAGATAATGAAACAATTAACGCAGTTTCAGATCCCATCGATTATTCTTTCAATGCGCTTTTCACTGTAGAATGCATGATGAAGGTTATTTCCTTTGGATTCATTAACGATGAAGGGAGTTATCTTCGAGATAATTGGAATATCATGGATTTCATTATAGTTGTGAGTTCTTTGCTCGATATGGCAGTGAGTTCCATCAATTTGCCTTTCATCAAGATTCTCAGATTGTTAAGGACTTTAAGACCTTTAAGGTTCATTTCGCATAATTTGAATATGAAGATCGTGGTGACAGCCTTATTAGAATCAGCAGGACCTATTGCCAATGTCTCCATTGTGGTCTTATTAATTTTCCTAATGTTTTCGATATTCGGGATGTCAATGTTAGAACAAAGGTTCGGATTTTGCGATTATGATTATGCCAATGGGAATTTCTATAATATCAATATAGATATGGTAAGGATTTATTGAGAAAACATTGAAATTTCTATGTTTTTTTTTAGTGTAATAGTCCCAATGGCACATGGACTGACCCGAATTATCAAAATGGCATCTGGGCTAATAAACCAGACAATTTCGATAATATTTTCAGAGCGATGCTCACGGTTTTCATCATCAGCACACAAGAAAATTGGCCGAATGCGATGTTCGATGGGATGGATTCAAATACATCTGATGTGGTAAAAATTTCATTTTTTTTTCTTCAATTTATTTTGATTTCGATATAAAAAAAATCCATATTTTCATCTTTTCTTTATGAAATCGCAGGGACCCATTGAAAACAGTATGCCTTTGATCTCGTATTTCTATATGGCCTGTCTTTTCATCACGAATATCATCTTGATAAATTTGTTTGTGGGGGTCATTTTCATGAATTTCATTGAAGCAACCAATAACAATAATCCTTATCATTCGATTTTCTTGACTCCAGAACAGGAACGTTGGCTCGATTTCCAGAAGATGATCGCCAAGGCGAAATCCGATTTCAATTCCTATCTCCTGCCCCAAAACAAATATCGGAAAAAAGCCTATCAATTCGTCAATCATCGATTTTTCGAAGTGACCATAATGATTTGCATAGTTTTTAATATCATCACGATGGCTTTGACTTATGAAGGATCGCCACCCTCTTATGATGCGATCCTCGAAGATATTAATTATTTCTTCACTGCGGTTTTCATTTGCGAATGCATTTTGAAAGTGATAGGAATGGGACATCGAGCCTATTGGTATTCTGGTTGGAATAAATTCGATTTTTTCGTGGTTTCTACTTCGGTCGTTGATATCCTGATGTCAACTGTTGGAAATGGGTTCAGTTTCTTGAAAGTTGGACCTCAATTAGCTCGAGTTTTCAGAGTTCTCAGAGTCAGTAGATTATTGAAATTGGTGAAAAGTCTCAGAGGCATTCAGAAATTATTAGAAACCTTGATGTTGGCTTTACCAGCTTTGATGAATGTCGGAGCTTTATTATTCTTAGTGTTTTTCGTGTTCGCAGTATTGGGAGTTTTTCTTTTCCAAGATATCACGAGTGGAGTCATAATAGACGATTTGAACAATTTCACCAATTTCAATTATGCAATAGTCTTGCTTTTTCGATGTTCGACAGGCGAAAGTTGGTGGAGTTTCATGTTCGATACTTATGCTGTGAATCCATATGCTCCTTTGTTTTGGATTCCATTTATGGTGGTAGGTTCTTTCATCATGTTGAATCTTTTCATTCTTGTCATTCTTGATGAATTCGAAAAATATAGCAAAAAAGGTGATAGTCCTCATACCGTCTTCAAAGACACCATTGGAGAATTCAGGAAAAATTGGTCTGCCTTAACTAGAAATACTCAAGGCACACACATGCCAGCTAGAATCCTCATAGATTTCTTCAAGATGCTACAACCCGATTTAGGGTTCGGAAAAGAGGCACGAAGAGAAATGGTGGCTAAGGAAATCATGAAGATGAATATCGTTGGAGATGAAAATTATAATGTCTATTTCAATGAAGTGTTATATGGCGCTTTGAAAAGAGTACATGGAGATTTGGAATGGACCACACAAATGGTCGCTCGAGAAAATGTGAAGGTAAAGGTGAAATTGAACCCTTTTACTCAGAAGATGATCACTGAACAGGAGTTGAATACGAAGAAGAAAATCGACAAATTAAAGATCGATCTGATAAGAAAAGAAATGCGTAAAAACAAGCGATTTTCTCGTTCTTTCACGAGCAAAAAAAGCTCTTTGAAACAACAGAATTCTCTATTCAAGGATCTTGAAATGAAAAGTTCGAATAATTTGATGGAACAAAGCGAAACCACGTTTAAAACGAATGGCGTTTCAAGTTCGAAAAAGAAGGTTTATTTGAATCCTTTGGTGACTATTTTATTCGTTGGGATGACTTTCAAATCCTGGATCAATTTCATGAAGAAAGTCAAGACTGGTGAATTACAAAATGATGACATTATACCTGAAGATTCATATAATAGTGAAAATGATGATGATGATGATTCTATAAGTCAAAAAAGTGATAGTTTCTTAGCAGAAGATGTTTTCAATGAGGAGGAACAGAAGGATTATGAGGAAAAAACTCAAAAGCCAAAAATTCCCAAGAAAAATCTATTAGAATATGATGAGAAAAACGAATCTGGAATCGAAGAAGAAGAGTCTCCAGATCTAGGGAAACCTCAAGAAAATTTGGAAAATGATAATAATGAAGAAGAACAACAGGAAAATAAGGAAAAAAAAAATAAGCCGATATTGAGAAATGCAAGAATGTCGGCTTTTGGGACATTGGAGAAGAAAAACATCAATGAGAAAAAGCGGAATTCAATGAGAGACAAAGAAATCAAGGATCATGGGGAAAAATTGATATCAGAGGAAAGAGATGTTCAGGAATCAGAAGAATCCAGGTAAAAAACACTTGTTTTTTTAAAGGAAATTAGGGGGGAATCATGAGAAATCAGGATTTTTAATTAATAAATAAATAATTTGTTTTAAGGAAATATGTTAATTTTCCCCCATTTTAAATCATTAAAGAAATACATTGATATTTAATAAATTAAATGATTGATTTTTCTATTAAATATACATGAAAAACATTTAAATTTGGCCCAAAAGGCTTAAAAGTCCACATTCCTGACATCCTTTTTCCATGAAACATTTGAAATGGAAGACTTTTCGACATGTTTTACAAACTTTGGTCTTTTTGATTTCGAAGAAATAAAGCGGTTTTTTGTCTTTGCAAATTGAACAGGCATTGGTTTTTTTCACACAAACTCCACATCCTCGAAAATGTTCTTTTGCGACATTAATTACTTCCATAATAAGTATTTTTAATTTCCCTTGATAAATATCGAGAAGATTTTGTAAACTGAAGAGATTATCTCTCATAACAAGATTCAGGTTATTTTCCAATAGGATCTTTATGAGATCTGGATTACAAATAGACTCATAAATCAAATGCAATTGTCTTCTGAGGATCTAAAAAACCAATAAAATACAATAAAATACAATGAAATATAATGAAATATAATGAAATTTAATGAATTTTTATTAGAAATACCATAGTTTCATAAAGTTCCGCATGTTTCAATACTATGTCTTTTTCATAAGGAATGTTAATAATAGGCATTTTAAAGAAAATCCTTAGTTCTTTTAAACCAGATTCGCTGATTTCCCAAAAAGAAAAGTCGAATTCCTTGAGGATTTTAGCTGGAATCATGAATTTCTCATTAGACATGCAATTCCGGCAAAACCATCGATTGAAATAATAACAATATCGAGCATTTCCCTAATAAAATAAAAAACCGAATTTTATTAAGTTTATTAGAAAAAAGGCTAATTATTCACCCCCAAAGCCAAAAAACCCTTCGAAATCACGGTTTTGCATTTCCAGCATTTATAATCCTGATCCCTTAACTAGAGAAATTCTGCTTTATTTAAAAAATAACGTCTTTTTTACTCTAAAAGCCTTATCTTCTAAGATAAAATGGCATTCTTTATTCATTTTCTCATAAAATTCCTTATAAATTAATCGACTTTTGCTTGTTTTGTTGCTTTTTTTCGACTGATCATCATCAGGATAAAGCGAATCCTTTGCATTTTTAGGCGAATTTTCCTCTGATCCGGGAATCGAGTTCTGTGATAAGTTCAAAACCATTGGCGCCTGTGAAATTATCACTAAAGGGGATGCTTTTTCATTATTTTCGGACTTTTCTTTAAGGTTTGTCCATTCAGTTCGAAGCTTTTCGATGTCTTCGTTGGGTTTTTCATTGAGAAAATCCTCATATTCAAGAAAAAGACTACATTTTTCGATTAAAAGCTGATTTTTCTCGAGAAAATCCGTCATAAAATCGAAAAATTTGGCTAGAAACTCCGGGTTTTCGGCTTTTTCTATTGAGAAAAGGGTAATTTTCAATTGAATAACTAACGTTTTGCAATGAAAAAGCTCTAATAATAGCCAAAGCAGCGTTTTTTCGAGGTAATTTCGCAGAAAAGGCCTTGATTTTATAAAAAGAAGGCTTTTAATCGAGAAATCTGCTTCGAATAATTTATCAAAAAAGTGTTTTTCTTGATGCTTCGGCTCAAATAACGCCTCTAGTGTGCGATACACCATAGCTGTGAACTCTCTCACGGCGAAATCATCGATTTTCAAGCTTTTTTCATTAAAAAAATCGAGACTTAATGCTTTTAACTTCTCAATAAATTGACTCATTATTAATTAGTTCATAATTATTTTGTAATTTTTTTTAGGGTTTTCATGTTTTCTTAATATTTAGTTTTTTTTTGTTTTTGAAATTATTTTGATATCGATTCGAACAATTTCATATAAAAATATATGAAATTTTTAATTTGAATTAATTTTTTCTTTTTTTTTTGAAAAAAAATATTTAAAAGAAAAAAAAAATTTTAAAAAAAGATTATAAAAACTTTGGGGACGTGCCCCTTTTTAAAATAAAAAAAAAAAAAACTTAAAATTAAAAAAAAATAAATGCAAATTTTAATTTTTTCCTTAATTTTGCCATAATTTATAAAAGGACATCATTATGGAATGTTTTTTTAATAATTTTGTCCCTGATTCCACCGAATCCACCATAATCATCAAGCCCATCGGTCGCACATTCATAGATGGTCTTTCTTCTTCCTATGATGACACATATACCCCCCAACTTCAACCATATTTAGAAGAGCAAGTCTTTAAAAATTGCATCAACGATATCAATAATATCTTAACTAATTATTGGCCTTGTTATTGTGCCAGATGTCTTGGGTATTCTTGCTGTTTATGTAGCATAGGCTTGAGTTTGTTATTACCAAAAACTTGCATTGTTGATGCTGAGGAAGCCTTGCAACACAAACTTGACCATTTTAATCGAACAGTTGGAAAATATAAAGGGTTAACCATCAAATTGGTGAGAAAATGCTCCACTTCTTGGTTAGAGATAAATGTTGAGAAGAAGGAAAAAGAAGCATCTGATGGAATTCTTCAAAATGAAAACGAACATACTGATTATGAATCAAATTGATGCAGGAATTTCGAAAAAAATGAAAGAAAAAAAGATTTCATTTTGTAAAATTTTATTTTTCATTTCGAATAAGAATAAAAGAAATATTTTCTTTTAGCAAAATTCCAAAGTTTTTTGCACTCTTAAAAAAACAAATCAAATTCCTTTTTTTTTTCATTCTTTTATTTTTCATCTCTCCGTATTTGTCGAATTTATATCATTAGTAAAATCGCCTTGCCTTTTATCATCTGCATTCCTAATGCCTAACTTTTGGAACACTGTATTACTTGGTATTCCAAAAGGCGATTTATAATTAAAAAAAGTCATGGGTCCTGGGGCGCTTTCTTTTACTTCAAATCCTTTTTCATTTTTTCTTCTGGTATTCAATTTTGAGGTTTTCACAACCACATATTCATCGGTGGGAATGTTTAAATAATCAGTTTGAATTTGATCATATTGAATGCTTTCAATAAATGTATTGGTTTGTGGGTTCTGGAAATAAGTATGATAGGCTTTTTGTGGGACATAAAGCGTTTCTCTTTGAACGAAGGGACTATTATAATAATAAGTAGGGGTTCTTATCATAGGGGTTCCGGGATAATAATAATAATAAAAATTAGACATTTTGTATAATACTTCAGTTAATTTTTTCTCAATGAATATTTTAAATAATAACAGCCAAATCCAGAAAAAAAGACCGGAACTTCTAGTGCCTGAAACCATCCATCAAGTCTTGAAGAGTCTTTCTTTTCCTATGAAAAAATCATAAAATAGTCTTTTTTCTAGTTGTTTTCATCGGAGATGCAGATGTCGGGAAAACCTGTCTTTTACGTCGTTTTCAAATGAACTCCTATATAGAAAATCGTTCAACCATAGGAGTGGAATTCGCAAAGAAAACCCTTCGTTTTCCTCAGCAAAACCTTTGCATTCAGCTTCATTTATGGGACACTGCTGGTCAAGAGCGTTACAAATCAATCACAAAACAGTAAAATCTTAAATAGAGATAAAGAAAACATTGAGATTTTCAATATATTTTTAGACATTATAGAGGTGCCTCAGGCATTGTCTTGATATATGATATGACAAATCCTTCGAGTTTGAATTCGATTGAGACCTGGCTTGAAGAAATCAGGGAAAACACTGCAAATGATAGCGTTTTGGCTTTGATCGGGAACAAGAAAGATCTTTTGGATTTTGAAGGCTCGAATTTGAAGGCAAGGAAATTCGCAGAAACTCATAAACTTCATTATTATGAGACGTCGGCGCTTTGGGATAGAAGTAGTGCGGATGGGATTGAAACTATAATGTTGGATTTTGTTTATGAAATGATAAAGGACATGCCAGAAATAGAAAATGGTTCTCAAAATGAAGAAGAAGAAGATATGGAGACTGTGGAGGAAGATTTCGATGAAAAAGGTGGAGTGGAAGAATTTAAGAATTTTAAGGCGAAAATGAAGGGAAAGGAGGAAATTTGGAAAAGATTTTCTTTGGAGAGGATGAAGAAAGAAAAGGAGGTTGTGAGCTTAAGTATAGATAGGAAAGGAGGCTGCTTGAAGAAAAATGATGAATGCTCTTGCTAAAAGAAAGGAAAAAGAAAAAAAGTAAGATTTTTATAATTTGCATTCTGGAATTTTGACTATTTTCATTGAAATAATAATTTTAATGAACTTTATTATTTTTTAAGTATTTTAATTTGAATTTTTTTTTAATTAATAGCATTAATTGGATTTTGTTTTTGACAAATTAAAATAATCAAATATATTTTTAAATAAATTAAAAATTTTTAGCAAAATGCAAATTTTTTTTCTTTAATACATTCGATAATAGTTTTTTTTTAAACGTCAGAAAAATCAAATTAAAAACCCCTATTATTTCAAACACCCTTTAATTTTCGCTCAAAATAAAAGTGCGCTTTTTCGAATCGTCCTTTAAATTCGAGTCATTTTTTCCTAATATATCGCAAACAAAAAACATTCATTATTTTATCCAAATGCAAGAAAACCTCGTTGTTCAATTAGAAGCAGTTCTTCTGGACCTCCAGAACGATTTCTATTCCGATCCCAAAAGTCTCATCCATCGTCTAGAAACCCTATTATTTGATATGCCTCTTTCCAATTCACCAGATCTTCTTTCGAAATTGACTTCTTTGCTTCTTTTTGATCAAAAAACCAACATTTTCAAATATCTTTTGAGCAAATTATCAGAAAAAGACCGAATTGCCTATGGTTTACGGAAAAACCTCTTGGAAGTGATAAGGAAATACCTGAAAACATATAATAGAAACCTCTCATTTCAGGCTATTTCTCTAATAAAGAACTATTGTCTTCAAATTTTCCAGACAGATATAGCTTCTCCAGTGAAAGAAGCCTCTTTAAGTCCTTTTATCAGTCTATTGAAATTATATGAGAAGGATTATATCAAAGCCTTGATCCAACCAGAGAAACTCATAGAGATTCTCCTCAAAAACATTAGAGATATCAAGCATTCTGGGGGGGTCAAAGCCAAAATATGGCAATTATTAGGACTTTTATGTAAGGTATTTCCCTTAGAACTCGACACTTATAAGCTCGAAGTCTCTGAGATTTGCTATGGAGAACTCTTGATTCAAGTGGAATCAAAAAATAAGCCTGAAATTGTCGTTATTGAGGGAGTTTTAAAAGGTCTTCTTCAATTATT
>Ga0302186_10004086_pt1 | contig 10317 bp, 12 predicted proteins | sample II_Bog_E1_2_FD_198782 | JGI IMG/M metagenome (GOLD analysis project Ga0302186, IMG submission 198782) | Peat permafrost microbial communities from Stordalen Mire near Abisko, Sweden - II_Bog_E1_1 | ecosystem: Environmental > Terrestrial > Soil > Wetlands > Peat | place: Sweden: Abisko...
TCTTGTTCATTTAAAAAGTTATAAAATTTAATTTAGCCATTTTGAGGCTTTAAATATAAAAAAAATTGACCCAAGATTTTGCAAATAGGATTGTTATATAATTTTATTCTTAATAAAATAAGAAAAAATATTAAAAATGAATAAAGGATCATAAAAACTTATCCGGTTTTCAGTTCTAATTAGATTTTTAATCTAAAAATCGAAGAAGGTTCTTTATTTTTGGCATCGATTGAGCACATATTTGCAAGTCCTTGATTCTAAATTCAAAGTCAACTGCAATCCTAAAATCCATATATTCTTCTAGCAAAAAATTGTGATCTTTGGGGATTCTCAACCATACCCTTTAACCTATTAAATTGTTTCTTATTATGAGAAGAAGTATACGTTAATTTCGCTGAGATCAGACTTAGATAGGAATCTTGATCATTAGTTGTTATCTCCATAGTCACAAAATCCATGTTTTCTTGATCATCTCTATAAATATAATTGTCATTATTTTTCCTCTTTAAATCGTTTCCAATAAAAATTTCATTAATTTCTTTAATTTTCATCACAAAATCATTAAATTCTTCTTCCTTCAATAGATTCTTTATCTTAATCTTCATCTGAAGTCCTTTCTCCAATTCTTCAACAAGAAACTCATAGTCTCCAATTTCAAAAGACAATCCTTTATAAATCGCTAATTTTCTGGAAACTGGAACTTTAACGAAAGTCCCATTCAAAGATTCACAATCAGCTAATAAAAAGTTTTGATTGACACAAATTATCTCTGCATGTTTAAAGGAAATCTGGGGATCATCAATATTGAGACTATTTTTCAAATTAAAGAATTTCGATCGGATTATATTTAATCCTTTTTCCGACACTACCGTCAATGGAAATAAGTCCTGCTTCTGATCTTTATGAGGCAGGAACTCTATTGAAATAAATGCATCAATAGAAGGAATCTTTTGCTTTTTTTCTGGAATTTTCTGATCTTCAGCTTGTTTCCAAGTCTTTTTTTCCTTTTTTTCTCGCAATTTTGTTAACATTGAAGGTTTTATGAGGCTTTTTTCATAAGAGGCGTTGGAATTTTCTGAAGAAGACCTTGACCTCGCATTCATTTTGGCTTGTTCTTTATATTCTGAGGCAAAAATGGCAGCCTTAAACTCCTTAGTTGTGGTCTATAAATACTCCTTGTTTCTGTTGTAAAGGTCTTTTCTCTACTAGAAAAATCAAAATCCTTTTCTTCTTCATTGAAATTCGATTTATTTTCGGATATAATAATCTCTTTATTGGATTTCTTCTTATTTTCATATAACAAAGTCTCAGAAGGCGGCAAAGTATTTGAATCTTCAGTCATTGATTGTGAAGGAGAACTTGAGTAATAATTGAGATCATATTGTTTCAAATGGACCAAACCTTAGGAGATAGAAAAATTAGAAAGGATAAGGAATGAAAACTCACATTTTTTCAGAAAACTGAGGTTTTGACGAGAAAAAGAAGATTCTGACCAGAAATCGTCATTATCTAATAATTCCAATAGATCCATGCCTGAGAATTTTCTGGTGTCTAAAAAAGGACGATTAATAAAAATCAGAGAAAATGTGGAGAATTACTGAGAAAATCATTAATTTCAGGCGGGAGATTAAAGAAAAGATAAACATGGAAAAATTTGAGAACCTCATCATTTTTCCAAGCAAAAGGCCTGTTATTGATATTATCCCTCAAGGCTTGAGCATCAAAAATTGATGAAGTCATAATTAAAAAACCAAAAAATTCAATTTTTTTTTTTTTTTTAATACAAAGGCTATAAATTTTTGAATTGAAAAAATCTTTGTTTTTCTAAAGAAAAATCCTATGTTTTTAAATTAAAAAAATAAAATAAGGTTTTTTCTGTTGATGATAAATTCAAGGATAAACTAGAATTCTATATACTTTTGGGTTTTTCTCACCACATTTGGGCATAGGGCATTTCTTGATTTTGTTTGAACAATCTCTGCACAGACAAATATGTTTACATGGCATCAAAACAGTCTCACATTTTTTCTCCTCACATTCAATACAATCGCCTATGGCTTCTTTTTTCTCTTGCATGATTTCCACTATTTTAAAATGAAAATCACTTGAAATCCTGAAAATCGTGTTTATTTGCAAAACAGCAAATTTTTTCTTGGTTTCATCCTTTTCCTTTAAATTCAACCAGACTCTATATATTTTTATATATTAGGAAATTTCTAGATTTATTAAAAAAACCCATATTTGTTATTGCAAGTTAACAAATAAATCTGTTCCCCATCATATTTGATTTTCGCATGGACTGATTCCAAATAATTATCTTTCACATAAATATAAAAAGTATTGGCCTTTTGGGTTTTATCATTGCCAATAGTATATACTTCCTTCATGCTTTCGAACCCGTAATTATACCCACAAGGAGTCTTTTTTTCCTCTGTTTTCACATCAAAACTCAAGCTATTTTCAGTCACTTCCTTAATGTAAAAATCAGTATTTCCCATTTCTAAATGCATCCCAGCTTCCAATTTGAGTCTTTTCTCTGGTGGGATTATTAAAAAGGTCCCATTCAAGGATCCACTATCGCTCAAAAGGAAAAAATTCCCTGCATATTGGATTTCACAATGTTTTTCTGAAACTTGGATGTCATTTATAGAGAAAATATTCGGAAGCTTGGCGTTATTAAAACGCCCAAATTCTAGTCCGGTTTTCAATATATCAGTTGTTTGTGGAAGAGCGAGTTTTTGTTCGTTTTGAGAAATTAACTCGATTCTGAGAGAAGATTCAGGAAAAAACTCTTTGATTTCTGGTTCTTGGCTTTGAAAAGCTTGTTCGTCAATGTCGTTAGGATCTAGATTAGTGTCATCCATGTTTTCTTGGATGAATTGACGCCCTAGAGAAAAATTATCAGAAGAAAATAAGGAAAAATTCAAGAACAATTCAGGAGTTTTTTGACTTTAATTGAGCTAATATTCAAGGCAAGAAGCGAATTTTTATCGATTTTGCAGAATTTTTGGCCTGTGAGGCGGTTTTTGTCTAGAAATATAAGAGATTTTTATCTAAAGAGGAAGGAGGAAAAAATACTGAAAAGTTCAACGAGGTCAGAAAGGGAGATTTTCTTAAGAAAAGCAGTCATTTGGACTTGATTCCATTCGTTTAAAGGTTGTTTGAAATCGGAAAGGATGGCAGGATCCATGAATTATTAAGAATTATTAATTTCTATAAAACTTTAAATAATTTTCTAAGTTCTTTGATTAATATTTGAAACGCAAGACCAGGTTCTGAAGAAATCTTGCCTCTTGAATAAAATCAAATAAAATTCCTCAACAATAAATTAAATTTCTTTCACGAAAATGAAGCTCCTTCTTTTTTCATTCCTCCTCATGGTTTCCTTTTGTCTCTCCACATCCTTTGATGCTAGCGCACATCTGTCAATCGATGGCCATTCCTGTACTTATTATAAATCATTTCTTCCTAAGATTTCTTTTTAGTTGGGGACACCATTGGAGAATCCTATAATTCCGATGATCATGAAGACATAGTCGCAGTGACCTACGGTATTGCCACTAACCGTAATGGAGAACGACCTTTATTGAACTACAAGCCACCTCAATTAGTCGAGAAATTGCCAGATATTATCGTGCCTCCGACCCAAGGTCCTTTGGAAAGCATTGATGAAGTTCCTAGTATAACGACTTATTATGATGGGTCTTTGCATTTGAATGTCGCAGAAATCAATTGCAGGATTTTCACAGTGCCTGGAAGTTGCGTGAAACAGAGCCAATGCGGTAAAAAGAAAACAAGAGTAAAAAATGTTTGATTTTATATAGGATGGTGTGGTGAAACCAAGAGTTGCATTAAGGGGACTGCTTTAGCACCGACGGAACCCTGCCAAGGAAACAGCTATTTGTTTGGGAACTTTAACAATTTAATGAGTCCGTTGATTGGGAATAAAGGGACCGGCTCGAAATAAAGAGGTGTGTTTTTCAGATAATTTAAGTCAAGTTTTTTTTTGAAGACTTTAATATTAAACAAGAATGAACTAGAAATTTACTCAGAAATAATTAAGAAGCATATATATATCTAATTATATAGACGCAAATAAAAAAGCTCAGCCAAGAAAGCAGATTAAAGGTCTTCTATCTTGCGGATTATATTTTCATCCCAAAGTTTCATAAAGTCTTCACGGACTTTTTTTATAAGCAAAGCCAAATTTTGCTACATATTTAATTAAAAAAGTTCTAGTTATTAATGAAATACCTCTTCACGGTTAGTTTCCATGGTAAAGCCTCTCCATTCAATGAGTAAAGTTTCGAAGAAAAGCTCAGTAGCTCCTTTATACTTCTCGCTCCAGGTTGTACCCATTGAATCCTTGACTTTTTGGAGATATTCCGAAAAGAGAACCTATAATAAAAGGGAGGAATTTATTTAGTTTTAAAAAGAAAATAATGGAGAAACCTCAGCACTGGAATTAGTAGACATGTTGACATCATTGACCATCAGCCAGATTTTCATTAGGTGTTGATAGAAGGATTCTGCAGGTTGAAGAACACGAACTCTGACATTGTTTTTGAAGTTTTTTACTGTAGAGGAAACCGTGTTTTCAAGTTCAATGATGCGGTTATAGTTTAACTATTGAGGATTTAAAATGGGAATAAATAAAAAAATGAAAACCTCGAACATGTTGGTCACGAAACCACGAGCTATATGCCATTTTTCCTTCGAATTCACCACAAACATTGATAAATACTTCCTAAAATCAAGTTTTGAGAGTATTTGCTCCTCAAGTTTTGACAATTTCTTCACATAAATTTCATTTTGATCTGAAAATCCCTCATTAATAGTCATGTTTCCCAAGGCTTCCTTCAAATCACAATAATCTCTCTTTCCTTGACTCACAAGAACTAATGGTTTAATTGTACTAATACAAAGATATAAGACAAATCATTTTTAATCTAAAAAAAAACCTCATATTTGAGACTTTTCGCTTCATCGAAGCGATTCTATTGACTTCCTTACTATGAGTTTTAAGAGTTTTCTTCGAAAGCTGGAGAGTTTCTGGGAGAGATGACCACACTTGATTCGCAGTGGCAAAGAAAGCCTGCAAAACTGCCTTGAAACACACTTCGTCTGAAGAAAAGAAGAAAAAAATTAGATTTTTTTGTTGTTTTAAGTGAAAAATCTGAAATTTTAATAGTACTTTTTTTGAATATCATAAATTTGTGCGAGAAATTTGCTTCGAACCTTTCAAAACTATCATCAAAATCTAGTTTTTCTAAGCCATTGAGCTCATTTTCTTCATGCAAAGCCAGCCAGACTGATAAAGCAGCTTCAAACACTGCGTTTTCCTTCAGAAAGACCCTGTGGTCTATATTTTCCTGATATAATATTTCACTCGCATAGCATGTCCATTCAATGCCTATTGTAACAAAATTTCCTATTAATATCTCTAAAATTAGATAATTTACCAAGCCTTTTTAACAGCTTTTCCTTGAAAACCGAAGACTTCAAAATATGAAGACTTTGAGAATCATTGAACATAGTAAAGTTGGAATAATACAGAGTGAAGTTATGGCGTTTGAGAGGGGCGTCCATGAAGACAGAAGAGTTTCCCTTGCGATTTTATTTATTTTGAAGGGAACCAAGAACTTTTATATTTGAATTTGAGATGGTGAGCAAGAATTAAAATTTGCGTCTCCAACGCATTATTAGATCGCGCGTTTTTAAAAAAGGGAAAATAGTAAATCATGGCACAGAAAATGAGAAAGATGATTATTAAAATCTGAATGCGAATTATTTTATTAATATTATCTTTCGGGTTAAAAGTGATATTATCATACGTAAGCTTAAAAAAATGAAAAAATAGCTAGATTTCGCAGTATTGTACTATCGTTTTATATTTTATTAATAAATTTAATTTAAAATTTTTTTCTGACTTTTTTTTAATTTTTCTTTAAATTTTAAGAAGAAAATCAAAAAAAGTTATTTCAGACTCCATCTTCATAAAATAAGCCTTTTGAAATAAAAATCCCTTTATATTTTCTTCTTTTCTGGAATTTTTATTTAATATACTTCTTTTTTTGAATTTTTTATTTAATATATACTTCATGCCATTTAAATTAGATTTTCTCTCATTTATTGGTTTTCCGATCTTAATTTCTTTGGCAATTTATCTGGGTCTCACATCTTCTTCAACCAATACCAGCTATAAAAGTACCGTCTATGCTGATACTTTTTCTCAAATAACAGATTTCACGATGAATCTTCTGCCTGATTTCTATAATCAGACATTTATCGGCATGATTAATTTACATATCAATATCACACTTACGAATTTCAGACAATTCAAGAAGGTTTGTCTGGATATGAATGATGAGACAATAATGAATATATCTGTCACAAATAATCTTAATGTGACTTTTTATCCATATTATATAATTACAGCAATTACAGATGATCCCAACGTTGAGAAAAATCTCGGAAGGAAATTAACAATAAATATTCCACCAGATTTTTTCCTGAATTATTCCTCCAATTCGACTAACAGCGATTTCTATATGATGATTAATTACACCACTTCGAATAACAGAAATGGTAGAGGGATTAATTGGTTGCAACCTTCACAAACCTATTCACAAAAATACCCATTTTTCTTTACATTTTGTCGGCCATATCGATGTCGTTCATTGGCTCCGATGCAGGATTCTTTGCTTATGAGTGCAAACTATAATATCACAATCACAGTTCCCAGTCCTATGATTGCTGTAGTCGCTACTTCTCAAGTGGCCATAACTCCGAATTTCGATGTCAGCAGCCTTATTGTGAATTTTACTACAGTTCCTTATTTGGATTATACCAATTGGACACAATATTTGTTCACAAGTGACAATCAGACAACCCCATATTTATTAAATATTGCTATTGGAGTCTTTGAACAGATAGAACTCATTCCTGGACAAGCATATTTATTGGCTGAGACGGAAATAATTGATATATGTATAAATTCACTTGCGAACATCAGTGGTTATCTAGCGACCGCCAATGCAGTTTTGAATTCCACTTATCCTTTTAATAATGGACTCACAATCATGGTTATGCCGATGGCCTACATGGAAGACATCAGCGTAGGAACCAGTCTAATGTTTGTTCCCTTAGCAAGGGTCCTTAATCCAAATGAAGCAAAAACAACAGTTTGGGAGCTTTTTTTCTCGAGTTATTGGGGGGTTTTAAACAGACCATTGACTTGGAGTGATTGGTATATAATTCGAGGTTTTAGTCATTATCTTAATGAAAAAGCTAAAGAATTTGAGGATGTTGAATGGGGAATATTGTCCAATAATGTCACAGCTTCGATTTTATTGGATATGTTCAATGAATTATGTTCAAATCCGGCCACATGTATATTCACGGAACTAACACCAAATCTAAATGGTGAGGATGAGAATGTATTTGATCATTTATTGGTTGCAGAATATAAGGGATATTTTTCCATGTTGTTTCTGAGGGATCAAATGAACAATTTGAATAACATGACTGGAAACGATAATTTCATGAATTACATATTATCTTTAATTAATAACACCAGTATAACATCATTTGATCATATGACTTTCATGGGCTCGACTGCCACTCAACTTGAAAACATGATAGGTGCCAAGCAATCAATTCAAATCAGGAAAAACATTCTATGGACTAAATGGTGGACCAATCATCTATGGGATCAATTACCAAATAAAAATAATGCGAGCACACTTACACAGAACGCGATAGATCTCGCCAATTTATATTTTAATAACAGCATGGTCACTGATATTCAAAGACAAAACTTTTCAAACTCTTATCTTGAAGCTAAAGTTGCTTTCTTCTTGTATATATCTTCAGGAACATTCAACGAAAGTCTTGTAAAATTATTAGACTCGACTTATAATTTCTCATCTTCTAATGACTGTACTCTTATGCAATCAATATTGGATTTAAAGATCGATTCCTATAATTACAGTGTGACTGCGAATAGTGATGAAATAGTAGCAGGTTTTATATCACTTGCCAAAAATTGTGGATATAGAGATACTTTGGAGACGGAGTTCGGGAAATTGAATGATAAGAACTCAACAACTTTAATTCAAAGGGTTTTCAGTGGGATCGAAAATATGATCCATCCATTTATAAGAGACGAATTCGCACTTTTAGTGAATAATAGTGTTCCCACAAGGTTTCTTAAGGAAAGCCATGTCACAACGAAAGTAGCACAATTTTTAAAATATTGAGGAATTCAATTAATGAAAACTTTTAAACTAAATTAAGAAAAAAATGAAAAATCAAAATTATTAATAATTTTTCAACAATGAAATAAATGATAAAAAAACGAGTTCAAAAATAAAAAAATCTATAAATTTTAAATCTATAACAATATTGTTTTTGAATTTTCGAAAAAACAGAGCTTAAATAATATTAAAATTTTATTGATGATAAGTTTCCCTCCCATTCAGACTAATTTTTGTTTTTTCACCATATATTCATCATCTGGTTGCAAAAGCCATTTCAACCCTGATTCATTAATCTTATCCTTGAAACTGGAATATCTTTGAATAGCAGTGGCAGGGTCTGTAGCTTCAATTTCTAACCAAAAAATATAAATTCAAGTAAAAATTAATCGAAACTTTCTTCTTCCTTTTTTTTCCTTTTCTTCACGTTTTTCTTCTCAACGCTCAAATCCTTTTTTTCAGCTTGTTCTTTCACCCAATTCTTATGCATATTATGCCAGATTATACTTTTCATGGCCGCTTCTTCCTTCGAGAGGAAAAACTGATCGATTTCCGAATCCTCAACATCTGAAAGAGTTTCCTCATCTTTCAGCACTATGTTTTTAATAGCCACTGTTGCGATTTCTTCTGAAATTGCATTATTTTCAATAGGTTGAGGATTTTGAGTTTGATTGGTTTTTGGCTCATAAATGGCTAAAGAGTTCGTCGTTGGATTGTTATTTTTAGCCAACTTTTTCATAAAATATTAATGTTTTTTTTCTTTTAAAAAACAAAAAAATACTTGATTTTCAATACTTTCGATTCGATCCGCTTCGAATAAAATGCTTTCTTCAAAATTTGGAATTTGTTGTAATTTCAACGTCTTTTTGAAAGAAGGGGGATACAATTGATCTGTTAAATCTTTATCCCAATCTTTTGTTTCGAATTCCTAAAACATTTTATAAAAAGACAAATTTCTTCCTTTGATTTTACCGCTCTAGTCAATTGTGCAACTGAAGTCTCTTTAAATTCTTCAAGTCTTTTCCTGATAGTTTCATCACAACAATGAACTGTCTGCACAATTTGTGTTCTTGTCCTCTTGAAGCCATGGAATCTCGCTGCAATGAAAATTGCTGCTCCACATAAACTCGAAGGTCTTCTGCCGTAACAAATCCAATCAATGTTCATTCTTTGCAAAAGCTTGGTCGCGGTCTTTGTGACTTCATTGGTTTTCTCATCAAAATCCAAATTGGAACAATATTTCCCAATAAAAAGAGAAGGGTCCATTGAAGGAATTTCTTTTTGATAATGCAACTTCTTGACAAGTTTCAAATAACAATGGCCTAGAACGTACAAATTGATCTAAAAAGCATCATTTTTTTAAATAAAGGACGAATTTAGTTGACTTGCAAAGCTGCTGCAAAATCTATCAGAAGATATGGAACTTTTTCCTGCCGACATATGATGTAAAGGACAGCCGCAACCACATGCCTGGTATGTCTTCCCTTGACAAATTCACTATCATAGACAAGATTGTAAAGATTTAATGCAAGTTCTTCATGATATTGCTTCAATTTCATCTTTTTAGAGAATTGCTTAATCAACTCATTAGCATTTTTCAAACGCTTTTCCTTAGAATCATTGGGGGTGCTAACTAAAATAATATAAATGATTTTATCAATCAAATTTTCGAATATGAAGGAGTTACTTAAATTGATGTTTGTGCAATTGCCACCTTTTGAAATAAATTTACCTAAGACGCCTTTGTTGTCAGAAAATCCAACCTTTTTATAGAAATTATTTTAGATGAGGGCATGAAAATAAAAAAAAATTACTTCAGAAACTATCAAGTTTTCTTCCAAAACTTTCCCACATTCACCACAAATGTTCTCGCCTCTCGCACTATCGAAATAGATTTCATGAGATTTACATTTTGAACAATAATTCATTGCTTGGTTTTTTAAAGCTTTTATAAAGAAAAATAAATAAATAAACCTTAGAAAAAAATATATAAAGAAATTCAAATTTTGTTTATGCAAAAAAAATTCTTTTGAAAAAAATGAAATATTTTAATCAAAAC